>Ga0208325_1000074_pt1 | contig 26521 bp, 40 predicted proteins | sample PL_2010_330m_FD_185486 | JGI IMG/M metagenome (GOLD analysis project Ga0208325, IMG submission 185486) | Freshwater microbial communities from Powell Lake, British Columbia, Canada to study Microbial Dark Matter (Phase II) - PL_2010_330m... | ecosystem: Environmental > Aquatic > Freshwater >...
CTACAATCCTGGCAAGCCATTCGGAAGGGCATCTGTCGCGGTAGTACTCGAGGGGGGTGATGACGTGGCGATAGAGGGCATCCATTCCGGGATCTCCAATGTCCGAAAAAAGCACGCTGGCCACGTAAGACAGCCTCGTGCCCTTTGGGTGGAAGAAGGATTCGATCCGTGGGGGCACCCGGGTCCCTCACAGTACACCACTCATCTGATCCCGTTGACGGCTTTCCTCAAGCGTTCCAGGTCGCGAGGTGTGTAGGCGGCCTGCACCCGCGTGGATTTGTGGCCGAGGATCAGCTCCCGGTCGATGATATCGACGCCGGCACGGGCCATCTCACTATTGGCATAGACGCGCAGGCAGTGGAACGAGTACGGCCCGACATCCTTCGCACGCTTCCCAAAAGACTGTATGAGCCGCAGCCCTGGGTGCATCTGCCCCTTCGGGTCGGTGTAATCGCCGCATCCGCCGAACAATCTCCCCTGCCGGGTGCGCGCGAGCAGGCCGAGCACTGTCGGCTCGAGCACATCGGCGACCGGCACGAGCCTTTCCGCCGCCTGGGTCTTGAGATGCCGGCAGACTCGGACGCAGAGGAGCCCTTCGACCTCGACGAGGTCCTCACCGTACAGCATCGCAATCTCCCCGGCCCGCATCCCAGTGTACCGGGCAATCACGGGCATTGCCCGCCAGGCGTAGGGATCGAGCGTAGACGGGCACTGCATCATGCAGAGCTGTCCGGCATCCGCCGGCGGGGGACAGGCCTTGTGTGCCTCTACGCGGCCGCTCTGGCATCTCACCCCGACGCCGGGCACAGCGCGCCGGAATGTGAGACGGCCCTCGGCCATTGCCCACTTGTACATGGCCCGGATCGCCGTCAACTCCCGATTCACGGTGCTCGGCTTTCGCGCGGCGCCGCGGTCGGTGGTCGCGGTCCGTTGCTGGTCGAAGGCGGGCGTGGACAGCAGCACGTCCCGGATCATGGCCATATCGGCATCGGTCGTGTGCTCTGGCTCATGGTCCTCGCCGAGGATGCGGAGAGCTTGCTCGCAGGACCGCACTTTCGCCCGCACGGTCGCCGGTGTCATGCCTGTGTGACCCAGATATGACGCGTAGACGTCAATCAGGCTGCCCAGGGTGCCGGTGGTACCTCGCAACGGCCCAAGCTGGGCCAGGCCAGCCCGGGCCAGCAGCTCGTTGGCACGATACCGCATAGTGGCACTCGTCGCGCTGAGCTGGTCTACGGCCACACGCATGGCCGCATTGGTGCGGGACGCGTGCAGCAGGGGCATGACATAGCTGTCACGGAACGCCCTCGCCTGTACGATGTCTCCGGTCAGCAGACTGAACCGGACGCGCAACCCTCCCAGGCCCTCGCCCGTGTCCGATGGCAGTGTGAAGTCTACGTGCCATACCCCGGCGCGCCGACGTAGGTAGCGCTCTGTCTCGGTCATGGTTCGGTCACAGCTCCCACTGTTGCGTTCGTAAGTCCCGTAATGTACGTGCATAATGGACCTTGCGCCATTCAGTCCCCGAACCCCTGTAAAACGGGCTATGGCGTTGCACCGCAGCTGGGTAGCCGTCTCCAGGGCAACCCGGCCAATAACCGGAAGCGTGCAGGAACCGGACCGGAAAGAACCGCCTTTCGGTCACAGTTGCGTCACATGGGACGGACCGACCCGGTCGGCAGGCAAAGCAGGGGAGCCGGCTGGGGGGCTGTAGAGGCACGGCAGTATTCTCCCGGGTGTTGCGGTCAGTGACATACTATCGGCACGGGATGGCTGAAATGTCAAGCGGGGGCGGGGGAACACAACCGGGGCCTCGTCAGAACTCCACTACAGCAGGCTCCACAGGATGTCCCTAGCCGCCGACCTGATGGCGGTGTAAACGTCCACGGTCCCGCGGCGATCTGGACACTTCGGGAAACTGAAGTGCATTACCCCAATCCGTCTCCCGAATAGCTTACGTGCGGCCTGCTGCCCCATCACCTCGTATCTCCCGAACGCGCTTCGGTGTATCCCAATCGCGAATTGCGGCCAACTGGGGCACTCCCGGAGGAATAGGCGTGCCATCCGAAGTGATTCAGGCACGGTGAGGTTCTTCCCCGTCGTCCGCATGTTCCCTTCCTTTCCTGTGGCCCCCCATCAGGCAACGCCCGCCTCAGAGGCGGGTTCCCCGTCGCCCGACTCCTGGGCGTCCTCGGTCAGGCCGTGCCGTTGGAACACGGCCTCAATCATGTACGCAAGGTGATGCTGGCTGTCCGGCGGCAGCCGGTCCCAGAGCTTGACCGCGTTCACCAGAGCCGCCGGTATGGTGCCACGAGGAGGAGCACCGTAGCTGACATGCACCTCGTCCAGAATCGGCAGGAGCTTCTCGAAGGTAGACACAGTCATCCCCCCGGTAGTCCGCCGCCGGTTGCAGTACGCGGTGTAGAGACTTTGGCCGATGCCCACCCTCGCCGCTGCCTCGGTCTTGGTCCGGTACCGGGCCGCCGCGTTCAGCATGCCCTTATGTATCTCTTCGGATAGCATCGTGGAGCGTCCGTTAATTCCTTACGGGGACAAAGCGCACAAGCGGTAGTTGCATTACAGCGATATGCGCTTATCGTATGTTGTGAAGTCACCCCATACCTGGAGGTCTCAGTATGAGCACGGACGCAGCAAAGGACCGCCGCACGGTGGCGGTCAGTAACGCAATCCTCCTACAGTTCAAGGCGATGCTCGCACAGCGGAGCGCCAGCGAGGGCAGAGGCATCACCGTTAAGGAAGCCGTCGAGGAACTGATGCAGCGCGAATTGACGACCGCCTGCGCTGTTCTGAAATAGCGTATATGCGCTACACATCGGATGAGATGAGGACGGTCACATGAGCATTCCATCAGGCGACTGGCTGCAGGAGCGTGACGCGCTCCGCCGGTACCAGATTGGCCGGCGGACGCTCAGGGAATGGGCGCGGGATGGCCTGGTGGCCACCGTGCGGCTCGGCCAGTCGTCATCGTCGAGACGAGTATTCGCCACGGCGGATCTCGACCGGGCATTGAGGGCGCTGGCCCGGGGCCGGGAGCCAACGCCCCGGACCGCGGCCAGGCCATAGAAAGGGCGCGGCCCCGAGTGTGGGAGAGCACCCGGGGCCGCAAAGGGAACGCAACAGAAAGGAATGTACCATGGGAACGCATGAGCCGCAAGGCTGCCCGCCTGTCATCATCCTGTGCGCCAACACCGACGACATCGTGAGGATGTCCCGGGAACTCTGCGACTACCCGCCCGATGCGCTCTGGGACGCGATGGAGGGCCTGGACTGGATCGACGCGGCCGACGACCAGGGCATTCCCGGCGAGCCGGTCCTCGTGTGGACGGGAACCACCTACGCGGTGGCCCGCTACGAGACGGACGACGGCTGGTTCGAGATGGCAACGGGCTGCCCGGTCACGGTGCAGCACTGGTGGGCCCGAGACTTCCCTGAGCCCCCGGAGGACGAAGCCGACGAGCTGCGACCGGCACCGTCGCTCGTCGAGTGTCCATGGGCCGACATGCTGCCCACGCTGGAATCCCTCACCAATAGCTTCCTCGACGTGCTGCGCCTGATCTCGTCGGTGCAATGTGCCGACCGCCTCGCCACCCTGCGCTATGTCTGCCGGCCTCTCGGTCGGGACTCGGCCTATGACTGGGCGCGGCACAAGACCGCGTTGCCGGGCGCCCTCTGCGCCCTCGCCGCTTTGGCGCCACCCGGTCGCAACGCCAAGCAGGCCCGGGAACTGTCGCGCCGGATCCTCGTCACGCTCGGGATGCTCACGGAACACCCCGAAGATCCCGCCCTCTATGAGTTCACCTGTCCGCAATGCGGCGGGCCTGTGATGCTCGGGGAGCCGTGCCGGGTGTGCGCGGTCAACAACGCCGAGGACGATGCGAACATGCGGGGGCAGGAAGGATGAGCAGCCGCACGTTCCGCATGGTGGATCTGTTCGCCGGCGCCGGTGGCATCTCCGAGGGATTCCACCGCGCCTGTGAGGCCCGGGGCCTTCGCCTGGAGTTGACGGCTATCAACCACTGGCCGACGGCCGTCGAGACTCACGCGCTCAATCACCCGGCCGCACACCACTTCTGCCAGAGCGTGTTCGATGTGGATCCGCTCAAGGCGGTCCCGTCCGGCCGTCTCGATTGCCTGGCCGCGGCCCCGGAGTGCATCTTTCACTCACGGGCACGCGGGGGCGGTCCCTGCAACGAGCAGAGCCGCAACGGGGCGCGTGACGTGCTGCGCTGGGCCGAGGCCCTGGAAATCAGGATGATCCTGATTGAGAACGTGCCGGAGTTCCAGGAGTGGGGACCGCTCTACCAGCGCGGCCCGAAGACCGGGAAGCCCATCCCGAAGTTCCGGGGACTGTACTTCCGCCGGTTCCTCTGTGACCTGCGCAGCCTGGGCTACCGGCTCGACTACGCGGTCCTCAACTCGGCCAACTACGGCGCCCGCACCGCACGCCGCCGGTTCTTCCTGATGGCGCGCAAGGACGGCCGAGACCCGCGCTGGCCGTCACTCACACATGTGGAGATGGACCCGGATCGGTTCCAGGAGTCATGGCGCAGCGCCCGGGACGCTATCGACTGGAGTCTACCGGGAACCTCGATCTTCGCCCGTCAGGCCGGCCGTATCCCCGGGAAAAAGCCGCTATGCCCGAACACCATCAAGCGGATCTGCTACGGGCTGGAACGCTTCAGCGGTCTGAAGCTCGATCCCTACCTTGTCATGCTCTACGGCCAGTCGATGGCCCGGGGCCTGGACCTTCCCCTTCCCACCATCACCAACGGTAACCACCTGGCGCTCTGCACGCCGTTCTTCGCCATTCTCCGGGGCACGGGGACGGTGCGCAGTTGGATGTCCTCTACCGGATGCTTGAGCCGCACGAGCTGGCCAAGGCCATGGGCTTCGGGGATTCCTACCAGTTCGCCGGCACCAAGACAGCCGTCAAGAAACAGATCGGCAACGCGGTCGAGGTCTGCCAGAGCACGGCGCTCGCCTCCGCAATCATCGACGCCGTGATCGCCGCAGCATAGGAGCGTGCACCGTGAGCATTGACCCCGGACAAACGCCACTGAGCATCGAGCGCGACGTCAGACGGGCAGTACGCGAGGGATTCGAGGAGGCGCACCGGCGCTCCCTGGTCCTCTACACCGGCCTGTTCCTGTTCGCTGTCCTGCTCATCATCTGCGCCATCGTCTATGCCCACGCCATTTCGGACCGGCCGGGTCCGTCCCTCCCTCCTCCCTCTTCCCCCATCCGGGCCCGGCCGGTCCACCCCCTTCTGCGTCTCAGCCTGGAATCACAGGAGTAGCACCATGCCACGGACACCAATCGGGAACTGGCTCGTGGATAGCGGGCTGCTGACGGTGACGCAGGTCACCGCACATCTCGGGCGCAAGAGTCGGGCGCACACGGCCGAACTGCTCATCGCTTGCCGGGTCCCCTGCGTGCTGGTCCCACGGGGCGAGCATGGCGGGGCCGAGCACTATTACCGCCTCGAGGATATCGACCGGGCCAAGGATAGCCTTGACCATCCTCCGGAGACCTCGGACCAACGACGCGAACGGCGCATGGCCGAGTTTGCGGCACACCTGGAGGACCTCCGCCGGGATGCCCGGGAACTCCGCGACCTGATCGTGCAGCCGGGATTGAGGCTGGCCGCCACGCCATGAAGAGGACCGCAGGCATTGACCCCGGAACACTCAGACCCAGCGAGGCTACCCGCAGGTGCAACCCCGGGCTCTTTGGTGGTGGTCCTGCCGTTCCCGCTGCCGACGTGGAACCGGGTCCTCGCCATGAGCCTGAGCCAGCGCATGGCCCTGAAGCGATTGACGCACCAGTTGTCATCACCGTCCATAGCTTCCGCCACAAGCTCGCCGACCCCGACGGGCTGTGCTGCAAGTGGGTCATCGACGCGCTTGTCGCTGGCGGAGTACTACGCGATGATCGGGCGGAGTTCGTCGCCGAGGTCCGTCACCGACAGACCAAAGTCCCCAAAACGGAAGCGGAGCGCACGCTCCTGATCCTGGAGGTACAGACATGCCCCGAAGAATCTATGTAGCATCGAGCTGGCGCAACGAGCGGCAACCGGATGTCGTCAAAGTGCTCCGGCTTGCCGAGCACCAGGTCTACGATTTCCGCAACCCCGGACTCGGGGACTCCGTCTTTCACTGGTCGGAGATCGACCCGAATTGGCAGGGGTGGGCTCGTCACCAATTCCGTGACGCCCTTCAGCACCCCACGGCAATCAACGGCTACGCGTCGGACTGGGCCGCGATGCAGTGGGCCGATACGTGCGTTCTGGTCATGCCGTGCGGCCGCTCAGCGCACATCGAGGCGGGCTATTTCGTCGGGGCCGGGAAGGAGCTGCACATCCTGCTGGCCGATGGCGAGCCGGAACTCATGTACAAGATGGCGACGGCGCTCCACACCGACACGGCGTCCCTGTTGACGGCGCTCTGGGGTGCGGACGACCGCTGTCCCTACTGCCCAAACTGTGACGGCGGGCTCAACAGCGACGGGCTGTGCCCGGTCTGCGACTACCACGGGGTGGAGATCCCGACATGAAAGACCACCGCAGCCGAATCGCGAAGTGCCTGGAGGCCGGTGAAGACCCCACGGGGCAACTGGCGTTCCTCCCGTCCCCCCCGTGGGCCCATGGCAACACCGCGTACACCAAGGTGCGCGTCGTGGGCCTGGCTACGGTCCGGGACTCCACGAGCGGGCGGATGCGCACCCATGGGGTGTTCGTCCAGCCGGTGAGCGGCACGGGGTCGCAGTACGTCAATGTCTGGTCTGGCTCCTACGCCAGTGGGGACCTCATTGACCCCACGGCACTGGCCCGGCGCCGACATTGGATCTTTAACCGCCGCGGGAATTGGTGCCACGCCATGACACGCGCCCGTCACGTCCGGGAGCGGCGGCGGTGTGTCCGCCTTGTGGCCGACATGACCCGCCACCGTGACCGCGCTGACTACAAGGCGGCTCAGCACGGCGGCCCGTGGCATCGGATCTCGGCAACGAACTTGCGCGAGTTCGCCGACGCCCTCGCTCACCAGATTGCACGCACCGAGTGGGCACAAGGGGCTGCCGACATGTTCGACCTGGCGTCCCCGTACACACAGATCAGGCAGTGGGAGCGTGACGACCAGGAGGCACCGTTATGAGCACGAACTGTATGACCTGCCTCGTGGCGCCGCGGACCGGTCCCGACCTGCCCGACAAGCTCCTGCACATCCTACAGCACTCTCTCGGCCTCGACCGCTATGGGCGGGGCCGGCCGTATCGCAACCACTACGTCCCTGGCGGGGACGACGTTCCCCTGTGTTGGTCCCTGGCCGAACTTGGGATGATGCAGGAACACCCGGAGAGCGCCCTTACCGACGGAGCCTACAGACGATGAGCACCAATACCATGACCTGGCGACAGATGGCGGCACCGATCATCGCGGCGGTGATCGCAGAGCACAAGGCGGCCGGCGAGCGTGCTGTGCGTCGAGCGCTCCGCGATGCGTACCCCTGGGGCGAACGGGAGAACCACCCCTATAAGGTCTGGCTGGATGAGTGCAGGAAGCAGATGGCGCGGGCCTTTCCCAGGCCCTTCAGCCCTGTGGAAATGCCGCTGTTTGCGGACGTGGAGGGTAAGTGCTGATGCCGAGCTGGCTGCAACTGATCCGCGACACCTACGGCGTGCCGGCTCGCCGGCGCGCGAGGATCACGTTCCGCGGCAAACCGGCGACGGTCATCGAGGGGACACACCACCTGGAGATGCGGATTCGCGTGGATGGCGAGCCGCACGGGCGCCTCGTCAACCCCCGAGTCAAGATCGAATACGAGCAGGAGGAAACGACCTGATAGGTAATCTGAGACCGCTCAAGCGATCCTGTGTCTGGCAGAAAACCCCGGCGCGGCCGCCACTGTTGGCCGGCTTCAACCTGCAGCAACGCTACTCGCAGCAACGTCGCCGCATCGCGCGCCTGCAAGCCCGGCCCGTAGGGACGGCCCCAATGGGCCACAAGCGCCGCCGGGAGTGGGAGGCGTGGTGTAAGGCGCAGCGGGCCGGGATGGGCAGGAGGCGGCTCTAATGGCCAGAGGGGCGGACAGCCGCTGGCGTCACTACTGCTGCGTGTGCCGGGAGCGGATCACCGAGGTGACCCGCAGCGACAATCCCACGCTCTGCATCGACTGCGAACCGCTGTTCGGCACGGAGGACGAGCCCGAGGACGAGGACCAGACCCGGGATGCACGCGCCCTGGAGGGCGACAGGGACACGATCATTGAGGACATGATGAGATGACGAAACCGTACCGGCCAACCCCGAAGCGCTACGGGCGCATTGAGCGCACCTGTGTCCAGTGCGGTAAGCCTGTCCGGGCCTACCACTGGGAGTTCTCGCCGACGTGCGGCCCCTGCCGCCAGGCCTATGCCGATCCGCGCAGAAACCAAACCGACACGGGATCGACGCCAACCAATGCCCCCGCGTGACAACAAGAAGTTCGGCCGCTTCGCGGTCTGTCGCAGCCTGCTCTACGACCCCCTGTGGCTGGCGGAGCGTTTCACGCGCGGCCAGGCCCTTGTGGACCTGATCGGGCTCGCGAACCATGGCCCGAAAGACGTGGAGGTCCGCGGCAACCTGGTGCACACCGAACGGGGCCAGGTGGCGGTCGGAGAACGCACGCTGGCGGAACGCTGGAAGTGGGGGCGTGGACGCGTTCGCCGCTTCCTGGTGTACCTGACAGTGAACGGCACCCTAGTACCACAGACGGGGAACGTAAAGACCGTGCTGACACTGTGTAACTATAACGCGTATCAGTTCGGCAGTACCGCAGACAGTACCGCAGACGGTACCGCAGACAGTACCGCAGACGGTACCGCTTCTTTAGAGAACTTAGAGAACAAGAAAAAGACTACTCCAACCGCGCCTGCGCCCACGTGTGAGGATGTTTCCCCCGGTCAGGGATCCCTCGGCTACCCGTCGCTCGACACCTACCACGATTACGGGGTTTCCATCGGCTTGCTGTGGACGAAAGACCACGCGGAGAACGACTACCTGCGGGTGAGGGCGTTCGGGTGGACCGATGGTCACGGCAAGCCCATCGCGGACTGGAGGGCATGGCTGTCCTGGCGCAAGAAATACATCCAGCAGGACCTCGCCCAGGTCCGGGCCGGCGAAGAGGTGGATTGGAACCGGGTAGGGAAGATCTGATGGCAGCGACGACCACACAGCTTTGGACGCCCTTCGAACAGAAGTTCATCCGGGAGTGGAAAACGCGCTGGAGCGCGGACACGGATTGGACGGGCCGGGACATGGCCCAGGGGACCAGCTCGCTGCTCTCGTGGCGGGAGTGGTTTGAGAAGGCACCCCTGGACCTCGACACGCTGCTGGGGGTGCTCGATATCATGCGGTTGCTGTCGCGGCATCGTAACGACAAGCCGACGATTGCCGACGTGCAGGACGCCTACACGTACCTCGCCAGTGACTACGTGGATGCCACCAAGGTGGCTCAGACCGCGGTGCACATGGTGGAGGCGCTCGCACCGGGTGACTACCGGCCGTCGTGGTCGGCCGTTGTGATGCAGTACAAACGGGCCGTCTCGCTCCGCCCTCCGCCCCGGGACGGTCTCTGTGGAGCGTGCTGGGGTAGCGGCCTCATCTGGGTGGCGGTCGTCAAGCGCAAGAACCGATGGTATTCGCTCGAACCGACCGAGGGGCCACGGCCGGTCCAGGCCCAGCCGGGTGCCACGTACTGCCCCTGCACACAGGGCCGGTACCTGGCGGCCAAGATTGAGGGCCAGGAGGTCGCGGCCACGCACGCCTTCAGCCGGGCCATGGCGCAGCGCTTCACCGACCACCGTCAACTGTGCGAGTTCTGCGCGGCGTGCTGTGAGCTGGCCGACGCGAACGTGAGCGAGGCCTCGGCCCAACTGGCGCACACGGTCGATCACCACAGTTTCCGCGAGTGGGCAACGGGAGTTGCCAGCCAAACGCCCGAGCCGGACCACAGGCTACACCGGGACGACGTGGCCCCGGGGCCTGACCCGGATGACATGGACTGGATTGGACCACAACCAGAAGGAGAGGACGATGACCCAGCAGACGGCACAGGCGGTTGACGGGGTACGGATGGACTTCGCTGAGTTCATCCGGCAGCAACGGGATGGCGACTGCGCATTCGAGTGCGCGGCCAAGATGGAGCGCCTGATCGAGGCGGTCCGCGAGAAGGGGGCCGCGGGAGAGTTCACGCTGAAGATCGAGGTCAAGCCCTCGACGGCCGGGGACGGGACGCAAGTGCTGATTACCGACCATCCGAAGATCAAGGTGCCGGATCCCAAGCGCAAGCCTTCCCTGTTCTTCACGACGCAGGACAACGGGCTGTCACGCCGCAATCCCAATCAGCTCCGGTTTGAGGACCGGGCCGAGACGGATGAGGACCGGCAAGCCTGGCGCGCGAGAGACGACCAGTAGGCCACGAGGCCAAACCGCAGGGAACGCAACAGACAGGAGCAGAGGACAGACATGGCAGGACAAGAGAACATGCACAACGCGAGAGTTGAGGCCGACGCCCTCGGGCTGGACGACACCCCGGGCACGGCGGCCGTGTGCCTGCGGGCCGGCATGGCCCTGATGCACGTCGTCCCCCAGGACATGGACGGCCGGGGGCGTGCGACGCTGGGGGGGTGCATGGCGGTGCCCGACGGCGTCCACCTGGAGAAGACGGCCGAGCTGTACCCGGCGATCCCCTCGCGCAAGACGGGTACCGTGGAGCTGACCGAGAAGGGGTCCTTCGTGGAGTACGTGAACGAGCACCGGTTGCCCGAATCCCGGATCTTCGCCGAGGCGACCACTGAGCGCGCCGTCTACACGGCGATCCTGGACTACCACGAGGTCGGATTGCAGGGCGAGGCGGGATGGTGCGAGCACCGGGCCGTCCTGGCGCTTCAGCGCTCTCCTGAGTGGATGCGCTGGGCAAAGCTCGACGGGAAGTACGTCGAACAGGTGGAGCTCGCGGAGTTCCTCGAGGAACACGAAATCGACATCGTCGATCCGCCGGGCGCCAAGATCCTGGAGATTGCCCGGACGCTCAAGCTGACGATCAACACCAACCTGAAGAGCGCCCACGACCTCACGAATGGCAACACGGTCCTCCAGTACGAGGACCACACGACAGCTCTGGCCGGTGAAGCTGGGAATGTGACGATCCCCGAGCGTATCACCATCCAGCTCCGGCCGTTCGTCGGGCACGAGCCCCAGGAGATCGAGTGCCTGCTCAGGTACCGGCGGCGCGAGAGCAAGGTGTTCTTCATGATCCGGATGCTGCGCGTTGAGGAGTTTATCGAGAACGTGCTCAAGGCGACCTCCGCGCATCTGCGCGAGGTCACGGAACTGCCGGTGTTCGCCGGCAACTACGTCAACGGAGCACCCTACTGAGTCCTCCACCCCGCCCTTTGGGCGTCGTCGTGGCGCCCGGGGGCAACCAGACGAGGAGTAGGCGCCGGTGTCCGCAGCGTACCAGTACAATGGGGTGACGATTCACCACAAGGTTGCTACAAGCACATACCATGCCAATAGTGCCAATATTGCAAAAGGTGTAACATTTTTACAAAACTGCAAAAGTTAGCAAGTTATGTGCCAACTAGCGGACGTTCTGGAGGGCCTCCGGGCCCTTCCGGCGGCGTCCGTGCATTGTGTGGTGACGAGTCCGCCGTATTGGTCGCTGCGTGACTACCAGCTCGAACCGTCCGAGTGGCCGGCCGTGACCTATGCCCCCATGCCCGGGCTCCCGGACGTGACGGTACCGCCGATGGCCAGTCAACTGGGCCTGGAGCCTGATCCGTGGTCGTTCGTCGGTCACCTGGTCGCGGTCTTCCGGGAGGTCCGGCGCGTCCTCCGGCCGGACGCTACGGTCTGGCTCAACATGGGGGACTGCTACACGTCCGGGGGTCGCGGCGGCGCCAACGGGGATAAGGGCCCGCATACCGGCCTGGCCAGGGGCCAGGAGGCGAGCAGAGCCGCCCACCACGCCATGGCGAGCTGGCGCCGGGACAAGGCCGCTGTCGGGGACAACACATGAAGATGAAGGCACTATCCCTCTGGCAACCGTGGGCTCAGGCCATGCGGTGTGACATCAAGAGGATCGAAACCAGGTCATGGCCAACGACATACCGGGGGCCGCTCGCACTCCATGCCGCAAAGCGCTGGACCAGGGAACAGCGTGAGCTTTGCGACCTATGGCCCTTTACTCTTTGCTCAGAGGGCCTCAACGGCTCCGCGTTCGGGGCCGTGATCGCGGTCGTTGAACTCTACGACTGTGTGCCCACAGTCGATATCGAGCCGAGGCTCACGCCTCGAGAGCGGGCGATTGGGAATTACGCCCCCGGCCGCTTCGCCTGGTTCACGCGGTACGTTCGGGCCACAGGCCCGGTCTTTCTCACCGGCCGCCAAGGACTCTGGAACGTCGATATCGACGTGGATCCGTACCCCCGGGCCGTGGACGTGTTCGAGGACTGCGAGCAATGCAAGCGGGGCATGGCCTCGACACGGCTCCGGGTAATGACCGACCGCAACGGGTTTGTCTACGGCAAGACGCTCTGCCAAACGTGCTACCGGGAAGAGGTAGGGCGGGAGGTCGCAGCCGACGCGCAGCGTGGCGCTACAGACATTGGCCCAGACTGGGCACGGTAACAGCCAGCAGGATGACTACGACCATGGGTAAGAAGCATCTCCAGATCGGCCAGATATGGACGGCGACACTCTACTGTCACGATGAACCGAAGCCACTTGACGGGTTCAGCTTCCTGATCGTGGCCAGGAGGGAACGGTGGTGGGGGCGTCCTGATCGTCGCTCCGCAACAGTTCGCGCCAACGATCCCCGGGTAGGCAGCATCGCCCGGGGGCGCTACCTGTGGTTGGCGTCGAAGGTGGACATAGCGCCCACCGTCTACTGCCCGCAAGCGTGGTGGTTTGACGACTACGGCGTCGCCGTGGTCGGCACACCGCCTGATGCTAGGCGCTTCGTGCTCATTCGCAAGAGCCGAGGCGCAGCGATACACCGGGTGTACGGGCTACGACCTCTCGACGTGGTGTTCCTCGGGGCCGCCGCTGACTGACGCATCGCCCGCACGAGCCGTTCTTGTGCGGGCTCTCTCAGCGGGGTATCGTTACTTACGGCAACGTTACAAGGAGATACGACATGTCGCAGGCCGCCAGCCAGAAGCGTCGGCAATTTGCCGACCATGTGTTCGCCGGGTGCAGCCTCTCCGACGCCTACCGCCGGGTCTACCCCGCCTCCACAAAGTGGAAGCCGCACACGGTCTGGACCAAGGCAAGCGCCATGGCCAAACATGGTGAGGTTTTGGGTAGGTTGACAGAGCTGCGCGGGGCAGTGACAGAGGAGGTCGTGGCTACGAAGGAGCGGGCCTGTGCGCACATCGCCCGCATGATGTTCGCGACCTGGTCCGAGCTGGTGGACTCCGAGGGATACCTCACCCCGGAGGCCCTCGGGCACCCCGCCCTTGAGCATATCGAGTTCGAGCTCACTCCTGACGGCCGGCCATACCTCTCGAAGGGCAAGCGCGCATCGGCGAAGGGGCTCTTCGACTCTCTGGCCAAGGCCATGGGCTGGAACGCGGAGGCGGACACCGCCCCCGGCTTCTCGTTGGCGGACCTGATCGACGAGGTCAAGAGGCGGGAGACCGCAGCCCGTGGCACATGACACCGATCCTCCAACCATTGAAGCCGCCACAGTCATCCTTGAGGGCGCCGCCGCCAGGCTCGCGGAACACTTCGATCACGTACAGATCGTCGTGACCTACCCCGCGCCCAATGGGGCAACGCGTCTCGTCGCTTCCGGTGAAGGCAACTGGTATGCCCGGCTGGGCGCGGTTCGCTCCTGGCTGAAGCGGCAGGATACCCACCGAGGAGGCCGAGGTGTTTAACGACGTCCAGGCCGAGACCCTCGAGGACGAGGACGACCCCGAGGAGCAATGGCGCCATGCCTAGAGCGGACAGCCTAGACGACCTTATCATGTCGTTCCGGCGGTACCGGCGCAACGCCGCGGCGTTCGCCCGGGAAATGCTGGGAGCTGATCCGACCGAGGACCAGGAGGAGGCACTCCTTGAGATATCCGACCCCGGGGCTCACGTGTCCATCCGGTCGGGCCACGGCACGGGCAAGACCGCGCTGCTGTCCTGGGTGGTCCTCTGGCACGTCGCCTGCTTCGAGGACTGCAAGATCCCGTGCACGGCGCCTACTGGACACCAGCTCTCTGACCTCCTCTGGGCGGAGATGGGCAAGTGGCACGCGATGATGCCCTCGCTGCTCCGCAAGGAAATCGTCATCTCGGCCGACCACGTGTTCGTCCGCGAGGCGCACAAGACGCGGTTTGCGGTCGGTCGGACGTCCCGGCCGGAGACGCCGGAGGCCCTGGCCGGCTTCCACGCCACCAACCTGCTGTATGTCATCGACGAGGCCTCGGGGATCCCCGAAAAGACGTTCGAGACGGCAGAGGGCGCCCTGTCCACACCCGGGGCCCGGGTCATTATGACGTCGAACCCGACCCGCACGGACGGCTACTTCCACGCGTCGCACCACAAGGACCGCCCACACTGGACGTGCCTCCAGTTCTCGTGCCTCAATAACCACCTGGTCGATCCGGCCTACCCGAAGCGCATGGCCTCGAAGTACGGCCCCGACAGCGACGTGTACCGCGTGCGCGTGCTCGGGGAGTTCCCGCTCGGCAGCGCCGACGCGGTCATTCCCCTGGACTGGGTCGAGGTCGCCGTAGGCCGTGATATCGACCCAGCGGGAAGCACGGCCGTCGCCGGCCTCGATGTCGCCAGGTTTGGGGACGACTCCTCTGCCCTGGTAATCCGCACGGGCCAGTGCGTGACGTACACAGAACAGTGGTTCAAGCAGGACACGATGTACACGACCGGGAAAGCCGTGCAGGCCTACCAGGACGGCTTGTTCAAAACGCTGTACGTGGACGTGATCGGCGTGGGCAGCGGCGTTGTGGACCGCCTCAAGGAGCTCCAGGTGCCCGTCGTCGGCGTGAACGTAGCTGAGAGCGCGGCGCACGGCGACCGCTTCTACAGGCTCAGGGATCAGCTCTGGTGGGACGTGCGGGAGTGGTTCGAGGTCAAGACGGCCGCCATTTCCCCGGACTGCAAGGACGTGGACACGCTGATAGGAGAGCTCACGGCTCCCACGTACTCCATAACGTCGAAGGGGCAGATCAAGGTGGAGAGCAAGGACGACATGCGTCGGCGCGGCATCGCATCCCCGAACCTGGCCGACGCGCTCTGTCTGACCTTCGCCCGGGGCACGGTCCCCATGGCCAACACGGTACGCACTCACGAGATACAACCCGCTCAGGGATGGGCAGGGCTCCGCCGGGGCCAACCCACCAGAGCACAGAAGAAAGGACTCTGACCATGGTAACAATGACAGGTGGGATCCGGCGACTGCCGGACGGCGCCGTGGAGATGGACGTCGAGGCCGTGCCGAGCGGAGTGCCGACATCGGCTGAACACGAGTATGCCGACCACGTGCTCCAGTTCATCCGTCAGTACAGCGCCCGGTCCCGGGATGTCCACAGTAAGCCGTTCGCCACGATGGACGAGATTGCGAACGCGGTCGATGCCCACGCCGCCAGCGGCGCTGAAGACCCGATCATTGAGCTGCCCGCCCTGGTTCCACAGTCGCCGGTGACTCACGCAATCGAGTTCGGTGTCAGGATCACGGAACGGCCGGATGGCCAGTTGCACGTCGCGACGGCCGGCACAGCCCAGGGCCTTCCCGGCGGCGCCGTCAAGCAGTGCGCCGACCACCTGTTCGGGTTCATCCGGGCGTACAACGCGCAGCGGGTCGCCGGCGCCCTCACCAGGTAGCCACGTGAGGACCCCCAAGCCCAGACTGGCGGACCTACGGCGTGCGGCGGGATTCCCGCGACAGCAGGATGTCGCGGATCACCTGGGCTACCACGTCTCGACGATCCAGCAGCGGGAGGCCGGGGCGATCCGCCCCCCTCCCGAGTACATCCTCTGGCTGCAACTTCGCGCCCGAACACACACGGAGAGACTGCCATGAGCTTCGCGGTGCCCAGTGAACTCGATACGGTCGTGCGCTTCTCAGACTGGAAGCGGGAGACGCCGCCCGGCCAGCTCGCCTGGATTTCTGCCACTGTCCAGCACGGTGATGACGCATACAAGCCTGTGTGTGTCTTCACGCAGGTAATCCACTTCGACCCGACCGCCAGCACGGACGCCCAGATCATCCAGCAGGTGATAGACACGGCCGTCCGTCGCGTGCTCGAGGGCCACTTGGCGGCCGTTCTCTCCTGATCCGCTGTAAGCCTACCCCCTGGACCTACAACTGTCCTTCGAAGCCTGCAATGGCACGACCTGGACCAAGTCGTGCCACGGTGGCATGCTGCGCCAGCTCAGGGCGGCGGCGGGCACCGCCACAAGTGATCCAGGCGTTAGACTACGATGTGCAGAACATCTGATCGACAATAGACGATATTTGGAGACAGCAGAATGACGCAGAAATCGCTGAACCGCAGCCTCGTCGGAGCCAAACTGGCCAAGGAGGACGAGTTCTACACCCAACTGTCCGACATCGAGCGCGAGCTCAAGCACTACAAGAAGCACTTCAAGGGCAAGACGGTCTACCTCAACTGCGACGACCCCCGCGTGAGCAACTTCTTCCACTACTTCTCCTACAACTTCGAGAAGTTGGGCCTGAAGAAGCTCATCGCCGCCTGCTACAAGAACCAAGAGATGGACTTGTTCAGTCAGAACGACTCCGAAGAAGCCATTTGCCTTGTCTACGAGGGCGACGAGGACGGCAACATGGTCCCCGACCCGGATGAGATTGGCATCAAGCCGCTCAAGGGTGACGGTGACTTCCGTAGCGCCGAGAGCATCGAGCTGCTCAAGGAAGCCGACATCGTTGTTACCAACCCGCCCTTCTCGCTCTTCCGTGAGTACGTGGCCCAGTTGATGGAGTACCGCAAGAAGTTCCTCATTGTCGGCAACCAGAACGCCATCAGTTACAAGGAGGTCTTCGCGCTCATCAAGGCCAACAAAGTATGGCTCGGCGTAAACAATGGGAACATGTGCTTCAAGGTCCCAGACTACTACGAGCCCCGTACCACCCGCTTCTGGGTGGACGAGCATGGGCAGAAGTGGCGAAGCCTTGGCAATGCGGGGTGGTTCACCAACTTGGACTTTGCCAAGCGCCACGAGGATCTGATCCTCTACAGGACCTACGACCCCGAGCTGTACCCCGACTATGACAACTACGACGCCATCGAGGTCGCCAAAGTCGTGGACATACCCATGGACTTCGACGGCGTCATGGGCGTGCCACTCACCTTCCTCGACAAGTACAATCCAGACCAGTTTGAGATTCTGGGGCTAAGCGGGTCTAGCTACCCCACGACGAAGAACTACGGGAAGAAGGAGAGAGTCGTGGATGGCGCCCGCAAGAAGTCCAACACTGGAACCCTTGGCTGTGTCGTCAGGACGGCCTCCTTCGGCGCGGGGACTCACTTCGATGTTGGCTACCCCGTTAAGGGCATCTACAGGCGGTTGTTCATCCGTCGTAGGGAGAAAACCTCATGAAGATCGATCTAAAAGAAGTCACCGTCCGCGAGCTCACCGAGGACTACACCGACAATGAGGAGCTGGGTGTCGTGGCCTACTCGAATCGGCTGGATGTGCGGCCCAAGTATCAGCGGGAGTTCATCTACAAGCCAAAGCAGCGGGACGCAGTCATCAACACGATCACTAGGGGCTTCCCGCTCAATGTCATGTACTGGGCAGTGCAGGGGGACGAGCAGTTTGAGGTCATTGACGGACAGCAGCGAACCATCTCCATCTGTCAGTTTGTGGAAGGCGACTTCGCGGTGAAGGTGGGGAGCGTTGAACAGCCCCGCTACGTCCACAACCTCCAGCCCGACGAGAAAGAGCAGATCCTTGACTACACCCTCATGGTCTACCTGTGCAGCGGCTCCGACTCGGAAAGGCTCGATTGGTTAAGGAGCTCGACCCCGCTAAGCTTGAGACGGAGATGGCCGAGCTAATGGCCGATGAGGATGTCACCAGGAAGCGGGGCATCTACCCCTATGTCTTGAACCGCGAAGAGCGGAACTTGAGCATCAGGAGCTTCACCGACAACCAGAAGCGGGAAGCCTACGAGCGCCAGAAGGGGATCTGTCCCGTTTGCGGCAACCACTTCGAACTGGCACAAATGCAGGCTGACCATATCAAGCCGTGGAGCAAGGGCGGCAAGACCATCAGCAATAACGATTAGCGTCAGTGGCGCGGCTTGTCCGCGTACACTGCACGCTCTGGTTGGGGCTGCCCATCCCGACCGGAGCGACAACAAACACAGGGCAAGGAGACGGTCATGGCAGCAGCACGAGGAAATGCAGGACGCGGAAGCCGGGGGGCTTGCGGCGGAACGCGCAGGCGCGACGGTAGCGGCGGTGGCAAGGGCAACCGGGGAACGCCGAGGCAGCCCGCCCCAAAGAAGGGTAAGTAATCATGCGGGGCGGCAAGGCCGGAAACCTTGTCGCCCCAACTGCAAGATGCTGTGCGAGGACGACAACAGAAGAAAATCGGGGAAATGAAAAGGTCCTAACAAGATGAATCCACGCTATCGGCGGGGGCCGCCGAAGCGTGATTCACAGCGTTGGGCGATCCGAAGAAACGGAAGCAGACTACGAGAACTGCCGCCGCTTCGCTCTGGCAGTTCTCACCGTCCGTCATCTATTCGTAGGCCCCCTTGCTCACCCGTTTCCCTCGATTTTCCCTCCTCATCCACAGCCTACTGTGTGTCAGGTAGGCGCCAAACGACCTGTAGAGTATCCCTATAACTGAATACCGGGCAGCAACGGGGCTGATCTCCCGGCGCTGCAAAACGCGCAAGCGTTAAGGGTGGTCTGCGGAAAATCCACCGTTTTTGTTGCCCGGATTCTCCCAACATGCGTTGCCGGCTGCGCAGGGCACCGTGGGGCTGCCCGAAAGCCGGCACTCAGAACGTATGAGCAGGTTTCTCCAGGCAACAACGGACGACGAAACAGTGATCGCGCTGGATCCGGACTATGCCGACCAGCCGGATTTCGCCATCGCGCCCGAGCAGCCCGGCTCTTCCCTCCCGATCACCGCTCTCGAGACCTACATCCGAAACTGCTGGCAAGAGGCCCAGCAGCACCGGCGTGATATCGGGGTGGATGATCGTCTGGAAGCCTGCCTCCGCGCCTACAAGGGCGAATACGACGCCGCGACCGCCCAGGAGATCGCCGCGACCGGCGGCGCCGACCTCTTCCGCAAGCTGACCATGCACAAGGCCGACCAGCTCGGCGCCTGGATCCGGGACGTTCTCGCCGCGGTCGAGGATCGCCCGTGGGACGTAGAGCCCACCATCCAGCCGGAGCTCCCCCCGCAGGTCCGGGAACAGGTAATCACCAATGCCATGCAGCAGGCCTACGCTCAGGCCCCCCCGGATCAGCTCGCCGTAGCCGCCTACGCGATTGCGAGCGAACTTTCTGACCAGGTTGCGGACCAGCTCAAGGCGGAGGCCGAGGCCCGGGCCGAGGCCATGGGCGAAACCATGCAGGACATCCTGCAGGAAGGCGGCTGGGCAAAGGCCTTCACCGGGTTTGTCGATGACTACAAGATGTACCCCAACGCGTTCGTGAAAGGTCCGGTGGTGCGGATCGAGCGGCGACTGTCCTACGCCCCGGACCCCCAGACCGGTACTATGCGCGCACAGGTCACCGAGGAGCCGATCCTCGTCTTCTCCTCCCCATCCCCATGGGACATCTACCCGAGCCCGCACGCCTCGAGCTGCCAGGACGGCTACATCCTGGAGCGCGGCACGATCACCCGGCGTGAGCTGCACAGCCTCCGCGACCAGGACGGCTACAGGACCGAGGCCATTGAGGAGATCCTGAAGCTGTCGCCCCAGCTCAACCCCATGACCGGGCTCTCCGTGGACAACGCCACCGACCGCCTGGACCTCCTGGGCAAGCCCGGGACGTTCGAGCCCACCAACGACGCGGAGCTTGAGCGCATCGAGTTCTGGGGCACGGCGTCCGGCCAGATGCTCGAAGACTGGGGATTGCCCGTCGACGATGTCCTCGCCGAGTACGACATCATGGCCGTCATGGCCGAGGACCGGTGCGTAAAGGCCATCGTCAATCCCGACCCCCTGGGCCAGCGCCCCTATTCCACGACCTCGTTCAAGCCCATCAAGGACTCTTTCTGGGGCCAGGGCCTGCCGGAAGTGATGGAGGATATCCAGACAGAGGCCAACGCGAACATGCGGGCGCTCTGCAACAACCTCCTGATGTCCAGCGGCCCGATGATGTCGGTGGACGTGAACGCTCTGCCCCCGGGCTACAACATCCAGGGCATTGGCCCGTGGTACATCCACCAGTACGACGGCAGCAAGCTCACGCCCGGGCACCAGGGCATCAACTTCACAGACATCCCCTGCAACGTGGGCCAGTACATGACCGCCTACCAGGAGGTCAAGCGGGAAGCTGACGACGTCACCGGGATCCCCGCGTTCATCGCAGGCAGCGGGGAGACGCGCGGTGCCGGCGAGACGGCCCGCGGCCTGGCCATGCTGATGAACTCGGCCAGCAAGAACGTCAAGGAAGCACTCGCCCGCATCGGGTGTGACATCCACGTGGATGTTCTGCAACGGCTGTTCACCTGGCTGATGATCTACCACCCGGACGAGACGATCAAGGGCGATTGCCAGATCAAGCTGTCCGGCCCGCTCAGTGTGATTGCCGAGGAACACGGCCAGATGGCTGCGGGCGAGTTCCTGAAGAACACGAACAACCCCGTGGATCTTCAGATCATGGGCGCCGACAGGCGTGCCAACGTCCTGCGCCGGCACGCGCAACTCCTCGATATGCCCGAAGACGACGTAGTCCCCCCTGCTGATGAACTCCGGCAACGCATGGCCGCCCCGGCGCCGCCCCCTGAGCCGATGTCCGCGCCGCAAGCACAGGGGGCAGTCGCATGAAGAACATGGACCGGGACACCATCGAGGCCGTCTTCAGTCTCCGCAACAACACGGCATTCCGCCGCGTGCTCGCCTACATGCAGGCCGAGCTTGAGGCGGCCGCCCTGGTCCTGATCGAGAAGGATTCGCCCGAGGATCGCGGTGCCGCCAAGTGGCTGCATGGCTTCCTCGGAACCGTATCGGCGACGAAACCGGATCCCGCTACCGGCAACCTGCCAGGCGCGATCCGGCCGGAAGCGCCATCCCTGCCCATCGGGCTCCAGGCCCAGGGCGCAACCCCTGTCCAACGGCCGCAGCCAGGACACAACAGAGAGCCCATCGGAGGCGCGAGCCCCCAGGGCGGAGGTAGGTAATGCCCCACGAGACACGCGAACAGGTAGAAGCAGAGGTCGCCGCATTCACCGCGCGTATGGACGCCCATCCTCCACCCTCCGTGCAGGCTCCGAGCCCGCCTCCGTCCCTCCCGGGGACGCCGGAACTCGGTCCCACCGCAGCGGAGCCCGTGGACCTGAGTGTGTTCTTTGCCCCGGCCGACGGCGACGCCCTCGGGGCTCCGGACCCTGACCCCAGCCCAGAGCCCGCCGAGAACCGACTCGCCGCCCCGTCACCCGAGAAGGACGCCGATCCGGCGTACTGGCGTCAACGTGCCCAGAGCATCCAGGGGATGTTCGACAAGTTCCGCAATGAGGCCGCCCCGCGTGAGCAGGAGTTGACCCACCAGGTCCGCCAGCTCACCGATGCCCTGGCCAACTTGGGGAAAAGCACGACGACAGCCCCGGACATGGCACCCCCGCCGGTCGTGACGCTGGACGATATCACCGACGAGGAGGTAGCCAAGCGCTACAGCCAGGCGGTGATTGACGAGTACGGCCTCGATGAGCTCAAGCTGAAGATTGCCGAACGCCGCACCGACCAGGCTATCGCCGAGGCAGACGCGCGGAAGCGCGCCGGCCAGGAGAGCCAGGCCCGCGAGGCACAGGGGCAGTTCTGGTCACAGGTCAATCGCCTGGTTCGTGAGACGCATCCGGATGTGGACGCGGCGATCCTCAACGCCTCAGACCAAGGCTGGTTCGGTTTCCTGAACGAGCCCGAAGGAGTTGCCGGCACACCGCGGCGCACAGGCGCCGGCCAGGCCGTCGCCACCGGCGACGCCGCCACAGTCGCCAAGTACATCCTCGCCTACCTCGACGCATCCCGTGAATCCACCGTCCGCCGGCAGGCCGCCCCGCAAGGGCGGCCCGTAGGCCCCCGGGCCCGGCCGGCAACCCAGCAGAAACCTGTGTACACGACTCAGCAGGTCGATGCCTTCTACGACGCCGTGCGCCGGGGGACCTTCGAAGGTACCCAGGCCCAACGGCAGCAAATCGAACGACAGATCGCCGATGCGGCAGGCGAGGGACGCATCCGACACTGATGCGGACCGGCGCCGGCACGGCACAGATATGAGGTGACATCATGGCTTTGGATGCTGTTCTCGGCGCCGTCAACTACTCCTACGGTGGAGACGTCGACTACATCCCGATTCTCTACGGCAAGCAGTTGCTTGTGGAGTATCTCGAAACCGCCGTGGTCCCCGCGATCACGAACACCGACTACCAGGGACAGATCAAGGAGCAGGGCTCCGAGGTCATCATCTCCAGTCTGCCGGACGTGACCGTGGAAGACCACGAGCGCGGCGCGGAAGTCGGTGACTACGAGGAGCTGGAAAACCCCAGCGTCTCGCTCACCATCGACTACGCCAAGAAGTACAAGTTCCGGGTAGGGACCATCGACCAGGCTCAGGCCCGGTTCGTGCTGGCCCCGAAGTTCCTCCAGAAGGCCGAATACGCCATGGAGATGGCGGTGGACCAGCACTGGTTCAGCCAGACTCGGACCACGGCCGCCGCTGCGAACGCCGGCGTCACCGCCGGTGCGGACAGCGGACTGTTCGACCTCGGGGTCACCACCGACCCGCTGATCCTCTCCAAGACGAATGTCCTGGACTGGGTCTCGAGCGTGGCCACCGTGCTCAGTGAGCAGAGCGTGCCCGAGGACGACGACCGCTGGATGGCGATTCCCCCGTGGATCCAGAACCTCATCGACATTTCGGAGCTCCGCCAGGCACACGTGTCCGGCGACGACCGGAGTTCCCTGTACCACGGGCGCCCCATCGGCGCGTTGCACGGCATCATGCTGCACCGCACCATGGCGAACTACAGCGCCACGGTGGGTGCCAACGTCGAGTGGGACATCCTCGGCGGTCACCGCTCCGCAGTCACGTTCGCGACCCAGGTCGTGGACTCGGACAGCCTGAAGACGGCCCAGTACTTCGGCAAGCTGTACCGCGGGCTCCAGGTCTACGGGTTCAAGACCGTCAAGGGCGAAGGTCTCGTGCACAGCGTCGTCACTGGCGCCGTGCTCAACGCATAGGAACGACGGACTGATGAACTGCCCGGGCACAGGAGCTTGAAGGGAGTGCCCGGAGCAGACCCGATCCAGAGGACCGCAGAGCAGCACAGGAACATGCCCGGAGGACAATCACCATGGCATATGTGGACAATCTCCCGACTGCGACGGAACTCCCGTTCCAGAGCAGAGGCAAGCATCACCAGGTCTCCATCGACGTCGATTTCAGCGTGACGGGAAACTCGCTCGCGCAGAACGACCTCATGGGGCTCCTGGCCATCCCCGCGGGGATGGACGTCGTGAGCGCCAAGATCAAGGTCACCACGGCCAACGCGGCCGTGACAAACGTTGACCTGGGCCTCACCGCCGATGACGGCACCCCGGCCACGGCCGCGGACCTGATCGACGGCGCCACCCTCGGCACCACCGGCTACAAGTCCGGAGCCGGTACCCGGGTCCAGACCACGGCCGACATGCTGGTCGTGCTGACCAACCTCGACGCCGACACCCTGAGCGCCGGTGTGATCGAGGTCAAGCTCGATCTCGTGGACATGCGGTAACCATCAACCCCTGCCGCCCCCGGGGCCGCGTTGCCCCGGGGTGCGGTAGACAACCAGTACTGAGAGACAAGGCCCCACGCCCCACAGGAGAGAGACCATGGCACGCGCCCCAGAATCACAGTTCGTCATCATGCGCGAATCCGACGGCACGATCTACGGCTTCGATCCGCGCCAGAAGGAGAACAACAAGCACACGCTCGCGCAGCCCGGTATGCGCCTTGTGCGGCTTGCAGACGTCGAGGCGGTCAAGCGTACACTCGTGGCCCCCGACCAGCTCACCAGGGACCTCCTGGCCGAACCGGAAGAAACCGCCCCGGAGGAGGAACTCCCGCCAATCACCACCCGTACCACGCCCCTGGACCACATGACCGACGACGAGCTGTCGCGGTACCTCGACGGCCGGTTCGGTGTGCTCTACGACGACGACGACAGGCCCACCCGGGGCGCGCTCATCCAGCTTCTCACCGACATGGAGGCGGGCGCCCACGAGGAACCGACGCCCCACCGGCCTGCTGAGCTCGAACGCGCCCCCGAGCCGCCCGCAATGCCGCCCGCCGGCCTCACGGTCACGGCTCCCCCCGTCCCCGAGCACCTCGAGGAGATGACCAAGGACGAGCTCCGGCTCTATGCCGCCGAGCACTTCGACGGGCACGAGTTCCCGGTCCGCGCAACCAAGCGCGAGATGCTCGGCACCATCGCGACTCTGGAGGCGGGTCCGACCGCCGGAGACGCCGAACCCGAGGAGTAACATCCGATGGACAATGTGATTCGTACCGCTGTCCGGACGCCCACGATCCCCACGGCCACGTGGACCAAGATCAGCGCCGCCAAGCCGACCAGCCGGCGCGGGCTCTGGATCTGGAACGAGGACGCGGCCAACACGTACCGCGTGGCATTCGTGCGCCCGAACGCCGCCGCCCCGACCGCGGCCACCGACGGTATGCCCCTGCGTGCCAAGGATGCGGCGGCCGGAGAGGTCGCGGGCGGAGTGATCGAGGAACTGGAGCACATCACGGTGGCGGACGTTTACGCCTACCAGGCCAGCGGCGGGGCGCTCGAAACACTCCACATCCAGGAGGCCACGTAAGAGACCATGGCCTATCACCCGAACGGCAAGCGGCCCAAGAGTACCGGATCCAGTACCGCAGAGACGGGCCGCGACAAGCTCATCAAGGCACAACTGTACGGAGGCGTGAAGTAAATGGCAGCAGGAACAGACCCAATCTTCCCGAATGTCCTCAACAACGACACCCTCCGGCTGACCATCTCAGACGGCACGGACCTGACCGATCTGTTCACCCCCGGCGCCGACGGGTCCAAGGTGACCGCGATTTCGGTGCACAGCGACGATGACACCGACATCGCCCTGTCCCTCTACTACCACGACGGAACCAACGCGCGCAAGATCGGCACGGTGACCGTCACGGACGATGGCGCCCAGGCGCTCCTGAACGCCACGGACATGCCTTGGCTGCCCGATGACCTGGCGCTCCACGTCGCGGCCGGTCACAAGCTCCAGGTTGCCGCGGCAGCCGCCATGACCACGGCCAAGGTCTGCGACATTGTGGCCTTCTCAATCGACTACTGATATCGAGGTGTGACAATGGCCGGACTCGTCCTCCCGATGCCGGGACAGATCATCATGGTTCCGAAGGTGGCAACGCCTTCGGATACTTGGCGTACCTGCCCCAATGATCCGCGCTACGAGTACCAGATCCGGCGCCGGGACCTCGCGACGACCATTGACGCCTACGTGGGACTCCTGACGCATCTCGACGGCGTGGACGCGGCGACCGAGGCCGAGGACGTGAGCGCGAACGCGCACACCATCACGTTCAACGGATCCGCGGCCATCGAGGACAGCGACGGGAAGTTCGCGCAGTGCTGCGTGTTCCCGGGCAACGGGAGCTACCTCCAGGTTGCCGATCACGCGAGTCTCGATTCCGGCACCGGGCCGTTCACGATTGAGTTCTGGGGCAAGGTCGCGACCACCTGGCCCAATATGCCCGGCGCGTTGAGCCACGGCGGATCGAGCGCCATCTCGGACGCAGACGGCTGGCGCATCAACATCAACACCGGGCACTTCGACTTCCAGTTCCGACACGACGGCGAGGGCAATGTTACCTCGACGCCCACGCTCCCCACCGGGGCATGGGTGCACTTCGCGTTCACCAGGGACAGCAGTAGCGATTGCAGGCTGTTCATCAACGGCACCCAGGTCGGATCTACCACCAACTGCACAAAGAGCGCCGACTCTTCCAGCCCGTTCCGCGTCAATTCATCCAACGACGCCGGCTACTGGGGCGGGGCATGGAGCATCGACGAGCTCAAGGTATCGGACGGGATCGCCCGGTACGTGGCCAATTTCACCCCACGCGCCAAGGCGTGGTCCTGACCCCACAAGCAAAGGAGAGCGATCAATGAGACGTGCAAGCCCGTGGAACATGCTTCTGACGATCCTGGTTCTGGTCCTCGCAGTCATGCTGACGGGATGCCCGAGCATGCGGCCGAACAACATCTACGC
>Ga0208325_1000075_pt1 | contig 26405 bp, 29 predicted proteins | sample PL_2010_330m_FD_185486 | JGI IMG/M metagenome (GOLD analysis project Ga0208325, IMG submission 185486) | Freshwater microbial communities from Powell Lake, British Columbia, Canada to study Microbial Dark Matter (Phase II) - PL_2010_330m... | ecosystem: Environmental > Aquatic > Freshwater >...
CTATAATCAAGTATAATAAGCCTGCTTGTCAGCTATAGATGGGGAAAATCAGAAACAGCCTATCTCAAACTTGACAGGTGGGCGGGAGAAGAAGAAATGACTACCGGCTTCAATATACTTCGCTCGCGTTTAGAGGCGGAAAAAAAGCGCTTAATTGAGGAATTAGAGCAGTTGAGAGCTAGTGTCCGTCCTGCCGGTGAGAGGCGGGAGGGTAGTCCCTTTGGCAAAAGGGAGGAGGAGGCTACCGAGACCCAAGAGTTAGAGAAGCGGCTAGCCTTAGAGAAGCGTATGAGAGACCAGTTAACTGAGGTGGAGCACGCTTTACACAAGTTTGAAGAAGAGACCTATGGCTTATGTGATGTTTGTGGTCAACCTATAGACCCCGCCCGATTGGAAGCCCTTCCCCAGGCGAACCTGTGCTTGAGTTGCAAGGCTAAGCAATCGAAGAATGCAAAAGGTTAACCCTCTCAAGGGTAAGTGGCGAAATGTGGTCTTTTTCCTTACCGCATTACTGATAGTGGCTGCCGACCAGCTCAGTAAGATAGGGATAAGGAACTATTTACCTGAGGGGCAATCGGTGCCCGAGACAGGATTCTTTCGACTGACCCATATCCACAATGCTGGAGGTGTTTTTGGCTTATTTCAAGGCCAATCATTCCTCTTAACTATAGTTGCCTTTATCGGCGTTGCCGTTCTCCTCTTCTACGCCCTTCTTCTTCATCGTCGTTTTCCCCCTTTAGATAATATGCTGGGCAAGTTGGCTCTCGGCCTCGTTCTTGGCGGCACCATTGGTAACCTCATTGACCGACTTAACTTTGGCTATGTTATCGACTTTATTGATGTTGGCATTGGTGTTTGTCGCTGGCCGGCATTTAACATTGCTGATTCGGCGGTAGTGGTCGGGGTTATCCTGTTTGCTTATTCTCTTCGCTCATTAGCCGGAGCTGTTAAAGGTCAGGGTTGATACTTTCCTTCTCCTTTACGGGGAAGGGGCTACCTAGTAAAAATCTGAGAGGGGTGCGGTTGATAAATAACGTCTATAGTTTTGTAGTTGATAAGCCGGGGGCTCGTCTTGATAAGTATGTTGGTGAGAAATGCCCGGAGCTCTCCCGAACCCAGGCTCAGAGGCTTATTGCTGATGGCTATATCACGGTTAATGGGAGTGCGGCTAAGGTAAGCCTTAAACTTAATGTCGGTGACTGGGTGAATGTTAGTATTCCCCCCGCTCCACCCAGTCCCCTGTCGCCTGAGGCTATCCCACTGAACATCATCTATGAGGATGACGACCTTCTGGTCATAGACAAACCCGCCGGGCTGACCGTTCACCCGGCGCCGGGATACCCAAATCATACGCTGGTTAATGCTATTCTATCGCACTTGACTGACCTGCCTGATGTCGGTGACTCACTGCGACCGGGAATTGTGCATCGGCTGGACAAAGATACCTCGGGGGTGATGGTGGTAGCCAAGAATAGCCCGGCTCAGGCTGACCTGATAAGCCAGTTCAAGGCTCATTCGGTAGTAAAAGCCTATCTGGTATTGGTTAAAGGGCACCTCGCTCCAGAGAATGGCGTTATTGAGGCACCTATCGGGCGTGACCCGCGCAACCGGAAGCGCATGGCGGTAGTGGCTGAGGGCAGAGAGGCACGGACTGAATATCAGGTAGTTAAGTACATAGGTGATTATACCCTGCTTGAAGTCAGACCGGAGACCGGTCGCACCCACCAGATACGGGTTCACCTCAAGGCTATTGGCTATCCGGTGGTGGGTGACAATGTCTATGGCGTCAAGTCGACCTATCTATCACGGCAGTTTATGCACGCCTGCCGCCTGGGCTTCAAGCTACCATCCACCGGCAAATATGTAGAATTCACCTCTGAATTACCCACAGATTTAGAGCAAGCACTGGAGAATATTGCCTAGGTTTCTAAATTATTTATTGACCCTATCCCCTTTATCCCCTTCCCCTTGCTAAGGGGAAGGGGAATATTTTTAGAAGAGGGGCGTAGCCCCTCTTAAACTTCCCGATTATCAATCCATGGCAAGGAGAGTAAAAGAGAGGCGAAGCCTCTGTTACATAACTAATTCCCCCTCTCTTTAACAAGGAGAGAGGGACAAAGGGGGTGAGGTTGATAAATAGCCCTATTTCTCTATCCCTAGAATCTTATTATGTGGGGTGGTAGAATAGATAACAGCAGCGCGACTTGCGTATAAGGAAGCCCAAATAATGAAAATGACAAGAATAGAGAAGTTTTTTGTCCGCAGTCCTCTCAGGCTCTATTTTCAAAGAAAGTTTGAAGCTCCGTGGGTCTTATCAAACCTGAACATTGGTAGCGGGTGTGTTTGTCTTGAGATTGGCTGCGGACACGGTGCCGGGGCTCTCCTCATTAACCAGTATCTTGACTGTAAGCGAGTTATCGGTGTGGACATTGACCCGGATATGATTGAAGGGGCAAAGAGATATATTTCCCGTCCACCAAGATGGGCCAGGGATATAAGAACTGATAACATTGACTTTATTTGCCAAGACGCAGCTAAGCTATCTTTTCCAGATTGCTATTTTGATGCTGCATTCCTATTTGGAGTCCTTGACCATATAACGGAGTGGCGAGGAGTAGTCGCTGAAGTTTTCCGGGTACTGAAGGTAGGAGGAATGTTCTCCTTTGAAGAATTCCTGCTGGGTGAGTCCTCCAGAAACCGTTGGGGACATGTGTCCATTGGGGAGGCGGAACTAAGAGATGCGCTAGAAACAGTAGGATATTCGATTCAGAGTTTCGAGATGATGAAGCGCTTACCTAGATGTTTTGTAAGAGCAGTAAAGGACGATTACTCGTCCAAGGGTGGGGTGGTAGAATGGGGGAAATATATTTATCCTGGTGAAGGGGTAACATGAGAGAATTATGGGGCAAAGAACGGGAGATTAAATTCTTTACTGAGGCTAGGAAGTTTGCCGCACCGGAGCAGCTATTTTATCTGAGTGATGAGAATAGGTATTATGCGTACTGGCCTAAAAGCTATAAAGGTTCTAAGAGTACTCTGCAAGCTAGGAACGCCTTGATAGGTAATTATACTGAAAAATGGAGTGCCGATTTGCTGAACGAGTTTGCCCAGAGCAAAGGGCATTATGTTGTGCAAGGGGCTATATGCAGTGAAATTGGTTTACCCAACATTTCTTCTGCAGATGTAGCCATTTGTAAAACTAAGGATATCTATCAAAGAGTAGAAGATATTTTATTAATCATTGAGGTTAAGATGTCTGTCGTGTGGAACTGGGAATTAAAATTTGGGACTGATAGGGAAGAGCTAATCTGTTTGGGAGACTACAGAACACATCAAGGTAACCCAGGACTACTAAGGTCTGACACTATGTTAAAAGCTATTGGTAAAAGCATAAATATAAGAGTTTCCAGTCCTAAGGCTTCAGGAATTCCTATAATTGTTTTGGGAAACACGCCTGTTACCAGTAACTATTACGATAAAGTAGACCATTTGAGAAGAAGTGGCATCATTCAAGGATTTTTGTCAGTGAACCCTAATCCGTTGGATAAAAATGGTGAAAGTATTAAAGCTACAGAGGGGTTAGGTTTCTATCGCATTGATACTTATGCTGAACTTTTATCCAAATTAAACGAATTATTTGGGAAAGAAAGGGAATTTTTCTCAAGCATGAGAACAAAAGATGAATTGGGCAGGTTCATTGAAATAGCTAACAGAGAAACAACCTATGAGAAAAAAGCAGAGAAGTTTTTGACTTTGATAAGAGAGTAAAAACATGGCTGATAACAAAAAATATTCTTCTCAGAGAAGAAAAGGGACGGAAACAAGCCCCTTTGGTTCACCGGGCAGGATAAATCACGATTCAACCTCTTTTTATGCCAGCAAGTTATATGAAGGCTTGCCAATGGAGAAAAGGGCTGAATATGTAGAAGTTTCTATTCCGTCGCAATTTTTAGATAAAATTTTTTGCAAAACCAGCGAGAATATGGAGGAATTACCAGATAATAGTGTTCACCTGATGGTTACTTCACCACCTTACAATGTGGGGAAAGAGTATGACGAAAACTTGACGCTCCAAGAATATAGACAATTCCTGAAACGAGTATGGAGAGAAGTTTATAGAACACTTGTCCCTGGGGGCAGGGCTTGCATCAATATTGCGAATCTGGGAAGGAAACCGTATATTCCTCTGCATGCTTTTATTGTTGAAGACATGTTGGATTTAGATTTCCTAATGAGGGGCGAGATTCTCTGGAATAAAGCAACTAGTTCTAGTCCTTCTACGGCGTGGGGAAGTTGGCTTTCTGCAGCCAACCCAACCTTAAGGGATATTCACGAGTATATTTTGGTTTTTTCTAAAGGTATGTTTAGTAGAAGGAATGCTTCCCGGAGGCGAAACACAATCTCTAAAGAGGAGTTTCTGGAGTTTACTAAGAGTGTGTGGAAGTTTTCAGCGGAGTCAGCTCGCGCAGTTGGACATCCCGCACCTTTCCCGGTAGAACTACCCTACAGGTTGATTCAGCTTTATACCTTTGAAGAAGAAGTGATTTTAGACCCATTTATAGGAAGTGGACAGGCAGCGATAGCAGCCATAAAGACAAACCGTCATTATGTAGGGTATGACATAAGCGAGGAATACGTAAGATTAGCAGAAAGGCGAATCAAAGATTTTCTGTCGGAATTCAAATCTCAAAAATTGCTCGAACCCAGAAAAAGTTTTAAATGAATAAATCAGTTAGAGTGCGCTATGCCCCCAGCCCCACCGGCTATCCCCATGTGGGTAATATCAGGACGGCTCTGTTTGACTGGCTCTTCGCCCGCCACTACGGCGGCAGCTTCATTATCCGCATTGAGGACACCGATGTTGCCCGCAAGGTTAAGGGCGCGGTGGAGGCTATCCTTAACAGCCTGCGGTGGCTGGGTCTGGATTGGGATGAGGGTCCTGAGGTGGGGGGTAAGTATGGCCCCTATTTTCAATCCCAGCGCCTGGATTTATACCGTGAGGCTGCCGAGCGCCTTGTTTCCCAGGGGGATGCCTATTATTGCTACTGTTCTCCCCGGCGACTGGAGGAGATGCGGGCGGAGCAGGTCAGGCGTAAGCAGCCGCCGGGCTATGACCGCCACTGCCGCCAGTTAAGTCAGGAGGAGCGGGCGCAAAAGGAAGCCGAGGGCGTAATCCCTGTAGTTCGTTTTAAGATACCGCTTGAGGGGAAGGTCAGGTTTACCGATTTAATCCGGGGTGAGGTGGTATTTGACAGTAATACCATTGATGATTTTGTCTTGCTGAAGTCGGATGGCTACCCAACCTACCATCTCGCCAGTGTGGTTGATGACCACTTTATGGAGATTTCTCATGTGCTTCGGGCTGAGGAGTGGCTATCCAGCACTCCCCGCCATTTACTTTTGTATCAGGCTCTGGGCTTTGACCCACCTCAGTTTGCTCACCTGCCGATGCTCCTGGGGGCTGACCGGGCCAAGTTGAGCAAGCGGCATGGGGCGGTGTCTATTGTCGACTATTATGAGCAGGGCTATCTACCTGAGGCTATGGTCAACTTTCTCGCCCTGCTGGGCTGGTCTCTGGATGATAAGACCGAGATTTTGTCCCGGCAGGAGCTGATAAACAGCTTCTCCTTGGAGCGGGTTAGTCGGACGGCGGCCATCTTTAATCGGGATAAGCTCGACTGGATGAACGGGGTATATATTCGTAGCTTGACCGCTGATGAATTCTTTGACGTTGTAGAACCCTATTTGATGGTGGATGAACTGGCTGGGGAGGCAGTAATATCAAATGAAGAATATGTGAGGGCTCTCCTGCCTCTTTTTCAGGAGCGAGCCCGAACCCTGGCTGAGGTGGTTGAGCTGGCTCAATTTTTCTTTATTGGGGAGCTTGACTATGCTCCTGACCTGCTAATAGGCAAGGGTATGAGTCGGGAATCGGCTACCGAAGCACTAAAGACGGGACAGCAGAGGCTCAGGCAACTGGAGGCGTTTGATGTTGAATCTCTGGAGGCTCTCCTCAGACCTCTGGCGGTGGAGTTGGGGCTGAAGACCGGTCAGCTCTTTGGCACGCTGAGGGTAGCCGTTACCGGGCGGACAGCCGCGCCACCATTATTTCAAACCATGTCTGTCCTGGGTAAGGAGCGGTGCCTGAGGCGAATTGAAGCCGCATTGGATAGACTGCATAGGTCGTGATTACTGAAGGCGGATAAAGGAGGTATATAGTGAAGGCAATAGGTATTGTGGGCAGTCCGAGGAAGAACGGAAATACCGAAATCCTGACCAGCCATACCCTGAAGGCTATAGCCGAGGAGGGATTGGACACGGAGCTTATAAGGCTGGCTGGTTTAGACATCAAGCCGTGCAATGCCTGTATGGTCTGCAAAGATGAAGAACGTTGTCCTATTGAGGATGACCTATTGCCGATATATACCAAGATGAAAGAGGCTGATGCCATAATATTGGCCTCACCAGTGTATTTTGGTTCGGCGACAGGTTTATTAAAGGCTCTCATGGAGAGGGCTGGGTATATTGCATATTGGAATGGCAGGGCGTTTAAGGGGAAGGTAGGTGGTCCCCTGGTTGTGGCGCGTCGGGCTGGTCAAAATTTTACCCTAGCTCAGCTGACTTTTTGGTTTCATATCCTGGGGTTTTTTATGCCCGGTTCAACATATTGGAATATTGCCTTTGGCGGCCGGGAAAAGGGCGATGTAGAGCAAGACGAGGAAGGGCTTAAAACAGCCTGGAACTTCGGTAAGAATATTGCCTTTCTGGTTAAAAAGCTGAAGACCTAGCCCTACCAACCAGAATGCCTATCTTGCTGATAAAATCGGAAAGGGGGCATCAATGCCCATAAGAAAGCAGGGAAGAGAAAGCCAGTTTCAAATCTTTGGCTGGGTGCTTTTCTTGGCGTGTAGCATCCTTTTCATTGTTGATAGTATAGCTGCTGGGAGTCCTTGGGGACTAGTCGGCAGTGTTTTTTTCCTTCTGGGCTGTGTCATTTTTCTCATTCCCTTCACCTGGAAAAGGCGATAGACTGAGGCCTACATCTTGCTGCCGGGTATAAACATAATACAGGAGTGTTCACTAGCTCTCACCAGTCCGTCATTTAAGTGGCTGAGCTTAACCTGGCAAGGGATAGATGAGGTTTTTTGACCTCACCCCCTTTATCCCCCTCTCCTTCGAAGGAGAGGGGGAAGGAATTTAAAAAGAGGGGCTAACGCCCCTCTTAAACACCCAAAGCATCCGCATCCTTGTCTTTACTTGGGTGCTGGCTGGCATTTGGGGCAGAAGTAGCTACCGCGGTTTCGGATGGGGATGCGCTCAATAGGGGTGCCGCAGGCGGGGCAGGGCTTACCGCCGCGGTGGGCAATCTGGAAGTGGTGATGGGCGAAACCTGTCTCTCCACTGGGACGGTAGTAGGTGTCAGTGCTGGCACCCATGTTCTTGATACCATTTCTCAGCACTTGCTGAACGGCGCGGTGAAGTCGCCCCACCTCGTCCGGGGAGAGGTTCCCTCCTGACCTTAATGGGTGGATTCCGGCGGCAAACAGGGCTTCGTCGGCATACATATTACCGATGCCAGCGATGAAGGTCTGGTCGAAGAGGAGGGCTTTTATTGGCGCCCTGCGTTTACTTAAGCGTGTTAACAGGATTTGAGGGGTAAATTCGGCTTCCAGAGGTTCCGGACCGAGCTTACCAATAATGGTATTCTCATCTTCTACCAGCCACATCGCCCCCAGCTTGCGCGGGTCGCGAAAGTGAATTGCGGTTTCTCCGTTCAAATGGAGGATGGCACGGATAAATCTATCAGGTTCCGCTGAGGCCGGTTTTAATAGTAGTGAGCCGGTCATTTTGAGATGGATAATCAATACCTCGTGGCTGGTTAGGCTGAGGATGAGATATTTGCCGCGCCGAGCTACTCTGGTGAGCCTTTGCCCGATGAGGCGGGAGCAGAATTCCCCAACCGAAGGCTGGCGCACTATCCCATCCCAGAATAGGGTGACGCCAGTAATTTGGTGTCCGACAATGTGGGGCAGTAGCTCGTTCTTTATCGTTTCTACTTCGGGGAGTTCAGGCATTTTTGTTACCTAATGTTCTTTGGTGGGTGGGGCTTACCCTTTTTAAAATTATTTATCTACCTCACCCCCATCTTTATTTCATCTCCCCCCAGTTGTTGCCGGTCTTGATGTCTACCTTTAACGGGACGCTAAGCTCTAAAGCCGAGGACATTATTTCAGGCACCAGCTTGAGCATCTCTTCCCGTTCTTCCTCGGGCACCTCAAAGATAAGCTCATCGTGCACCTGAAGCAGGAGCTTGCTTTTCAGTCGGCGCTTATTCATCTCCCGGTACAGGTTAATCATAGCCACCTTTATGATGTCGGCAGATGTCCCCTGCACCGGCATATTTATTGCCATGCGCTCGGCAGCCTCCCTCACCTGTCGGTTGGAAGAGTTGATTTCAGGGATAGAACGTCTCCTGCCCAGTAGCGTTTGAACATAGCCGCTCTCTCTTGCCTGCTTTTTGGTGGACTCAAGATATTGCTTTACACCGGGGTATTTTGCAAAGTATGAGGTAATGAACCTGGCCGCCTCTTCCCGTGATAGCTCCGTCGCCTGCTCCAAACCATATTCGCTCATACCATAGATAACACCGAAATTAACCGTTTTCGCCAGGCGACGCATATCGGGGGTTACCGCCGAGGCATCAACACTGAAAAGCTGGATAGCGGTGGCAGTGTGAATATCCTCGTCCCGCCGGAAGGCGCCGAGCAGGCTTTTATCCTGAGACAGGTGGGCAAGGGCACGGAGGTCAATCTGGGAGTAGTCTCCTGACACCAGGCGAGAACCGGGCGGAGCAATAAAGGCATTTCTGAGCTTTTTCCCCAGCTCACCCCGCACCGGGATATTTTGCAGATTAGGCTCACTTGAGGAGAGCCGACCGGTAGCTGTCCTGGTCTGGTTGAAGCTGGTGTGCACCCTGCCGGTTTTGGAGTTTATCAAGCCGGGCAGGGTATCAATATAGGTTGACTTGAGCTTGGCTAACTGGCGGTAGTCCAAGATAAATTCTATTATCGGGTGGGCGCCGCGGAGCTCCTCCAGTACTGCGGCGCCAGTAGAATAGCCACCCTTGGTTTTACGGGCTGGTGGTAGTCTTAGCTCCTGGAACAGGACAGAGCTTAGTTGCTGGGGCGAGTTTATATTGAAGCGGTGTCCCACACTGTTATATACCTCAGCCTCCAGCTTGAGTAATTGCTCACCGAGGTGGTGTGCCATCTGCCTCAACAGTTCGGTGTCCAGGGCGACACCGTTTCTTTCCATGTGGATAAGAACCGGCACCAGCGGCATTTCAACTTCAGAGAATAACTGCCATAGCCCCTGCTGGTGAAGCTCCGGGTCCAGCAATTGAGTTAGTTGTCCGGTGATGTCGGCGTCAGCGCAGGCGTAATCAGCCACTTGGTTTATGTCCACTTGAGACATAGGGATAGTCTTAGCTCCTGAGCCGATAAGAGCGGAGATAGGGGTCATTTCAATGCCCAGCTTATTGAAGGCGAGGGCTTTCAAGCCCAGGCTTCCCTCACCGAGCAGGTAGGCGGCGAGCATGGTGTCAAAGGTCAGGTTATTGACAGTTACTCCATACTCCGCCAGCACCGTCATATCATACTTACCGTTGTGAGCCAGCTTGGCTAGATTGGCGTCTTCCAGAAGAGGTTTAAGTCGGTCAATGACCGGCTCTAGTGGCAGTTGCTCCACCTGCCCCAGGACAACATGACCGACCGGGATATAGTAAGCCTCGCCGGGGGCTGGCGATAGAGATATACCTACCAGTTGGGCGGACATAGCATCCAGGCTCGTTGTTTCTGTGTCAAAGGCAAAGGACCTGGCGGCTGACAGACGACTCAGGAGCTCATCAAGGGCTGAGGTGGTATTTACGATATGGTAGTCTCGCCGGGGCGGCGGCTCAGTTTTGACCTGAGTGGTGGTTTTGGGGACGGCTTCTTCAACCTCAGGCAATTTAGATGGCAGGCTAAAAAACTCGAGTTCGCGGAAAAGCTCTATTACCCTCTGTCGGTCATACTGGCTAAACTGGCAGTCATCAAGGTTGAGGGTAACCGGTGTTTGGGTAACGATAGTAGCCAGCTCCTTACTCTGGCGGGCGATGGCTTCGTTTTGCTTTAGTAGTGCCTGGAGTCTGGGTGGGGTCACCTCGTTTATATGGGCATAGATTTCTTCTATGGTGCCAAACTGCTGGAGGAGCTTGGCGGCGGTTTTGCCACCAATGCCGGAGACACCGGGGATGTTATCCGAGGGGTCGCCCACCAGTCCCTTGAGGTCGGTAATCTGCCCGGGCTTGACGCCGTATTTCTGGCTTACGGCGGCTTCATTATAGAGGGTGGTATCGCTAAAGCTCTTTCTGGGCTTGGGGTAAAGCACCTTTACCCTGGGTGACACCAGTTGCATGGTATCGGCATCACCGGTAATAATGATGGTATCAATGCCCCCCTGGCTAGCCTGGCGGCTGAGGGTGCCTAGAATATCGTCAGCCTCGTAGCCGTCAAGTTCAAAGATAGGGATAGGAAAGGCTTCTACCAGCTGCCTTACCCGACCCAGTTGACCTATCAGTTCGTCGGGGGTTGGCGGTCGGTGCGCCTTATACCGGTCAAAGAGCTGGTGCCTGAAGGTGGGGGCTTTGGTGTCAAAGGCAATGGCATAGTGGGTAGGTTTTATGTCACTTATTACCTTCAGCAGCATCAGAGCAAAGCCATAGACGGCGCTTACCATCTCACCGGTCTTACTTACCGTTAGCGGTTTGCCCTCAAAGGCGTGGAAGGCACGATGGACTATAGCATTACCGTCAAACAGAACCAGTAGCGGCTTTTTCATAAGCTAATTATAGCAGAGTGGGTAGGATTTAGGTTAGCGAAGTAAGTTAGTTGACGGTTGCCATTATGGTGGGGGGTTACTGAGTTTCCTCTGCTTTTAGGTTGCTGCGCACATATTTATAGATTTCCACGATGGTGGCGGTCAAGGGGGCAGCTAGTAGTATACCCCAAAAGCCGGCAACATAGGCTCCCACCACAAGTACGACCATAAGGATGGCGGGGTGTATCCGCAGGTAACCGCCCTGGATTCTGGGGACAAGTAGATTATTTTCTAACAGTTGGACTAGGAAAAAGAGAAGAGCAACCCAAATTGCTTTCCCCGGGGCTACAGCCAAGGTAACTATCACCGCAGTGGCACCACCAATCCAGGGTCCTAATATCGGGATGAGCTCGGTTACTCCGGCAAAAGCAGCCAGCGCTGGGGCAAATGGTATCTTTAAGATAAGTAGTCCAATAAAACATAAGTAAGCCACCACCAGTCCGAGCACTATCTGGGCGCGGATATATCGTCCCAGTACCCTTTCAATAATGGAGATAATATTTTTAGTGTGCTCAACTACTTGGGGCGAAAGAGACGAATAAAACCCTGTTTTTAATCTTTCCGAATCCTTCAAGATGTAGAAAAGAAAAATGGGTAAGGCAGCGAAACCGAACATCAGGCTAAAGGTAGTTGGTATAAACGAAATGCCCCTGGCGAAGATATCTCGTATAGCATTACCCAGAGCGGCTCCGGCATCCAGGATAAGTTTATCTACCTGCTGTTGCATTTCTAGGGGGAACTGTTGCCGAAAAACTTCAGCCCACTCCTGTAATGTGGCTAAACTCGCCGAGATATACTGAGGTGCATTTTGTAGCAGAACCAGAAAGGCATTAACCACTGCGGTAACGATAAAGAATGAGAAAAAGGCGACCAGCCCCAAAATTACGATAAAGATTAGTATTATTAAGGAGACTCGTTTGGTTTGTCGCCACCTGCCCTGGCGAGGCAGCCTTTCCTCAGCCCACGAAATAACTGGTAGTAAGAGGTAGGCAAGCACCAAGCCAATAATAAAGGGGAATATGGCACTTCTCAGAGCGTAGAGAAGCCAAAAGACTATGATTATGCCTATGATGAGGAGTATTAGGCGCCAATGTCTTCTGGCTACACTCCTGGCTGTATACAAGTTAAACCTCGCTCGTCCCTTTAGCCTCCGTTTTAAGGCTATCCAGATGAGCCTGATTTCTGAATTTACTATTTATGGTCAGGGACTTATTTTGTTTGTTCCTTTACTTCCTCAAACTTTGCTTCCGCCCTCTTCCTCGCCTCGGCAGCAGCCTCCTTTGCCTTTTCGGTAACTTCGGTTGCTTTCTCCTTCGCCTTTTCCGCCTTCTCTTTTAACAGCTCCCTCGTTTCCTTTCCTGGTTGTGGGGCATAAAGAAACCCAATAGCCAGACCAATGGCTGCTCCCACGATAAATCCGATGGCGAAGCCAGTCCCGGTATCTTTGTCAGACATCTTTGCCTCCTTTCTGTTTCTTGAAAAATTTACCGATGGTGTCCATCCCTTGACGTACACCTTGGACCACAGATGCTATCTGAACAACAGGTTTGACCACTTCTTCTCCCACAATGGAGGAAATCCTCTGTATGGTCGTTGAAGTAGCTTTTATTGAATCTAGTATAGACCTCGTCCGGCGATAGAGCAAGAATACTAGCACGGCGAGGAAGATGAGCACCCCAGTTGCCACCAACCCAAAGATACAAATAATCAAATCCCGGAACCAATCGATGCTCATTAGCTAGCACCTCCATTTCTAAAACTGATTTATACTTATATTGTATCACCTATTGCGCCTATGTAAAGAGTAGAGCCGGTCGGTGATTAAAAATCGCTGAGCGGCGCTTTCTGAATTGGTTTTAAATAAGAGGTATCATTATGTTTAACGAGTATGAAGCGCCCGTCCTCATAATTAAAGGTCGTAATTCCACATGTATCTTGCCTTATGTTCCAGAAATGGGAATTATCCAGCCCCAGTAGAGCGCATATTAAAACCTTATTCACCACCCGATGAGATACTAGGGCTACCGTGCCCTCATATCTGGCGGCTACATTTGTCACTACGTCTAAGGCTCTTTTCCTGACATCATCCAGGCTTTCACCAGCCGGTATTTTTACCTGGTCGGGACTATTAATCCATCTGGCGTAAAGCTCTTTATATTTATCCTTTACCTCTTGGTGAGGCTGGCCTTGCCATTCACCGTAGTTAAAATCCATGAGTCCGGGAGCAATTTCTACGCCAAGTTTATGATTGTCAGCAATCATTTCGGCTGTCTTTAAGGCGCGCCGCAGTGGACTGGAGTAGATTGCTTCAAGCTTCAGATGACTTAAATATTCAGCCAGAAGTTCGGCTTGTTTTATTCCGGTTTCATTCAGTTCAATATCAATTCTGCCTCTAAATACCTCTTTAACGTTCCATTCCGTTTCCCCGTGTCTTACCAGGATAATTTCAGTCATTCTTCCGTCTTCTCGACTTCAATAGTGCAGTCGGTTACCAGGGCGGCAAAAGCCCCCAGGGCAGCCAGAACCGGAGCGGCCAGAATGGTCACTGCCGCCGCTGGGGCACCTATTGACAGGGGAATCTCTAATATGGTTTTCTCTTTGTATATCACCCGCACCTTCCTGACATTACCTTCATGGATAAGTTGCTTGACTTTCTCCACCAACTGGCTTCCCGATATGGTAAACTTTTCGCTTTTGGTCATTTCTCACCTCCTTTTTATGTCTTTGGCTATTATGGATGGTTTCATTCTTTATCTTGTTTGGCTGTATTATACGGCTATGCAATGTCAACAGCAATAGCACCTTAATGAATGGCTTCCTCTATTGAATAGTCGTTTTTCGTGATATACTGTAGGACATAACGGGGGTTTGTTTTGAGGAAGGACTTACTTTCGGTATCTGACCTTAGCCGTGAGGATATTCGCTTGCTCATATCAGGGGCGGTAGATATGAAAGCCCGGGGCTGGCTTTCTTTACTTGACCGAAAGCTCTTAGTCATTTTGTTTGAGAAGCCCTCATTAAGGACTAGAGTCAGCTTTGAAGTGGCGATGCGCCAGCTAGGTGGACATACCATTTATCTGTCTCCCGGTGAGGTTGGTCTGGGAGAGCGGGAGTCAGTTCCAGATGTAGCCCGAGTGCTTAGTGGCTATGTGAATGCTATTGCTGTCCGCACCTTTTCTCACCAGACCTTGGAGATTCTGGCTAGCTATTCCAGTGTCCCGGTGATAAATGCCTTGTCCGATTTGGAGCACCCGTGTCAGGCTCTGGCTGACCTGTTTACCATTTATGAGAAGAAGGGGGAGCTAAACGGCTTAACCCTGGCCTTTATTGGTGACGGCAATAATGTGGCTCACAGTCTAATGCTGGCGGCTTCGCTGGTGGGGATGAATTTCAGGATTGCTTCCCCGACTGATTACCGGGTCCAGGATAGAATCCTGCATCTAGCTCAAGGTTTTGCTTTAGATAGTGGTGCCGAAATATTTTGCACTGAGGAGCCTCGCCTGGCGGTTGGTGGGGCTGATGTAGTTTATACCGATGTGTGGGCGAGTATGGGGCAGGAGGCTGAGGCTGAGCGGCGACGCCAGATATTTGGCAGTTACCAGGTGGATGATGAACTCCTGTCTCTAGCCAAGGAGGATGCCATATTGATGCATCCCTTGCCGGCGCATCATGGGCAGGAGGTGACCGAGGGCATTTTGGATAGTCCAAAATCAGTGGTCTTTGACCAGGCTGAGAACAGGATGCACCTGCAGAAAGCGCTACTGGCGGAGATGCTGGGAGGTCTGGAGATACCACTGGCTGGCTATCGGTAGGAGGATAGTATGTATGCTTTAAGGGCTATAATAAACAAGGGTTGGTGTCCTATATTAGTAACAGCAATGGCTGTTATTGGTGCAATATATGAATTGCCGATTGCGGTTGTGGCTCCAGTGGTAGGTGTTATCCTGGTTGTTGGCTTAGTGGTAGCGGTAGTCGGAGCCAGAGAGAAGGAGTTGGAGTATGCCTCGCTGAGGCTCAAGCAACTAGCTGGTTACTTTAATCGCCGATTTATGGGCAATTCTTCCCTGTCTATCTTTGCCGTAGTAGATGGTCTATATAATATTGAAAATCCCCGATTATGGACTTGGGTACAGGCATGTGATTTATCTCAGCGGATTTTCACTACCTGGTGTCATAGCTTTGTCAGCCGTGTGGATAGTGACTTTAGAACTAAGAAATTTGGTGTTTACCTGCACACCTACTTAAATGAGCTGTGGTTGATAAACAGTCATTATTTTGAGCTGGTAGAGCAGTTTAATGAGGTAGCGCCAAAGGTTGAAATTCCGGAGGCGACTAAAGACCAGTATAACCGGTTTGTGATGGAATACAATGCCTTTGTTCAGGATTTCAGGGATAATATCGCTGAGCTGAGAACGATTGCCCACACCGAGATTGAGCCCCCCAGCGTAAAGTTTGCCCAAGAGTTACCAGTGGTGGAGTAACTATCTACCTCACTCCCTTAATTTACCCCAAAAATCAAGATTTTCGGGGGCCCCAATTTAATCCCCCTCTCCTTCAAAGGAGAGGGGGGGGAGAAAAGAGGGGCTTCGCCCCTCCTAGATACTACTTGATAGAGGAGGTTTGCCATAATGAAAAAGCTGACAGTAATATTAGGACTAATGCTGGTAATGTGCCTGCTGGTGTCTGTTTCCTGCGCTAAAGCGCCAGAGCCAACGCCAACGCCGGCGCCAACGCCAGAGGTAGTACCAACGCCAGCGCCAGCACCAACGCCAAGTAAGGTCCCGATAACGGAAGAAGGGGCGCTGGTGACGATGCCTGAGCTGGGGGAGCCCTGGGCTACCCGCATGATTGTGCGCACCGCAGAAATAGCACTGGTAGTAAATGATGTCGCCGTTGCTTTAGACCGGGTTGCTGAGCTCGCTGAGGGCTTTGGCGGCTATGTGGTTTCCTCAACCAGATGGAATGAGGAGGAGACCAGGCTCGTTGGTATTATCACCATTCGTGTGCCGGCTGAGGACTTTGGCGATGCCATGGACGCCTTGCGTGGACTGGCGGTTGATGTTACCCATGAGGAGACATCAGCCCAGGACGTAACCGAGGAGTACGTTGACCTGAGTGCCAAGCTGAAAAACATGGAGGCAACCGAAGAGCAGTTACTCCGGCTGATGGAGAAGGCTGAAAAAGTAGAGGATATTCTCAATATCCAGCGCGAGATCTCCGCAACCAGGGGCGAAATCGAGCAGACAAAGGGGCGGATGCAGTATCTGGAGCGAACCTCGGCTACCTCGCTTATCAGGGTGCAGCTGAATGAGGCTGAGCTTGACGTTACCTTCAGTGCTGATAAGAGAAGTGTCAGTAAGGGGCAGAGGGTCGAGTTTGAGAGCCGGGTTTCCGGCGGCTTTCCGCCTTATAGCTATGAGTGGGACTTCGGTGACGGGGAGTCGAGCACCAGTGTGTATCCTACCCACACCTATGAGAATACCGGAAGCTACACCGTCTCGCTGAAGATTACCGATGACCGGGGTAATACCGGTAATAAGACCAGAGACGGTTATATTCTGGTCCGCCCGGGCTGGAGTCCGGGTAGTATCGCCAGTGCCGCCTGGAATGGGCTGGTCACCTTTGGTCACGTGCTAGCCAATATTTTCATCTGGATTGGCATTTTCAGTCCTGTCTGGATAGTTGGCGGGGGACTCTACTGGTGGTGGCGTCGGAGGAAGAGGAGGGCTTAATCTGGGAAGAATCAATCTGAGGTGAAGATATGAAGTTAGCTATTGCACAGATGGTCTTGGGGGGGCTTATCGTAGGTAACTACATTGCCAGTGTTGTTGCTACTTCTGCTGCTTTTACTACTGATGAGGGTTACCGCCTTATTTACTTTCCTTGGTTTAATGTTTGCCTTGTGCTGGGTCTAGCAGTGCTTGGCTGCGGCATAGCCCAATTTCTAAAAGCAAGGAGAGATTAAAAGGGGCGAAGCCCCTTTAAGAAATTCCCCCCCCCTCCCTACAAAGGAGAATCAAAGAGAGGCGAAGCCTCTCTTCTACAACTACTTCCCCCTCCCTTATGAAGGGAGGGGGATAAAGGGGGAGGGTTACCTAATAAAAACCTAAAGGGTGAGGGGTTGGTAAACAATCCCTAGAGAGGGCGTTTGGAGGTGGGTGTGAGCAAGCCAATTGTGGCTATCATCGGCCGACAGAATGTGGGTAAATCTACCTTGCTAAATCGGATAGCGGGTAAGCCATTGGCTATTGTTGCCGACCTGCCAGGAACAACTCGCGACCGGATATTGACTGGTGTTTCCTGGCAGGGGGTTGAATTTACTATAGTTGATACCGGTGGACTGGAGCTGAGACCTCATACCACCATTGCCCAAGGGGTTAGGGAGCAGGCAGAGACGGCGATTACTGAGGCTGATGTTATTATTTTTCTGGTGGATGTCAGGGATGGGGTGGTGCCCTCTGATATAGAAATTGCAGATATGCTTCGTAGTTCAAACAAGCCCACACTATTAGTAGCTAATAAGGCGGATAATGCCAAGCTTGAGACTGAGGCGGTAGAATTTTACCAGTTAGGGCTGGGGGAGCCATTGGCTATTAGTGCTTATCATGGCCGGGGCACTGTTGAGCTACTGGATAAAGTTATCTCTCGGCTACCGACCCCGCCATCGGTTGAGGCTGAGCCAGAGGTTATGAAGGTGGCTATTGTCGGTAGACCTAATGTGGGTAAGTCAACGCTATTAAATGCCCTCTTGGGCGAGGAGAGGGCTATTGTTGATGAAGCTCCGGGAACTACTCGTGATGCCATAGATACCCCTCTTGACTTCGCTGGGCAAAGTGTGTTACTTATTGATACCGCTGGTATCAGACGGCGGGGGCGGTTGGGGGTTGGAGTGGAGCGGTACAGTGTTCTCCGCGCCCTGCGAGCTATTGACCGGGCTGATATAGCCTTGCTTGTTCTTGATGCCACGGAGTTGATTACGGCTCAGGATATGCATATCGCTGGTTATATTCAGCAAGCGGCAAAGGGAATTGTGTTAGTAGTCAATAAGTGGGACTTGGCTACGGTTAAGAGCCCGACCGAGTGTACTAGATACATCAGGAGTCGGCTTAAGTTTATGCCTTATGCCTCGGTGCTCTATATTTCAGCTAAATTTGAACAGGGTGTGGACAAGGTTATGCCCCAGGTCTGTCAGGTGTATCAGGAGAGACTCAAGCGGCTGTCTACTGCCGCTGTCAATAGTGTGACTCAGCAGGCAATGGCGGCTCACAATTTACCCCGAATCGGTGGTAAGCGGCTAAAGATTTTGTATGCTACTCAGGCCGAGGTAAACCCACCAACCTTTGTCTTTTTTGTCAACGATGCCAGGCTAATCCATTTTTCCTATCGACGCTACCTGGAGAACAAGCTGCGCCGGGCTTTTGGCTTCGCTGGCACCCCGATTCGTCTAATCTTTAAAAGCCGAGGTGAGCCGTGATAATGGCTAAGTTTGTGGCAGTGGTGTTAATTGGTTACCTTTTGGGGTCTATCCCCTTTGGTGTGTTGATAGCTAGACGAAGGGTTAAGGTGGACCTTAGGCAGCATGGTAGTGGCAAGATAGGGGCGACTAATGTGCTGCGAACCGCGGGCAGGAAAGCGGCGGTTACGGTAGCTACCTTGGATGTGTTAAAGGGAGTGCTGGCGGTGGTAATTGCCGGGTTGGTAGTTGACCGAGGTTATCTGGTAGTAGGTAACTTTGCCCTGGGAGCGCTGGTTGCTGAAGTTATGGCGGCGTTAGCGGCTATAGCTGGACATAACTGGTCGGTGTTCCTTAGATTTCGTGGGGGGAGGGGTGTGGCTACCTTTTTCGGGGGGCTAATAGCTTTGTGCCCACCGGCAGCCATATTTGGCGGTGAGGTTTTAATTATAGGCGCTGGTTTAACCAAGTTTGTCTCCATAGGCTCTATCGCTGGGGCGGTAGGTGCCTATGCCATATTAGTGCCTCTCACCATTATGAATGGATTCCCCATTGAGTATCTGGCTTACGCTTTGATAGGCACCATAGCCATTATTGTTATGCATCGGGATAATATTGCCAGGTTGGTTTCAGGCAAGGAGCGTAGGCTGGGTGATAAGACTGAGACAGGGAATTCACCCTCACCTACAGACCCCAAAAACTAAAACTTTAGTGGACTTTAAATGGAGAGCATGGGGTAAGATATGCCCAAGATTGCCATTATCGGCACTACTACCTGGGGGGTAACCCTGGGGGTGGTGTTGGCTAATAAGGGACTACAGGTCAGGCTGTGGGCACGGACAGAACCAGAAGCCGTTGAACTGAGAAATGCTGGCTCTAATCCAGCCGTGATGTCTGGCGTTACTCTTCCCTCTCAGCTATTAGTTACCAGCTCGTTAGGTGAAGCCTTAGCTGATGTGAAGATGGTAATCCTGGCGGTGCCGTCACAAAGTATGCGGCAGAATATAGGATTGGTTAGCGACTACCTTAACCGGTCGATGCTGGTGGTGAGTGCCGCCAAGGGTCTGGAAATCGGTAGCAACAAACGTATGTCGCAGGTGATTGCTGAGGAGATAGACCATCGTTTTTGGTCTAATATTTGTGTGCTTTCCGGACCTAATCTCTCCCGGGAGGTTATTAGAGAGTTGCCCGCGGCTACAGTGGTGGCGGCTGAGGCTAAATCTGTAGCCAGAATGGCCCAGAAGCTGCTGACGACGCCTAACCTTTGTGTATATACCAATACCGATGTCATAGGTGTGGAGTTGGGAGGGGCGTTAAAAAATATCATTGCTCTGGGTGCGGGCATGGCTGATGGGCTAGGCTATGGTGATAATACCAAGGCGGCTTTTATGACCCGGGGTCTAACCGAGATGGCTGCTCTTGGGGTTGCTCTCGGGGCAAGCCCTCTCACCCTTTCCGGGTTAGCCGGCTTGGGTGATTTAATGGCTACCTGTGCCAGCCCATTGAGTCGTAACCATTATGTAGGTGTGGAGTTAGCCAAGGGGCGCTCGTTAGAGGAAATATTAGCTTCAATGACCGACGTGGCAGAGGGGGTAAGCACTACCATTGTTGCCCGGAATCTAGCCCGGCAGCTTGAGATGGAGATGCCTATTACCGAAAAGATTTATCGAGTGCTATATGAGGGTGTTGACCCCCGCCAGGCAGCAGTTGAGCTGATGGCGGCTGAGACCAGGCATGAGCTGGCTGGTCGGAAGTGGAAGCTGTTTTCCTTCTTTAGGCGTCGAAAGCGTTCCTCAGCCTATTTATCAACCCCGCCTCCTTCTCCTTCGAAGGAGGAGGAAAAATAATGCAAGAGAGGCTATAGCCCCTCTTAAACACTCCAGACCTGATGCCGGGAACTAAGATTCTTGGCGACCCTTTTTAGGCGGGCTTAGGGTGTCTGCCAGCTCCTGGAATAGCTGGCGCTGGTGTTTGGTTAGTGAATCCGGAGTAGCGACAAATAGCCTGACTAGCTGGTCCCCGCGCCCCCTTCTATGGAGATGAGGAATGCCATTACCTTTAAGCTGAAAGACGGTACCCGTTTGGCTGCCCGCTGGAATTTTGAGCTTGGTGTTCCCGTCGAGGGTAGGCACCTCAACCTCAGTGCCGAGGGCAGCTTGAGCAAAGTTGATGGGTAGCTGGTAGAGGATGTTATCGTCGTCTCGCCGGAAATACTCGTGCTCAGCCACTGACACGGCGATGTAGAGATTACCTGAGGGGCCACCCCTTGTCCCTGATTGACCTTCACCGCTGAGGCGTATTTGGGAGCCATCATCAACCCCGGCCGGGATTTTGACTAAGATGCTACGCTGATATTTCTCTTGGCCGGTGCCTTTACACCGGGGGCAAGGCTCGGTGATGATTCTGCCCTCACCATGGCATCTGGGGCAGGTAGTAGCGGTGGTGAAGCGACCAAAGATACTCTGCTGGACCCGGCGCACCTGTCCTATGCCATTGCAGTTGGGGCATCGGCTGGGTTGACTACCCGGCTTGGAGCCAATACCCTGGCATAGGGAGCAGTTCTCGGTGCGTGATATATTTATTTCCTTTTCGCAACCGAAGGCGGCTTCCTCAAGGGTGATAGTAATCCCATAGCGTAAGTCAGCGCCGCGCCGTGGAGCTTGACGGGTGGCAGTAGTGGCTCCGCCAAAGAAGGCGTCAAAGATATCACCAAAGCCGCCGAAGTTAAATCCCTCAAAGCCTCGCCCGAAGAATCCCTCGGCACCACCATGCCCAAAGCGGTCATAAGCGGAGCGCTTTTCAGTGTCAGAGAGCACTTCATAGGCTTCGTTTACTTCCTTAAACCTCTCCGCCGCTCCAGCCTCGTGGTTGTGGTCGGGGTGATGCTTGAAGGCTAGCTTGCGAAAAGCCCGCTTTATCTCCTCATCGGTAGCATTTCTACCTATCCCGAGGACTTCGTAGTAGTCGCGCTTTACTCGCATATTATAGTCTACCTCACCCCCTTAATCCCCCTCTCCTTCAAAGGAGAGGGGGAGGGGTTTCTACAAGAGGGGCTTCGCCCCTCTTTAACTCCCTATTAACTGCCTCCTCTACGCAAGCGCGTTCACTAGTGGTTAGCGCACTACGCTTTACGAGTTTTACCCTTAGCTTGTTTAAACCTCGCGGAACTCGCCCTCCACGGTGCCCTCTTCACCCCCTTCTTTACCCGGGGGCGTCTCACTACCCGGTGTCTCACCCTCTGGTGCCTCGCCGCCTGGGGGTGGGGGTGGTGGCGGCTGCTGATAGACGGCAGCGCCTATTTTTTGCATCGCATCAGATAGCTCTTGTGTTGCCTGGCGGATGCTGTTTATATCGGTGCCCTGCAGGGCTGAGCGCACCGCTTGAATCTTACCTTCTACCTCTTGATTCAGGTCGGCGGGTATTTTCTCCTTCTGCTCCCTGAGCGTCTTTTCGGCGGTATAAGCCAGGGTATCAGCGGCATTGCGGGTTTCTATCTCCTCACGGCGCTTGGTGTCCTCAGCAGCGTGCATCTCGGCTTCCCGTTGCATCTGCTCTACCTCTTCCTTGCTCAGCCCGCTGGAAGCGGTGATAGTGATTTTCTGCTCCCGACCGGTGCCCTTATCGTGAGCCTTAACACTGAGGATACCATTGGCATCAATATCAAAGCTGACTTCAATCTGGGGTACCCCCCGTGGTGACGGCAGGATGCCATCAAGTATAAACCGTCCCAATGTCCTATTATCAGTCGCCATAGGTCTCTCCCCCTGGAGGACGTGAATCTCCACACTGGGCTGGTTATCAGCGGCAGTGCTGAAAATCTGGCTCTTGGAGGTGGGGATAGTGGTATTGCGGGGGATGAGGGGGGTTGCCACTGTGCCCAGGGTCTCGATACCCAGGGTGAGGGGGGTAACATCAAGCAGCAGGATGTCCTTGACCTCTCCCTTGAGCACCCCGGCCTGAATAGCCGCACCTATAGCTACTACCTCATCGGGGTTGACCCCCTTGTGAGATTCTTTGCCGAAGAATTGTTTTACCTTCTCCTGAACCAGTGGGGTTCTGGTCTGTCCACCGACCAAGACCACCTCATCAATCTGGGCTGCGGTCTTTTCGGCATCAGTCAATGCCTGGCGACAAGGACCTAGAGTTTTCTCCACGAATTCCATTATCAGTTGTTCCAGCTTGGCACGGGTAAGAGTGATACTGAGGTGCTTGGGACCGCTGGCATCAGCGGTGATAAAGGGAAGGTTTACCTCGGTCTGCTGGACGGTAGATAGCTCGCATTTTGCCTTTTCGGCGGCTTCCTTCAGTCGCTGTAGAGCCATTTTATCCTGTCGCAGGTCTATTCCCTGGTCTCGCTTGAACTCATCGCATAGCCAGTCCATAATCGTCTGGTCCAAATCATCGCCGCCAAGGTGGGTATCGCCGTTGGTTGACTTGACCTGGAAGGTGCCCTCGCCCAGTTCCAGGACGGATATGTCAAAGGTGCCGCCACCGAGGTCATAGACAGCGATGGTCTCCTCCTGCTTCTTATCCAATCCGTAAGCTAGAGAGGCAGCGGTTGGCTCATTAATTATGCGTAACACTTCCAGCCCGGCTATCTTGCCGGCATCCTTGGTTGCCTGCCGCTGGCTATCGTTGAAATAGGCAGGCACCGTAATTACGGCTTCGGTAACCTTATCGCCAAGATAAGCCTCGGCATCAGTTTTAAGTTTTTGTAGAATCATAGCCGAGATTTCAGGTGGACTATACTCTTTATTGCCCATCGCCACTTTGGCATCACCGTTAGCCGCCTTGACTATCTTAAAGGGTAAAAGTTTTCGGTCATATTCTACTGTCGGCTCGTCGAACTTACGCCCCATCAGACGCTTGATGCTGAAGATAGTATTTTCTGGGTTGGTGATAGCCTGTCGCTTGGCTACCTGCCCTACTAAACGTTCGCCGCTCTTACTCACCGCTACTACCGATGGGGTGATGCGACCGCCTTCAGCGTTAGGAATGATTACCGGCTCTCCGGCTTCCATCACTGCCACCGCCGAAAAGGTGGTGCCTAAATCAATACCTATAACCTTAGCCATAGCTTACTCCTCCTTTTTCTCCTCCCCTTCTTCCCCATTGCCCACCACTACTTTTGACGGGCGAATAACTCTATCGTGTAGCTTGTAGCCCTTTTGTAGCTCCTCGATAACGATTTCTTCTTTACCTTTACCGAGCCTGGCCGCTTCATGGAGGTTGGGGTCAAATGGTTCACCCAGTGCCTTAATCTGGGATAGTCCTTGTGCCTCCAGGCCTGCCTGGAGCTTACGCTCGATGAGTCTGATACCATCTACCCAGCTAAGTTTAGCTAGACGGGGTGGGGTAGAGGTAAGAGCTCGTTCCAAATCATCTAGAATAGGCAGCAGGTTAAGTATGAGGATAGCGTTAGCGAACTGGCTAATTTCCTCCTTTTCCTGCTCGGTGCGCCGCTTGTAGTTAATAAAGTCGGCCTGGGCTCTTTGCCAGCCAGCCAGGTATTCTTCTGCCTTTGCCTTTGCCTCAGCTAGAGCTTTCTTCAATACCTCTATGTCCTCTACCTCAGCCACTTCCGGTTCTACTTGGCTACCTGGGTCTTCTGACTCTGGCTGTTTCATTATTATCTACCTCACCCCCTGTGTCCCCCTCTCCTTCAAAGAAGAGGGGAAAGGGTTTTATAAGAGAGGCGAAGCCCTTCTTTAACTCCCCTCTATTTACTCCTTATCAATGGGCATCATTCCCTATTATCCCACTGAGTGTTTTCTTTCCCATATAGCTCAGCCACCAGTCCACTCAACAGCGAGGATAGATAGTCTACAGTAGAGATAGTACGGGCATAGGGCATTCGAGTAGGCCCGACTACACCTATAGTGCCAATGGCTCCTTCAGGAAGACTATATTGGCTGACAACCACGCTATAGTTGTGGATGACCTCTGCCTTATTTTCCTTACCTATAACTACCTGCACTTGATGGCTGTGTAGCTTGCCGGGGATGATGCTCCTCAACAGCCTTCGGTGCTCAATTAGTTCCAGTAGGGCTAGTATTCGATGGCTATGGGCAAATTCTGGCTGGTTAAGCGTAAAGTGCAGGCCATTAAGGTAGGGCTCTTCATACTCCTGCTCATCTTCAGCCAGCATTATCTTTAGCAGGCAATCAGTTATCTGCTGTTCAGTCGGGGAGAGTTCTATGGCTTTAGCTAAAATCTGCGGTCTGGTCAGGTTAGTATAAGCAGTATTTAGTTTGTTGGCCATAGCCGTTAGCTCAAGTTGAGATATAGCCTGGTCAAAGGTTATTAGCAGTTGCTTTACCCTGGCTCCATGGAGGACAAGGACAACCAGTGCCAGCGAGTCTTGCAGGGTGACTAGCTCCAGGTGCTTGAATTGGCAATTTACTGGCTTAGACAGGGTAACTACCGCCATATTTTGAGTCAACTGAGCGGTGATGGTTGCCGCCAGGCTTAGCCATTCCTCTAGCTTCTTCTCCACTTGGTAGAAGAGGTGATTTATTAAACGTTGCTCAGCTAAGGGAAGCTCAATGTCATCCAGAGAGTCCACATAGTAGCGGTAGCCTCTATCTGAGGGTATGCTTCCGGCTGAAGGGTGGGGACGGGTAATATAGCCCTCCTCCTCTAGGTGTGCCATCTCATTGCGGATAGTAGCCGCACTTACCTCTAACTCGCGGTCATTGATGAGGCTCTGTGACGGCACCGGCGTTGTCCGGACAATATATTGTCCCACTATGGATTTGAGTATCGCCCCTCTTCTAGAAGTTAACACCTCTGTCTCCCATTAGCAGTCTAAGCCTGAGACTGCTAATTACTACTTAATCTACCATCTTGAGCCATTGCTTGTCAAGAGATTCTTTAGCGGAATGAAAAGCAAAAGACGCCTGAACAACATTAATGTCAGGCGTCGTCGAAAAGTAACAGTTCATAGTCTTATACCAGTAATTGTGACACAGGCTATGGCTTTGGCTTTTCCCGATACGCCGAGGAATTGTGTTTTTGCCTAGAGTTAGGGATAGTGCTCAGGTCGCTTGGTAAATCTTCGCCCAGTATTGGGGCGAAATATCATATTTGAATTTTCTAAGGCATTTTTTAAATTGAGAGAAACACATATCAGATATATGACCTATAAAACTAATCTGCTTGCTGGAGAGTAAAGCATCAATATCCAACTCAAAAATACGAGGCAACTGAATATAAGTATCCTCACTAAAATCTTGGTTACAATCAACTGGTATATAAAAGACGCTTTTAGTGCTGTTACAGCCGGGAGTTGCATAAGCATAACGGCTTGGATTTTTTGTAGTTATTATGACTAAGCAAGAGCAATCAGTGACAGCGGTATCTAAAACAACAAAAAGCTTGTCTGCTATTAAGCCATCTTTAAATTTAAAATCCTTACACAGTAATATTTGTCCTTGTCTATGCATTTAGGTTATTGTGTTGGACCTATACCGAAATTGTTTACTACTTCGAAGTATTCCTCTAGAGATTCTCTTGCTTCATCTGGGTTTATCTTTGCTTCCTCGTCTAAACATAATAGATAGTCTATAGGACTATTGAGACCTTTAGTTTTTTTTGTTGTATCCCAAGGCTCGTTGCGTAAATGCGAAACCTCGGACATCAGATAAGCAGGGGTATCACGATAAACATCAGCTAGGTACTCTAGTATCTCAATTTCACGCGGGGTAAAAACTGTTAAATCGGGTTTGGCTATAGCTTTAAATAACAGTTCTTTACGACTCGAAAGGGGGTCTTCTTGATTCTCACGGATGAAAATAGTTAACTTGCCCTCAAAATCATCGGGTATTATGCCGTCCTTCATTTCTATCCAAAATTTCTTTGGAACAGGCCCTTTTTCCCAAGCATAGTACTCAAGACCAATGGAAGGGTAACCTGTTTGTTTAAAATGAGTAAAATCAAGGAAATAAAGTAATTTTAATGTCTTGGTTAAGTTTGGACGTTTTGTGTTCCTTGCAAAAAACAGCACAGCATTAAGTAATTTGTTTCTATAAATATT
>Ga0208325_1000078_pt1 | contig 25965 bp, 24 predicted proteins | sample PL_2010_330m_FD_185486 | JGI IMG/M metagenome (GOLD analysis project Ga0208325, IMG submission 185486) | Freshwater microbial communities from Powell Lake, British Columbia, Canada to study Microbial Dark Matter (Phase II) - PL_2010_330m... | ecosystem: Environmental > Aquatic > Freshwater >...
TTATTTATCTATTATTGTTACCATTCAAGAGCCGCGCCGGCATAAACGGCGGACTCCCGCTTCGATTTAAGCGCCCGCGCGAATGCCTCGGCGCTTCCCCCTAACATACTGCGGGAAAGTTTCAGATTCGCGCTTATATCCCTGCCGCTATTGGCCCTGAGCCTGAATAATATCGTGTCTTTATCCGTTATTTTTATGTCCGCGCTGAAAGCGATGGCGTGAATTTTTCCGTTTTCATATTTTACTTCGAACATTAACTCTTTTCTTCTGTTTATTTTCCATCTGCCGAAAAGGGCGACTATCCGCCTGGCGGGCCCGGCTCTCCGCGAGAGGCCTATGCCTATTTCGTATTTTATATAGTTTTCCCGGAAGAGGCCCGCGCCGGTTCTGAAATCAAAACTCGGGCCCGTATTTCCTTCGAAAACGTACGAAATTCGCGCTTTGCCCTTAATGTCCCAGTGCCCCTTAAAGTTCAGAGTATGTATTTTTTTCGATTTACGTATGAGGCGGGCTTTTTCATAGCGATATATAATTTGATGGTTTTTGCCTATCTCCCATATCCCGTCAAGGATTAGAATGTCGTGCCTTCCGCGCTCTTTTTTTACCCTGAACGTAAGGCGGTTATGCCGGTCGGCCCGCCACGAACCGCTGAGTTTCAGGCAGTAAGTCGAGCGGGTGCCTTCTTTGGTCCGGGTGGAAACGGCAAAAAGAAGCGCGTCTTTATTTACGCCTATTATGTTCCCCGTAAGCGTCAGCCTGTCGCCGAAGGTCTGCCTGCCCCATTTATCGAGGGTCAATATTAAATCGCGGCGCTTGTTTAGCGACCATTTTCCCCTTAATTTAACCTGATGCGGAATATTCGCGTCGCGGGGCATCGGGGCCTTTACGCGGTAGGTCAGCGTATTGTTTTTGCCTATCTTGAATTTGCCGTCCAGGGATCTTCTGAAGGCGTGAAGGCGGGTTTTTCGGCCGGTATCTTTGATAACAAGCCTGTTATGTGGGTCGATTTCATATCTTACTTTTTGCATCTATTCCTGCGGGATCATTTTATTTCCAGGTCGTATTTATGGGTTCTCTGTTTGGCTAGTTCCCAGGCGTATTCGTAGAGGTGAAGCCCTTTGGAGCACGCCACGATTTCGCCGTTTCCCACCCCTATCTCGTCCGCCATGTATTGCTTCACAAGTTCAAGCCCGCCGAGATTCGAAGGAAAACCTCCCCAGAGATCCCAGGAGCGGAAGTACAGGAAAAAATGCAGTTTTCCGTAGCGCACGCGCGTATCTATTATGCGCAGGCACGGCGGGTCCTCGAGCATTATGTCCGATGGCATGCCTATTTCCATGACAGCCTGGTTGGTCCCGAATCCCTGGGTCTTGTAAATCTTTATGACCTCCTCCACCTGATTGCACTTGAGCGGCATATCTTTAACCATTTTTTTGCCGTCAACTTCCGTTTCGATTTTTGCCTTCGGGTCCACCAGACGTTCGCCGTAGGTATAATCTTCGGTCTTGGTCTTCTGGCTCGTGAGAAGATACGAGAGATACTGCTGTATGTAGTTCATGTCGGTGGGGGCGGGTATCCCGGAACCTTCCGGTATGAGGGGAATTATCTGATGGGCGGGGTTTTTGACGCGGACCGTTATGAAATCAAACTCAAGGCGCTTTTGTCCCGCGTAGCTTCCCCGGTCAATCTTGTAAACATAACCGTGCCGCAGTATTTCCGACAGGCACCGGAACCAGGCGTCATCAAGATCAAGCGCCTCTATGTAGACGGGATTCAAGCCCTTTTCGCCTTTATCCTTGCTCATTTATCTTCGTTCATCCTTTTCATCTCGGGAATATATTGTAATATGAGTCGGCTTAAACTTCAATCAAAATCGTCAAAATAGTTTTCTCTGTCATCCTGAGCGCGCCCTTCTGTTTATCCCGAATCAAAGCGAAGGGCACCCTCGAAATGACAAAGGGGGCTCGCGCGAAATGGCGGAAAAAACTACTCAATCGTCAACGTTGATCTTAAAGGTCAGGCTTTTGGCGGGTGCCGTGTCTTTCTCCCAGGGCCGGATATAGTCGAAAAATACCTCCGTTTTTCCCGGGCCGGCCGCCTTGAAAGTCCACCTCTCTTCGCCTGCGAAACCCGCAATGATAATGCCGGTTTCGTCTCCGCTTATGTAGTTCACATTTTCGCACTTGAGGATTTTCTTATCGACGGGCGAAGTGAGCTTCCAGAGAAAGCCGGTTGTCCGGTTGGATGCGAGTTTTATGATAAAGTTCTCGCCGGCTCTTACGCTGACGGGCATCGACGGGTCGGAATATACCCTTTTCCCCGCTACTTCATCGCGGCCGGCCCTTTTAATATCAATAATCTCTATCGGGATGCACTGCGGTTTGAAAAGTAATTTTTTCCTGATGAGGCGGCCGCGGACTTCTACTTTCAGGCCCTCGATTTTGAATCCGGGCGTAAGCCCCACGGGCCTGTATTGCCTTCCGTCATCGCCGTCTATGCCGTAAAAGCTGTCGCCGTATGAAAAGCGCCGGATAGTGCCTTTAAGAGAAATAACATCTTTATCCGCATGGCACAACCCGGCCGCAAAAAATAGACCGAGAGCAAGAATGAGCAGAAGTGCGGCGTATATTTTTACGCTGCGCCTCGGCGGCGCCATTTTATCCGTTTCTTTCCGCTTCTCAGGCAAAATAAAGGATCAGTAATCCGAAGATTATAGGGGCAAAGCTCACCAGGCGCAGAATCTTCCGCGGCTTACCCTGCCATTTTTTAATCATGTCTTTGCACTTTTCAATCCCGAGGATGAAAATACCGATACCGCCTGTAAGCGGTAAAATTCCGATTACGATTATAGCCCATATTACCCTGCACTGCGAAGCGGCCATGAGCAATACAAGGCCCACCGCAATCCTAACAACGCCTATTCCATAGATTCTTTTGCCCTTCAGCGCGTAAGAAATAACGTTCTTCATCGTCGCGGGATTCAAAAGAAAAATGAGCCCCGCGCCCAGAGAAATAATACCGATAAGTCTGGTCAATAAGAACATGCTTTAACCCTCCTCCTTTCGCGATCCCGGCAACTTATTAAAAGTATACCTGCGGAAAGGATAATTTGCAAGCGAGCCGGCCGCTTTTATTAAGTTTTTCTCCACTTTATGACGCCGAACCCGGCGCCTTTCCTGATAGAGACATTCGAGGCGTCGAACGCGTTTTCTTTAAACTCCGTAAGGAGGTCCCTCCATAAGCGCGCCATCGAATCGCATTGCCTTATATCATCCAGCGCGATATACCGCGGATTAAGCTCTCCGGCGTAAATATCTATATTTTTTCTGGTATGCTCATATTCGTGAAGCGAATCTATGAAAATAAGGTCTATGGCCCCGCCGAAACATTCACATACTTTTTTCGCGACATCCGCGTCCAGCGAATCGCCCGTAATGCGCTCGATATCGGAATATTCCCCGAAACCGTCCGGATTTTTGCGCTCTATATCCACGGTCACAAGCCTGCTCCGGGGCGCGCTTTCCGCCTTTAGGCCCCTCCGCATGGACATGATGGCCCCGCCGAAATGCGTTCCTATCTCCAGTATATCCGTCATTGCCCGTGAGCGGACAAGCCCGGCCAGAAAATAATAATAGTTGGTCGGCCTCTTTAGAAACGGGAGCGGCCCGGTGGTCCTGCCGTAATGACAGCCGGCGAGGTCTATCTTCCGCCCCTCCAGCATGGCGCGCTCGCATATCAATTTCAGGTTATTTTGCACAGGTCCACGCCTAATTTCTCAAAAAGTTCATGGAGTTTCGCCGGCGGCAGTCCCAGTATATTATAGAACGAGCCTTCTACATTATCGAATATGAACGCGCCTGGACCCTCTATCGAAAAACCGCCCGCCTTGTCATGCGGGCCCGCTATTTTTACAAATTCGTTTATTTCTTTACGCGATAGTTTTTTGACGCGGATTTTTGATACCTCGACAGCGCATGCCGATTTTCCTTTTGCGGCGTCTATTACGCAGAGTCCGGTATAGACAAGGATTGTCTTCGCCGAGAACGCTTTAAGGAGGCGCTTTGCCTCTTTTCCCGTCTTTGGCTTTCCGATAAGGCGCTTTCCCAGCAGCACAATGGTATCGGCGCCGATAATAAAACCTTCCCCCTGCCTGTACGCTATTCTTTGGGCCTTGCCGCGGGCGTTGCAAAGAGCGTTGAACCTCGCGCCTTTTTTGTGTTCCATTTTTTCAGGCGCCCCGCTTACAAGAACTCTGTGCGGTATGCCGCATTCCCTGAGTATCCTTGAACGCCTCTTTGACGCCGAGGCCAATATTATTCTGTGTTTCATATGTTATCCCCGCAAACCCATCCCATGGAAAATGCCGCCTGCATGTTGTATCCGCCTGTCGCGGCATCCACGTCTATTACTTCGCCCGCAAAAAAAAGCCCCTTTACAATTTTTGACTCCATGGTCTTGGGGTTTATTTCCTTTGTATTCACGCCGCCCCTTGTGATGATACCCTCTTTGACCGGCATTACGCCGGATACGCTTAACCTTAGATCAAATAATCCGTTTATAAGTTTTTTTCTTTCCCCGGAGGTGATCCGGCACGCGTTTTTATTCGGGTCCATGCCGCAATATTCGAGGAATCGTTCTACTATGCCCCGCGGCAGCAGATTCTTAAATATGCTTTTTACGCTTTTTCTCGGAGCCGCCTCAAATTCGCGCAATAGTCTCGCGTCCAGTTTTTTGTGGTCCAGGGCGGGCTTGAAGTTAATGGATATCGATGCCTCGCCTTTTTCTTTTAGCGCGTCGTACACAGAGGCGCTTATGTCGAGGACAACCGGGCCCGATAGACCAAAGTGGGTAAACACCATTTCGCCGAATCTTTCGTCTATTTTTTTGCCCCCGGAAAAAAGCGTTAAGCGCGCGTTTTTAAGCGATACGCCCTGCCAGGGCCGTATAAATTTTTCTTTGATGAGAATGGGCGAAAGCGCCGGCTTTAAAGGTATGACGTCATGTTTTAGTTTTTCAGCGAGGGCGTATCCATCTCCCGTTGAGCCCGTCCGTGGATAGGAAAGGCCGCCCGTGGCAATGGCGACGTGCGGAGCCCTGAAACGCCTGCCGGAATACGTCAGGACACCTTCTATTTTTTTGTTCTTCACGACGATTTCGCGCGCGCGCTGGGCGCGGAGGATTTTAATATTCCTGTTTTTCAGCTTTGATTCTAATACGGCGAGGACATCGCCCGCCCTATCGCTTTGTGGAAATACGCGGCCGCCGCGTTCTGTCTTAAGCTTAAGGCCGGAGCCTTCAAAAAACGATATAAGGTCGGCGCTGAAAAATCTCGCGAATGCGTTTCTTAAAAAATTCCCCGAGGGCGAAAATTTTCCGAGAAAATCCGCGACATCGCGGGAATTCGTCAGGTTGCACCGGCCCTTTCCCGAGATGAGGAGCTTCCTGCCGGGGGTATCGCTGCGCTCAAGGAGGAGAACTCTTTTCTTTCTTTCCGCGGCGCGAATGGCAGCCATCATGCCGGCCGGTCCGGCACCGATTATGATTGCGTCGATTTTTTCCATGAGAGGATAATATAATACCAGAAACTCTCTTCTCTATCAACGAAATTCATAGTATAATAGCGTGATGGATCCTGGAATATATCTGGCCCCCATGTCAGGGGTAACCGACCTTTCTTTCCGGCTTGTAAGCCGCTCGCTGGGCGCCGCGCATTGTTTTTTTGAAATGCTTGACGCGAGGGCCCTGCTTTACGATCATCCGAAAAACAGGCGCCTGCTGAAAACCCTTAAGAAAGATTCGCCGCTGGCAGCGCAGTTACTGGGGCATGACCCTTCGGTAATGCTTGAGGCCGCTCAAAAACTGCCAAACTTTGCTGATATATCCTTTCTGGACATAAACAGCGCCTGCCCCGCAAAAAAAGTACTCAAAAAAAGCGCCGGCGCGGCGCTCTTAAAAAATCCGCGGCAGCTGGGTAAAATTGTTAAGAAACTGGCTTCCGGGCTGCGTATCCCGATCACGGTCAAGCTGCGAAGTGGTTTTTACAAAAGGGATGCGGATGAATCCGTCAGGATCGCCGAAATATGCCAGGATAACGGGGCGTCCATTCTTTTTATACACGGCAGGACGGTATCGCAGGGCTATTCCGGCGATATCGATTACGAATCGATAAAAAAGGTGAAAACCGCTCTAAGAATACCCGTCTTCGGAAGCGGCAATATATTCAATCCTTCAATGGCCAAAAAAATGCTTGATGAAACCGGGTGCGACGGGATACTGGTGGCAAGGGGCGCGCTCGGCAATCCCTGGATATTCGGAAATATTGAAAGATATCTTAAAAACGGCGTGGCCCCTGAGGATCCGGAGCTATCCGTAAAGAAAAAAACACTGAAAACCCACCTGGCTTACATAGAAAAATACAAGGATATAGCGGATTCCAGCAAGGCGGGCTTCATGGGCAAGGTAGCAATGTGGTATCTTAAAGGCATCCCTGAGGCCGCGAGAATCCGCGACCGCATCTCGAGGGTAGGCTCGTATCGCGACCTGATCCGCCTGATTGATCGAATTCCGGGAAAATAAGAACTCTCCTTACCTGCCGCTTTTTCCGCGGATTTTTATTCCCTCGCGCCTCAGTTCGTCCGTTCTTTTCTTCGAACATTCCATGCAGAAAAATTTCGGCTTGGCGCGGCTCTTGTCGTAGTTCGGGGCCAGGACCAGCCTCCAGAGGCTGGTAACTTTCCCGCAGTTATCGCATTTTCCATTTTCTTTAAAATGCCACATCTCAACCGCTTTAGACGTAAAAATAAATTTGTCCACCCAGAAAAATATGCTCCCCCCGATAAAGTTGGCTATAATCGTGGGCCATATTCCCACGCCTAAACGCCTGATCACCAGCCAGAGAATCGGCGTGCTAAGCTGCCATCTCAGTAAATATAACGTAAATCTTTTCATGTTAACCATTTATTCCTGATTTACAGAAGCGGTATAAAGTATATCGCATAAAATGCGTAATTTCAAATAAAATTATCAGACTTAAAGCGTTTCCGAAAACCACTCGAGTATAAGTTTCTTTATCTTATCGGGATTAAACTGGATAATCCTCTCCGCGTGAAGCCCGTTTTTGATTATTTCTATTTTTTTATAAACCCGCGCCGCCCGATAAAGCTTCCTGGAATGGCGGTCCTTAATGAGCCAGTCCCTGTCACCGTGTATAAAAAGCATCGGTGTGGTCTTTATCAGGCCTATCGTGTCTATGGGCCTGTCCTTCGGCGTAAAGATACTGCCGAACCTCGCGCCCTTACCTTCCCATTTACAGTCTATATTGTCTTTCAGGTCCGAGAGCATTCCCGGCTCCCAGAAGTGGAAGTTGACCATCCTGAAACTCGACGGGGCGCTTATCAATACCATGCTGTCTATATCGCCCCTGCCCGAGGCAGCATTAATAGCCGAGGCCGCTCCGAGGGAAAAAGCCACCACCCCCACGGCCCCGTACCCTTCGGCTATCGCGTAATCAATAACGGCGTTCAGATCGCAGTGCTCTTTGGCTGACCAGGTAAATTTCCCGCCGCTTTCGCCGTGGCCCCTCGGGTCAAAGATTATAACGTCATACCTGGAAGATATAAAATCCGCGGTTTTGCGCATCCACCTGTTTTTCTTGCTGTTGTAGAAACCCGGGCATATTATAATTACTTTTTCAAACCCGTTTTTGTACCGCTCGTACGCGATCGAAACCCCGTCCTCTGTCAGAAGCGCGCCCTTTACCGGCTCCGCGAGCGCCCGGGCGGTAACAACGCTTGTGCATAAGCAGATTATCGCGCAAAAAAACAGGCTGAAATATAGATACTTCCTCACGACCGATGTTTTATCCATTTAAAGATATCCTCAAAAACCTTCTCGCGGCCCAGCTCTACGTTCAGGGCGTGGTACATGCCGGGATACTCTATCAGCGTTTTATCTCTTACCTTCAGGCCCTTAAATACCTTTCTGCACGCCCCGGAAGAAACCAGCGCGTCCTCCCCCGCCAGAAGAAACAATACGGGGGGCTTGATCCTGTTTTTTAAGATCCTTCCCCGCAGGCCCGCCAGGAATATTGACACAAGAAGGTTCGATGTCGCGAACCTTATCTCCCGGTGGTCGGAATCCATGGTCTTTCGGTGATGGGGGTCCCTCGTGCACATTTCCGCGGAAAACGGCAGGTTGAAGTTCTTTTTCCCGTTATAAAAAAACGACGCGAAAATATCCGCGCGTTCTATGGCGCTGAATTTAATCTTCGTCGTAAAAGCCGGCGCGACGCATATGATCCCGTCAAAAATGCGCGGATAGAGCGCCGAGGCGGTAAAAACGATCACGCCGCCCATACTCTGGCCCGCGAGGAAAACTTTTATATTGCCGTTTTCCTCTGTTATTACCTCGCGCAGCGTCTTTATGTCCTTATAATAGGTGTCGAAAGAATCTATGTGCCCCTTAAGGCCTTTGGTCTCCCCGAATCCCCTTAATTCCACGGCATAAGAGGATATATTTCTTTTAAGAAAAAAATCCCCCGTAAATTTCCAGGAATCGCTGTGCGTGCCGAGGCCGTGCACCAATAGAAGCGCCGCTTTCGGCGACTCGGCGGCCCATTTCCTGTACAAAGTGCCCGTTTTTTTGTGTTCTTTTATCATTGCCCCTTACCTAAATATACTTGTAAAAAGGGATTTTTGCAAGCGGAACAGGCAGCGCTTCGGAGGGCAAGTCGGTTAAACGTTGATCATCTCGCGAACGGCTTTTCGCTTTATTTTCTTTGTTACTGTTCTCGGAAGCTCCTGAAACCGGATCTGAAAGTCCGTTATCCTTTTGTACTCGGCTAAATTCCTGCCCAGGCGGCTTACTTCCGCGGATATCTTTTTTCTTATGTTTTCACTGTCGGGGCTTTCGCTTTCTCCGAACGCCTCGAGATCGGGCACGATAACAGCGTAAACTTCCTCATGGCCCTTACGGATGCCGCGCCCGGCAATTCTTCCGAGGACCGATATCTCTTTTATGTAAGGGCTCTTCTCCATTACGGCTTCCACTTCTTCCGGAAAAACTTTTTTGCCGGTGCCAAGGACGATCAAATTTTTGATCCGGCCGGATATCAACAGGAAATTGTCCCTGTCGAAATAACCTATGTCGCCGGTATGGAGCCAGCCGCCCCTTATTACCTCCGCGGTCTTTTCCGGATTGTTAAAGTAGCCCTTCATCACGTGCGGCCCGCGGGTTATAATTTCGCCTTCGCGGGAAAATTTGTTCTTTTTAAGGATCTTTACCTCGACTCCCGACAGGGGTTTTCCCACGGAGGCAAATTTATTATTATTAAAAGTATTGACCGATATGACCGGCGCGGTTTCCGTAAGGCCGTAGCCCTGCAGTACCCTGAAGCCCAGGGCGTTTAAATCTACCTCCACATCAGCGTCAAGCGGCGCCCCGCCGCTTATGAATCCGCGCAAGTGCCCGCCGAATTCCTCGTGAATGGGCGCGAAAAGCGCCTTTCCCACCCTTACGTTGAGTTTAAGAAGAGCCCTTGAAAGCGCAAGAGCCGCCCCGAACGCCTTTCGCCTGCCCGGTGAAAGCCTGGCGATTTTTTTCATGATGCCGCCGTGCATCAACTTTAATACAAGAGGCACGCAAATCATCACGGTGGTTTTTGTCTCTTTCATGAGCGGCAAAAGCGTGCCGGCCTTAAGGTTGTCGGAGTAAGTAATGCATGCGCCGCCGTATAAGGGGGCTATCAGGCCGCCTGTTATTTCAAGCATGTGATTTAACGGCAAAACCGAAAGGAGGTTATCGTCGGGGCTCGAGTGAATTATCTCGCTGAAGGCCAGCACCTGAAATAAGAGGTTTCTGTAGCTTATCTCGACACCCTTGGCGACGCCCGTTGTGCCGGATGTGTATACGATCAGCGAGGTATCGTCGGGATATACGGGACGGCCTCTTTGTTTTCCCCTGTGCCGGCTCAGGTTTTTCAGAAGCATTACATCCCCGCGGCCCGCTCTGTCCAAAAGGATTATATGTTCGAGATTGGGAAGGACTGTTTTCAACTCATCTATCACGGGGATGTATTTTGCGCTCACAAACACGCATTTTACCCGGCTGTCATTCATTATGAACTGGATTTCCTTTGTGCTCAGCTTGACATCGATGGGCACCACTATGCCGGCGCAGGATATGATACCGAAGTACGCGAGCGCCCACTCGGGCCTGTTCTCGGAAAGTATGGCGACTTTATCGGCTTTTTTTACGCCGAGCTCCATAAGCGCCGAAGAGACGGTAACTACCCTGCGTCCCAGTTTGACATACGAAATATCTTTTAAACGCCCATCTTTTGTCTTAACCCTGAGAGCCGGCCTTTGACCATATTTTTTATTTATCGCCTCCAGGATATCCCTTATGGTAAGGTTCTGCAAAACGGTTTTTACCATTGAGTTGATCATTTTATATTCTTTTTTCAACCCATTCGAAGGCATCGCCGAAAACTTTTTCCCTCCCGAGCTCCGCCGTAAGGGTGTGGCGCATTTCGGAGTATTTGATTAATTGCTTATCTTTCGTTTTGAGGCCCTCGAAAATCTTCCGACTGGACCGGCCGCACACGAAGGTGTCCTTTTCGCCGAGCAAAAAAAGCGTGCGCATCCTGACTTTACGTTTCAGGAGGCTTGAATACATCTGGCCGAGCAATACGTTCAGGAGAAGGCCCGGCGTGGCAAACCTGTGCTCGAGCGGATCCGAATCCATCTGCTTGCGGCATTTCGGATCGCGGGTGCACATCTCGGAGTCAAACGGCATGACAAACTGTTTTTTCGGTTTATGAAGCCATGCCAGCGTCATTTTTGTATAATCCAGAAATGAAAATTTCAAGAGGCTTCCGAAGCCGGGCGATATGCATATAAGCCCGCTGAACAAATCCGGCTTTTTAATCGCCGCTATGAAAGCGATGAGCCCACCCATGCTTTCGCCGGCCACAAAAACCTTCTTTCCCCTGTGCTCTCTTTTTATGATATGGTGAAGCCGGCGAACATCCTTTACATAGGTATCGAGCGAATCTATGTGCCCCTTAACGCGGTTCTTTACATCCTCGCCAAAGCCTTTTAGCTCAAGCGCGTAACAGGCAATGCCGTTATGGACAAAATAGTCCGAAAAGTACTCCCAGTTATTACTGTGTCCGCCGAGGCCGTGAATCAGAAGCAGGGCGGCCTTAGGGGCAGAGCATCCCCATTGCCTGTAAAATATGTTTCTTTTCCCGCACTTTTTCATCTTTATTCCGTTTTTGAGCTGTCGTTGTGAGGCCAGCCAAAGCAGTCATATCGTAGCACATATGGTCGGTTAAGTCAACAAAAATCCAGCTTCCTTTTTCATTACTAACGTGAAGAATTATAGGGGCTCAATGCCCAATTCGCGCACATCCTGCGTCAGAATTAAGCACTACGCCCCCGAAATTCAACTGTTACTTCAAACTACACGACTTTTTCAGCCTAACTTGTTAAAGAACTTCTCCAACAAGCAAAAGCCGGTTAATCCGGCGACTACCATCGTTATACCTACAAAGTAAGCCGGCGGCCTGAAGAAAAGAAGGCCTTCTGCGCGAATTCACCTCAATAATCCAATACCTTCCGCAATTCCTGCAGCCGGTTCAAACATATTGCATATAAATCCACGGATGCCTTTACGAGCCATAAGCTAAGGGCAACAACCAGCAGCGTTATAACGATTTTAAGCTTTTTGCTGAAAGCCGGGCTTGTCCATAAAAGGGGCAGCGCTAACGCCCCCGTGCATAGAATCGCCATAATAACCGTAGCCGGCCTGCGGTACCATTTAACCGGATTAATTACCGTGTCCCCGGAATCCATTTTTAACATGTTTCTTTCTGAGCGTTTTCAGCTTGCTCTTATATTGCTCTCTTTTCTCCCTCAAGAGCCTGGAGACGTTCTTCTGCCTTCTTATGATTTTTTCTCTCGGCACCGCTTTATTCGCCTATTATCCTGTTCTCTCTCAATCCCCGGAGTACCCGCAACGAATCTTCGGAGTGCCCTGCGTGTTGCCGCATCTTTTTAAAACTAAAACTTTTCCCAATGGATTACGTCTTTTAGTTTTCTATTTTTGATCTGCTCGGGTTCTTTTTCGGGCCAGCCCACGGGTATAAGACTGACCAGTTTCATTTCCTGCGGCGCGCCCAAAAGTTCCGACACCCGGCCCGCATAGGGCTTTTTATCCCCGGCGACCCAGCACGTCCCAAGGCCGCACCCCGCGGCGGCAAGTAAAATATTTTCCGTGGCCGCCGAGCCGTCTTCGAGATAATATTTAGTGTCTTTACAATAGACCGCTATGCAGCAGGCCGCGTCTTTTATGAAAGCTCCCGTCGCGGCTATCCGCCCCAGCGCCTCAAGCGCCTTCTTCTCGGTTACAACGACAAATTCCCACGGCTCGACCGCCCGCGCGGTAGGGGCGCGCCTGGCGGCGTCGACAAGTTTTTCGAGCAGGGCTTTATCAATCGGCTTTGATTGATATTTCCTGACACTCGCTCTTTTGGATATAGCGTCAAATGTTTCCATAGCTTAGATTATACTCCTAAAATGTGTACTTTAAAAGAACTTTTGCCGGCACTCCGCCTTTTGCATGTTGTCCGAAAAAAAATGCCCTCTTTCAAAAAGAGGGCATTTGAATAAAAGCTCCTGTGTTTCGTTCGGCTGCTTTTAACGGTCCTGGTTCCTGCGCTTTGAAAAGCACTCCTTGCAATATACCGGACGATCACCGCTTGGCTTGAAAGGAACTTCGCACTCTTTCTTGCATTCCGAGCAGATCGCCTTGTGCATTTCGCGCGGGGGCCTGTCGAATCCGCCGCTTTGATAATCTCCCATGTTACCTCCTTTTTGGTTCCGTAAATATTCCAAATCTTCCGCTATATAAGTTGCTCAATTATAGACCTTTTACGCAAAAATTTCAAGCATTTTGTTGTAACTATCTACTTTTCCGCGATAAATTCGATAATGGGTATTTCTGCCGAAACGCAGGCCGAGGGTTTATTTTACAAATACGCTGCGCTCTCGGGGTCCGTCGAATTCGCAAAAATATATGCCCTGCCAGGTTCCGAGCGCCAAGTCGCCGTTTTCAACCGGGATCTGCTCGGAACAGCCTATAATACTTGATTTAATGTGGGCTGGGGAATTGCCTTCCGCATGATGGTGCCCTGTTTCAGGGACCATTTTTCGCAGGCCCTGCAGCATGTCGCGCGCCACACTGGGGTCGGCGTTCTCATTTATCGTAATTGCCGCTGTTGTGTGCGGCGTAAATACGGTGCAAATGGCGTCCCGGCGCTTCAGTTTTCGCAGCGCATCACGGACCTCTGCGGTTATGTCAATAAATTCTTCTTTCTTCGAGGTCTCTACCGTAAACTTTTGTATGCCCATGGTAATTATCCAAGTCTTACGAGCTTGTCTTTCGATTTGCCGCCTTTTGCAATCCTTACCTGTGATTTCTTTAGATTAAAATGGTTTGCCAGCGCCTCTATGAGGGCCCTGTTCGCCTTTCCCTCTACGGGCGGGGCGGTAAGGCGGACCTTATAACCTTCGCCGAATTTCTCCACTTTGTTTTTCCGGGATTTCGGGATTGCCCTTACCCGGATGATCTTATCCACGTCTATTCCTTGCGCATAACAAAGGAGATTATCCAGCCTACGGCAATTCCAATGCACAAAGTCAAAAACAATACGATGGCCCTGCTTGCCGCAAAGGTCCAGAATAGAAATTTAATTTCAACTATTTCATAGTTCTGGGCCGTAAATATCACTACGATAAGCAGTAATATCAATATTAATGCAACCTTCCAGTTCATATATGCCTTTCTCCCTATTTTAACATCGGGGCAGGGTTTTGTTTAACAATTAGAACGACCAATTGACAAGAACCATAAACTCCAGGGGTTCCTTATTGCCGTTGTAGTTAGCGAGGCCTATTTGGAGGCCGCCGTCAAGAGATTCGGTATAGTTAACCAGTCCCAGTTGAAATCCGCGCATTTCATCGGCGTAATTGACAAATCCGCCCTGGAAACCTTTGAACGACCCTACGTTATAATTCACTATGCCTAAATTTACGCCGACTGACTGTCCCTTCGAAATATTCACAAGGCCGCACTGTGCGCCATGCATGAATCCTTCCGTCCAGTTCACGAAACTCCACTGCAGGCCGGTGAAATCGCCTCCCGCGACATTCACCGCGCCGTATTGCAAACCGACAAAACGCTCCCCGACATTGTTGAGAACGCCGAGTTGCCCTCCATACGAAGAACCATCAACCCAGTTTCCAAGGCCGATCTCAACTCCCCGCACGTCCCCCGTAGCTCTATTCACACCGACCCATACAAGGCTCAATCCGGTGACATCTTCATTAACGGTGTAAAACAGGCCGAGGCGCGCGCCCTTAATGGAGTCCTCCTCGGGAACAAGCTGAACGGGATTAAAAACCGCAAGCTGCAGGGGTTTGACGTCTTGGGCCTTAGCAAACTGCGGCATTACGATTAAAATTGTTAAAACTGAAAGAAGTTTTATAAATTTCATATTTAAATTACCCCCATGGCTATACGGCGCCTTTGATTAATCAAGATTAAGAGCTTCGCGTTCGTCTTCACCTACATTATCTTCGACATATTCTTCCTGGGGATCACCCTCCTGCTCTTCGCTTATATCCTGCATGGCTTCCGGCATCTCTGTCTGCATTTCAGGCAGGGTCACATCTTCCGGATCTTCCTTATCCCGCGCATATTGCGAGTCCCTCTCGGAAGGTTCGGTACCCTCATCGTACATACCGTATGCAAAACCGGACAAAAGACAAAATCCCAAAATTAACACTACCAGTTTTTTCATAACATCTCCTTATATATTCGAAAACGTTGTCGGCCCGCGCGGGACAATATTGTGGGAAAAAGGTGATATTACCGCCAGGCCCAGCGACGCGAAAAACGCGGCCATCATCAGAAGGCAGAAAGTACGTACGCCCATATGTGTAAAGTATACCTGCAAAGATACGAAATATCAAGCCGCAAAAAAAGCCCAGTAATGTCAAGATAATTAGGTACTTTGCTTCTCCGTCATTGCGAGGACCCCGAGTAAACGGCCGAAGGCCGCGCGTCGAGGGGGACGAAGCAATCTCAAACGAAGAGATTGCTTCGGTCTGCTTCGCAGACCTCGCAATGACGGAGTAAAGGCTTCGCAGACCTCGCAATGACGGAGTAAAGGCTTCGCAGACCTCGCAAAATAGAAAAAGGTGCCAGGCACCTTAAATAAATTCAACTAAGGTGCCTGGCACCTTTTTCCTACTTTCGAAATTCGTCTTGAGGTTTGTAGTTGTGGGGCCTGAAATTATTCGTCCAGTAGTTCACTCCCCGCTTGATATGTGACAAACCTAATCCCTGTCCGACTTTAAATATCAGGATAACGCAGAAGAGAAGAAGCGCCGGTACCGCAATCAACAGGCGCTTTGCCAATGACCGCATGCTTCTTATGGCAAGTATGCAGGGGAAAATACCAAAGAGTATGACCTTCCCTATTCCTCCGACAAAATCGAGAGCGTCAAGAAAGATATCCGGGTACACAAGCGATATAATGAGCGGCGGAGCGAAGGCCAGCGCAAAGTTGAGAGCCGCGCTTCTCGGCATTCTGGTATAATTCGTAATGACATCATCGATAAAATCAATCTGGGTGCGGCCTATCGAGATATACGAGGTTATAATGGCCGTAAGGGTGAACATGAGCGCCGCCTGGATAAAAAGCGGCGTTTTTATCGCATTTGCGAGGGGCACGGTCGCCGGGAGGCTTTTTTGAAGGGCGTGTAAAATACCTCCGGCTCCTTTAAGCGGCAGCACCCCTATGCCTATCTGGATCCATATCGCGTTCATCACAAATCCCACAACAGCGCCGAAAAGAAAAGCCAGCAATATATCCCTGAGATTCCAGTTGAGCTTCTTGCATATAGTAGGTATGATGTTGTGGAAGTTTGCCGCTATTACTATGATCGGGAGCGCGGCCGGCAGCATTTTCCAGTCCTGGTAGGCAAAACGCGAGGCGTCCACGTATCTCTCCCCCATGACTACAAGAATGCCAAACGAAATCCACAAAAGCACTACGAACAAAGTGCTAAGCTTAAAAAGCAGCTTCGGCTTGAGGAACGTGATACCTGTAAAGATCGCGAAAAACACCAGTAGAATCACGAATCTCGGAACGGGAATGTTTAGAAGCCTCGCGATAACCGTCGCCGAACCGGTAAGGTACACGGTAAGAAGGCCGTAGAGTATGGTGAGATTCGCCAGGGTGGCAACCCATTTTCCCGCGTGGCCGAAATACTCCTGGTATAGGCTGGGATAGTGAAAAATCTCCTGGCGGCGCTTTATTGATTCTTTTGCGAGCACGATCGCCGTGAAAAAAAGCGCCGCGCTGAGCGCAAGAAGCCCTACCATAGACGGCCAAAAGCCTGCCACGCCGGTTTTTATGGGTAGGCCCAGTATTCCGGCGCCTATCATGTTGCCGGTAATGAAACAGCCGACCATAAATATAAGTAAAAATGGGATTTTTTTGTTCATTTTAAATACTTTAGGCGCTTTTCTGCGGTTGTCTTTCGAAATATGTAATACAGACAAAGAAGTACGCTGAAAAAGGTAAAGATAGCGAAAGAATAAAACACGGAATCAATCCCGAGGCGGTCCATTATGATGCCCGCCGTTATCGGCGCGGCGACAATCCCCGCGCTCATTACTGCCCAGAATACGCCCATCCACATTCCCATGCCGACTTTTCTGCCTATCTCCATGGAAAGGCTCGTCACAGCGGGCACGCATATGGCAATACCGAGCCCCATAAAACATCCCGCCGCGAAAAGGGCCCAGTAACTCGGGCAAAGCGGCAGAACAAATATGGCCAGCATGGAAACGGAAATTCCCATGCTCGACTGCAGAAGTTTACCCGGGCGGCCATGATGTTCGGCGAACTTGCCGAACGGGATCTGCAGGAGCCCCGCGATAAATATAGATACGGATATGATAAAGCCTGTGTGCGCGACGTCCACAAAATCCCTTATGGCCATGGACGGAAGAAATGACATGAAGACGGCTGAAAGCGCCGTCGAAATGAGCGCCATTATCAAAATAGCTTTTACGTAATTATATTTCAGCAATATATTAAACGGCGCGATACCGGGCGCTTTTTGTGGGGTCGTGCCTTTCGCTTCGGGAAGTAGGAATATTACAAAAATAAGCGTCGTGGCCCCGAGAAGGGCCATGGCGTAGAAAACGGCGTCGAAGCCGTAACGCTCGGCAAGTTCTCCGCCGAGGAGCGGGCCCGCGGCCACTCCCAGGTATAGCACCGTATTCAATCCCCCTACCGTAAGGCCTTCCCTGCCCTGCCTGGCAAGCTCTCCGACATACGCCATTACGATAGGCAATATCATGCCGGCTGAGAGCCCGTGGATAATCCGGACCAGCGTCAAAAGGTAAACATTATCGGCTTTGATATAAAGAAGAGAGGCGAGAGAATAGAGCAAAAGCCCGGTGACGACAAATATTTTACGCCCTACCCTGTCGGATATTTTTCCTATGAAAGGCGTGACAATACCGCGAGACACCGCGAAACCGGCGAATATCATGCCTATCCAGAAACCGTTGGCGCCGTGGTTTTGGGCAAGCTCCGGCAGGAAAGGTGATATTACCGCCAGGCCCAGCGACGCGGAAAACGCGGCCATCATCAGAAGGCAAAAAGTGCGTACACCCATATGTGTAGAGTATACCTGCAAAGATACGGAATATCAAGCCGGAAAAAAAGCCCTGTAATATCAAGATAATTGGACATTTCGCTTCTTCGTCATTGCGAGGCCGCGAAGCCTTTATTCCGTCATTGCGAGGTCTGCGAAGCAGACCGAAGCAATCTCTTCGTTTGAGATTGCTTCGTCCCCCTCGACGCGCGGCCTTCGGCCGCTTGCTCGGGGTCCTCGCAATGACGGAGAAACAAAGTGTCCACAATATTTTACATTATCAAGAATCCTACGCGTTCGCCAGAATCCGCCAAAGTTTCCTTACGGCCTCGTCAAGCTTCTCGATCATCACGTCGGGGGAAATAAAGGTGGGGAAAACCATAGCGATAGTGGATTTATTGCCGTCCTGGATATCCTTTAACCAATCATTGATTATGGCGGAAAGTGAAAAGACGCTTCTCCCCTTTTCGGGTTTTACGAGCACGCGTATGGAAATGTTTTCCGCAAGCTTGGATTTGAGCCGGTTCTCCAGCCCCTCCGCGGCCTCTTTACTAACCGCCTCCGTCGCTATGGCCATGAATTCACCGGAGGGAAGCGACTGTTTTTCGAGCATCTCTAAATACAGGGTCTTAACTATGCCTGTCTTCGTTTCAGGATCGGGCGCGTCTATCCCTAAGAATTCGGCCCTTTTACGAATATCGCTTTCTTCTATTATTTTCACGGTTACGTTTTTCGGAATATTAAGCGCCTGTTTTACATCCTCTCTATTCAGGCCGTTCACTATCGCGACGTCTTCCTTAGGAACGCCTGTCACAATTAACTCAAACGGGATACCGCCTTGCATCCCGCCTAATCCATCAAGTGTAAGCGCAATGTCCGCGGAATTATTAAGGACCGTCCACGGTACGAAGAAATGGAGTTTCGCTATATCCTTCCTCCGCTGGCACCTGCCGCCTAGTTCGCTTAAGGGACTATTTAACTCGCTATTTTTCGAAAGCCCGTTTAGCGCGTCACGGGCTTCCATTAGTTGTTTCATGTCACCCTCCTCCGGCGCGGCGGGGGCTTGCAGCACGCCGGTGTTATCATTAGCCATGACGCGTGTCCCGTCAGGCAAAGTGATGTCACCATGCTGAACACTGGCCAATGTTTCAATGAGAGAATTACTTGAATATGTCCTTTGATATTTTGAATAATTAGCTTTCAAATACCAGCGTGGCAAAACAACCACGCCAACATCGCGCATCTCCCATACATTATTTATTGCATCTACCAATCGCCATTCAGATGTTTCAGCGTTCATATCGACGATGAAATTCGTACCCGCTACATCGACCGAAACGTAGTTTTGAACCGTATCCGTTTCCGAGTCGCTATGCCGTTCCGGTAAAGCACCCTTAAAGCCATTCTTTAGTAAAGTCTCATGAATAATTTTTGCTGAAAACCCGCAAGCGTGCGGGAAGTGCGAATGTACCATCAAGGCGGAACGTTTACGATTAATGGCATCCAATGCGGCATTAAAACGCTTCAGCTCACTGCTCAACTCGGGACTGACCGATAAATATGGATCAGAAAAATGCCGCTGGTAATCTTCTTCTCAATATGCTGGACATGGATATACCTTTCAGCGCCTTTAAACATTTTCAAGCCTTGAGAATAGTAGTATTGGTTTTCGCGTGTCTTACGGATAAAAATGTGGCGCCCAATCAATCCTCTGCTGTCGACTTCAATAAACGTATCGACAAAATTTTCGTTATCGAAATGTTTAACAACCTTAATGTGTTGTTCCTTAAATATCTGGTATAACAATTTGCCGTCGGAAAGCCGTATGATTTCGAAATGGGTGACGCGTCTGCGTTCAGGCAGCATGTCACGTGGAATTCCTTCAATCCGGCTCGCACGGCTCATTATTTTGACCGCGGCGAGTTCATATTGCTCAATGGCCTTGACAAGCGTTAGCTTCCTTTTCTCGCTAACGCGCGCGAGCGGGCTATGCATGAATTCTACAAATGCTTTTTCTAATGCAGAATTTTTCCAAAATGGTTCTTTAGCCTGACTTTCGTCTGCATACGGGGGCGGTCTTTTCAATACAGGCGTGGCTTGCCCCGATGGCGGGCCGAGCTTCGCGTCCTTCGGCGCGGCGGGGGAAGCCGGCGCCCTTTTTATCTCATCTACGAACGCTTCGATCATGCCGGGCGAAAACTTCCGAACCGCTTTAGCGATTTCATCTACACGCGACATGCCATTTTTTTGTATACTATCGACTACGAGTTTTGCCGATATTGCGACAAGAAGCGCTTTTTCCTCGAGAGAGTCATCGGGCTCAGAGAACGTTCCCTCCTCGATATCCGCTACTATCTCGAGAGCCCTTAGGTATAAATTGTAACTTTTGAATAAATGCGGCCGCTTGGCTTTGTAGTGTTTTTTTCTTGCGTCAAAAAATATCCTATATTGCTCTGCAAAGCGGTTTTTCCCTTTATCCAGAATCATCTTGTTTATCAGAAGGTCGCACGCGAAATTACCCCCTGCCCACTCATCTTTTTTGCTTAAGTTCGCTTTTCTGATAATGTCTGAAGCAAGCTCTGCCATCTCTTGCGTAATTCCCAATTGAAAAAGATATGTCTCACCTGTCTCGTGCGCTATTATCATATCTGTAACGGCCGTTCCCCCGGAAGAATCTGCGTTTCTAGGAATTAAACAGATAATGCCAGCCACATTAAACGCAAAACTATTTCTTAATGCTCCGGCGTACCGGTCCCTGGCCGCCCGGCTGAAACCTATTGATCCGGCTATTTTCGCTCCTTGGGCGCGAAGCTGTTTTACATCTTTCGCTGTTTTTAAAATCCATATCTCCTGTTCTTTTCGTAGATCCGGAAAAATGCCTTTTGCAAGCGTCGCGGCTTGCCTTATCCGCTCAGGAGCGATCTCTTTTCCATCTTTTATAAACGGGTTAGCATTGTCAGGTTGCGGGTCTGCGGGCACACCCGTGCCTTCCGGCGTGCCCGCGCCGGGCAGACTCATCAAATACACCGGCCTGTGCCTTCGACGCGCGCCGCCTGAGATTACGCTGTCTTGCGGTGATTCCGGTTTCGATAAATATTTGAAATTTAACGAGACAAATTGTCCGTCTTCGATTGAATTGTATTCGTCCTCGCCAAAATAGTCATTCATCGTTTTCCAGCTTCCACTGTGAACCGGCGTAACTCTTATCCGGCGGCCTCGGCTATATGCCTTCATCCTGGATATGGTATCCTTATTGCTAAAATTGAATGACGGGGCAAGGTCCCTCGGCAGGGCTATGCCTGCGCAGCCTAATTCTTTCGCCTGCGCGTCCAGGGCCCAAAATAGGCATGCGAGCAGTTCCTCGCCGTCAAGCGAAGGAGATTGCACGGTATCTATTGTCAATATCTTTTTGCCAAGCCGCGTCTTACCGACGCACATCCCTATGTACCCCTTTAATTCTTCGCCTTTATAGACAAAATAGTAAAGCGTGTCCTCATGCATAGGCCTCGGACAGGCCTCGCGCAGCCCGTAAGAGCAGTCCTTGATTCCGGCTATGCCGCGAAATACGCTCAAGAAACCCTGCGGGACGAGCCGGTAGGCCCCCTCGCTTCTATTTTTAGTCACCTTTACCTTAGAGATCTCCGAATATACTTCTCCCGACAGTTCACCAAATGCCTCGGGCATGCCTTTTATCTTCGCCAGCCTTACACCGGCAGAATCCGGCAGATGGTTTTTATAATTCTCGTAAAAGTTCTTGAACGCTTCTGTTTTTACGTCTGTATCCGCCGATCCCATCCGTCCAACCAGAATTTCATCCGAAAGAGCCTCACTCACAATAAGATCCCTTGCCAGGGCAAAGCATCTTTTGCCTAATACCCCGTCGCCCATGCGCGCGAGCGCAAGTTCAAAAACAAGCCGGTAATAAAGAGGGCTATTCTGAAGAATATATTCTCCCATGGCGTCTTCGGACGGGTACGTGACAACAAACCTTCCGCCTTTATGCGCGCCGGACGCTTCCGCCTCTCTGCGTTTTAAAAGGTAATAGATATTTTTCAAATTAAATACCTTGTTTCCGGGAAAGTCCTCTTCCAGCCATCTCAAGCTGTCTATTCTCTCTTTCATGCCTTTAAGCTTAGCGAGATTCTTGTCCAACTTACCCGCATCTACTCCGCTCGCGTCTAAAATAACTCCGCCTTTTCCGCTTATCTGTATCTGGCTTAAAATCCCTGCCTTATTAAACATGTTCGCGAAATAACCCGGATGTTTTTTGTCAAAAGCCATGAGGTGTTCGACATTTTCTTTTAAGCCTCCAAAGTTAATATCTATGCCTGCTCTCCTTAGACCCACATAGACGCGCCAGAGCGCCTTTTCGTTGTCCGGATCAAAACCGTTTTTTAGAAGGAGTTCGGATTCGCGCGCAAGATCGGTTATGTATGTCAGCGGATCGGGTGACGAGAGGCATTCTTCCAGGATCCATGGTGTCCTGGGAAACCTCGACTTTAACCACATCTCGTATATCTGCCAGTCGCGTTCCGATAGTCTATTCTGGCGGATAAGGGCCGCATACGCTAATCCCATGAAAGCCGTTGCCGGTTTTGCAATATCAGGGGTTATATAAAGGTCGTCACGTAACCTCTCTTCCAGATCGTGTAACGGCACGTCACCGCGCTCAAACAAAGCCTCATATACCGGTTCTTGGGACATCAGGATATCCCGAACAAAAAATAGCCAGTCTTCGTTTAAGGCATTCCTAAACATAGAGTGCGGGACGTTTATCCCTTTATTAATAAGAGTGACACAAAGAGCGCTGAATGCCGCCGATTCCTTGCCATTAACCCATGCGAAGATATTTTCTGCGTACTGGCAAATTTTTTCAAACGGCACATCCATATCGTGGTCTGCCATGACCCGATAAATCGAACATAATGCCCATAGTGCCTCACGTCTGCTATTGCAAGCGGATAATTTTGAATCTTTAAATTGCCATTCCAATCCTGATATCGCTGCCCTCGGCGGATCTATCCCTCTATTTATCATGGCTATGCATATAGCGGCAACCGCCTCTATGGCGGCGTATCTGGCGGGAACTACCGGTTTGTCTCTATCTGCCATTAATTTATTCACTATGCTTCCTATGGGAACAGGTTGTCCGCTCTCTACCATAGCCGCGTAAATGCATCCGGTGCCTTTGATGGCCTCATACGCTATATCTTCGTTCTCGTCGTTCATCCTGCCGCTGATCCGCTCAATAGAATCTTTAGGCGCTTTTCCAGTGTTCCTTATTGCTTCGGCATACAGCGAAGAGAGGCAGATTATCGCCGCGCACGCTGTATACTTGCCTTTATCGTCTAATTTCTTTTCAAGGTCTGAAAGCGGCATCTTGCCGTTTTTCACAAGCGCCGCATACGCTAAACTTAGGGCGCCGTAAGTTTTTTTGTCTGAATAAGGATAACCGCTGATTGCCGTTTCGAGGTCCTCTAAGTCAACAGTTCCGTCATGATTTGCCAATTCAACATATACACCCGCCAAAGATTGTGCCGCTTCGAGGCGAATCCCTGCATCGACATCTGATAACCGATTCTTCAGCGCTTCTATGGATACCCCGGCTCCTTTGGAGACCAGGTCCGTATACGCACGGCCAAGCGCGTTGACCGCGGCACCACGAATGCCCGGATTAGTATCGCGGGATTTGTTCTCGAGATCTGCTAACGACGTCTTATTTTTCTTTAGCAGAGCGGCGTAAATTGTGCCCAGGGATCGGCTCAGGATCTCTCTTTCATAATAACCCCTTTTTTTGAAAAGCGTCTCCTCAAATACGGCCAAAGGCACGTCTTTCCCCTTCTCGATCATGGTTAAATATAATGAAGCCAGCGCCGGAACAACGACCTCAAAAACACCTACCTCTATCCAGCCTTTTTTCAAAACCTCTTCTAATCTATCCAAAGAAACATCTTTGCCCTTCTTTACCATAGCCGCATAGACGGCGCATACCGCTTTAAATGCCTCCGCATCCGCTTGCCAATTGTTAGTAAAATATCCCAGCTTTTTCTCAAGTTTTGGAACAGGAACATCCATATCGCGTTCTATTAAGGCGGCATAGATAACGCCTAAGGCGTCTATGGCATATTTGCTTTCATCCTGATAATTCAGCATTTTTTCCAAATCGGACGGCCTTACCATTTTACCTTTATGTATAAGCTCCAGATAGATGGCCTTCAATACTGTTATCGCTACCGCATGGGCAGCATGATCCGATCTATTTAATTGCCGCTTCAGCGCAAACATGTTCCTGATAAACGTCCTGGACATGGTTTCGCGCAACTCTTCTGCGGATATGGGACTCTCCGCACAAGCGCTTTTTTTGCCGGCTTTCCGCTGTTTCAGCACGCCCTCCAGATAATAGAAGCGCTCTCTTTCTGGTATATCGCTTAGCGCTTGCGGATGTTGCTGTTTAAGTTGCGCCAGAAGCATTCCGGGAGAATCAACCATTTCGGGATATTGTTCTAAAACCGTGTCTATTATAGCCTGGCGAGTCCTTTCACTTTCCCCCGCCTCCTCCGGCGCGGCCGCGGCGGAAGACACAAGCTTCGGCAGCTGATCTCCTTCGTGGCCACCCGGCGTGTTAGGCTCGGCCGATAAGAAGAGTTGGTTACGTCTTACGAGATTGTCCGGCATGCCGGGTAAACTGGAGGTCGGTTGCTCGTCAAAACCGCCGATCTGCGGCGAAATTATAGTCATTTGTGCCGCCGCGCCGCCTGAGGCGGTGTCATTCCCGGGAACGAAATGCCCTCGTCGGTTTTTAACTATTTTATATATCGCGCCGATACTTGGAACAAAACTACCGCCCACATTAACATTATCTCTATAAACTCTTAGTTGTATATCTAAGTTGCTTGCGACACGTTTTAATAAATTATCCACTTCGTCTTTTCTGGCCCGGAGGTCTGTACCAAAAAGAGTGCCTAAATTGCGCACAACCAGTAGGCCATTATTTTTCAAGCTTCGTAGCGCCTTCGCCGCCACGGCTTCGGCATCAACGCCGGGACAATCTAAAACACTTAATAAAAAAACTACATTATAATCATTATCTTTGATTTCCCTCGCGTCTTCTACTTTGCGCCTTATGATTCTCAAGCGCTTCCTGGCTTTTTCAACAAAATCCGCGCCGTCGGGTGAGCTATGCTTTATATCCCCAAAGAGACAATCCTCTATAGCTTCGTCAACGTCCACATCCGCATCGTAGGGTTGGCATATGTCTAAATACGCGCCTTTGAATATTGTATATACTGCGGGAAATGGATAGTTTCCGCTGCCCACATCTAAAACTTTGCTGCCCTCTCGTATATCCAGTCCTTCAACAAGGCGAATTGTGTCTTCCTCTGTCCATGGCATGGGATTGTCCGGTTCATACATGTTCAGCGCTTTTAATAACGATATAAGAGAGCCATGCCATGGTATAGTTGGTTTTGTTTTTTGCCTTTTTGTCGTCTTTGCTCTGCCTTCGCCCGCGCCCTCCGGTCCGCCCGCGCCTCGCGTCATCAAATACACCGGTCCATGCCCTCGTCTTGCGTCGCTGAAGATAATACTGTCGATATCCGGGGCATCCCCGGGTGTGAAACGATGTCTTCTCGCTTTACCCGGAAACGCAAAAGGATCGAATGGCACACGCTCAACCTTTGCACTTTCTCCTCCCGCGGGGGGTACTTGCGATTCGGCACTTACGTCCGCAGCTTGCGTAGCACGTCCTGTTTCAGGCACTGAAGCATGAGGATACGCGCTTGCTATAATATCTAATTTCTCTCGCATAGTCATTTCACTGGGGTCTTTATCGCATATCATGTCATTAACATTCTTTTTGAATGTAACCAGTCCTCCCTGTCCCAACGCTACCGCATAAGCCGCTGTTATGAGGCGTATCTTTTCCTGCAGCTCCAATCCGCCGTCTTTTTTCTTTTTCATGAGCTCATCATCCGTTATGCCGAACTTGCCCTGGATGTACTTTGTCGTAAGATCAAACGATTCTTCTCTTTTCTTGCTTCCCTTGGCCACATACAGGGCGGCTGTCGCTATCCTCTGACGTTCTGACGGCTCCATGGAGGAAAACCTCTCCATTCCGAATCTGATCTGCCAGGAATTAATAAGTCTTGTCCAGCGCTCATACCTGGCGTTTCCATTTATGCTATGGACCATCGTTAATAACTTACTCTTTGTGGCAAATTGCAGAGAT
>Ga0208325_1000081_pt1 | contig 25649 bp, 14 predicted proteins | sample PL_2010_330m_FD_185486 | JGI IMG/M metagenome (GOLD analysis project Ga0208325, IMG submission 185486) | Freshwater microbial communities from Powell Lake, British Columbia, Canada to study Microbial Dark Matter (Phase II) - PL_2010_330m... | ecosystem: Environmental > Aquatic > Freshwater >...
ACTCTCTACCGCGAAAGACGCGTTGGGAGTGTTTCGTACGGACTATGTCCGGTAGAAACACTCACAACGTGTCCTACTCTATAACATGGACGAAGAGCAGAGCGTCTGTGATCTGTAAGGTGTGATCTGGCGTAAGCGCTCGGGGCGATTCTCGTCAGCGTAGTTTACAGCGCCATCGCAGCCGCGTCTTCGGCTCTTCTTACTTCCGGCATTGATTCGATGTCCACCGTCTCCATCGTCGGCAGAACGAGCCATAACTGGCCGCTGAAAAGCGCGTCCGGATTTTCCGTGAATATGCGTGCGATCTCCTTGCTCAGCGTCAGCTGTTCAATAAGCGCGGCGAGGCGGTTCAGGTTACCACGGTTACCGTCACGGAAATCTATGAGACCCACTCCGAGCGCAACGTGCGCGGGTATGGCGATATATCCGCCTTCCGCGGGAACGACCTCCCGAACAAAATCTATCTTCCCTTCCGCGTTGTTTATTACAAGAAATCTGTTTTTTATCATGGAAAACTGCATATTGTCTTCCTCGTCCATGAAAACGATACCGCGCGTGTTTTCATCTATCGCGTCGTGCAGCTTATCATAGACCTCTTGCAGACCTTTCAGCGTGCCGTCAAACGTCTTCACCGTTACGTTCTCAAACCTGTATTCTTTTCTCAAGTGCCGCGCCGTTTTCGGAATAACGCTCCCGTTCTTCCCTGTGGCGCTGAGATCTTTTTCCGCGATAAACACGACATACTTTTTCGCCGGATATCTCGCATGCGTCATTACGCGGGTGACTTCTTCGGTAGCTGCATTTACATACTCTTCCGTTTTCGGCCGGGCATTTTTCCTTTCCGGCGCATTCATCACGCGTTTCATAATCGTTTCAAAACTTGTCACTTCGCACCACGCATCAGCGCCTTCTTCCTTATATTCAACATCAAACCCCATTTGTTCAAACAGTTTTCCATTATGGGCATCAAATCGCGTGCGGTTTAACCGGACATATTCAAAGACCTTTTTTATCGCAGAATCAGCCGAGCCGGCTTTCTTAAAAACGGCGCCTCTAAAATCGGCCCCTTCCAGATCTGTCCCTAGAAACACAATAGTCCCGATGATAACCGCTTTCCTGAAATCAGATCTTTTTAAATTAACATTAAAAAACACGCCCGCATCTATCGCGGTTTTCCGAAAAGATGCCCCCTCCATACTGCACGCTTCAAAAATAGTCTTCTGCATTTTTATGCCGCTAAAATCCCAGCCGCTGAAGTCATGCCCAAAGAACCGGGCCCTTCCCATTTCATCCCACAGTATACTCTCTCGTTTATCCTGAACCATTTTTTCCAAATCCTCATATCGTGCACGTTCATTCGGCACCCTTCTGATTAAGTCCCAGTCCACGACCTTTACGTCCTCGAGGCCGCCGGATTCATCAAGTTTTAGCATTATGTTTGCCTTGCAATCCAGATCTTCAAGGTCAAACCATTCCCCTGTTTTCCGAAAATCCTTCAATATAGACGAGATAAGATCTGTAATTCTTCCCGCCATAAAATCCTGATCCTTATTCCGCCTTATCCTGAAAAGTGAATCATACCCCCATGGCATCAGATTGAGTTCGTAAACATAGTTCGGATCTTTTTCATCAAAGAATGTCGGGCAGGCAAACAAACGTTTTGTTTGGAAAAAGTCCTTCGCGATGTCTTCATCTCTTATTTCTTTTCTGATGATCTGTGCCGTGCCGGCCTCGCTCTTGTATTCAAACATTCCGCGGTAACAGGTCCCTTTTTTGATTATCTCCGGAACTTCGCTTTCGGTCACACGCCTGAATCGCGCATTATCCGCGATACCGTTACGCTCTATTTCCTCGGCCATCTCGGCGAGGATCCCGGCCGTCTCGGGCGCTTCGTAGAGGTCTATTACCGGTACGTTGTTCGGGATGTTTTCCGGGGTTTCTTCCGACGTCCCTTTCGATATCTCTTCCGGCGTTTCTTCTATCACCAAATGCATGAACCCGAGAGAGTCCACATACGCCTCGTGTCCTTTCTCGCGCAGATATTGTTCGGCTTTGCGCGCGAACATCGTATCCATGGTGCAATTTTCTTTTTCGGCATCGGCGTGGGCGGCATACCAACCCGCATAGTCCTTGCTGTAGCTGCCGGCTGCGTGGCGGAATGCCTCGCTTGCAAGCGCTATTGTCTCCCACTTTTCGGAAAACGGCTGTTGGAAATATTCAAGATTAAACTCCTTACTTAACACTTTGCTGCTCCATATAATATGCGGGTCTTGCTGCGCATATTCCTTTCCTTCTTCCATTTCATCAAAATCGGCTCTTGCCACGAACTCGGATAAAACCATTTTTTCTTCTCCGTTTATCGTGCGCTTTTTGGAAACCAGAAACGCATCATTATACCCGGCAATAAGCATGCCGCCTTCTTTCAGCTTCATGCCTATTCTTTTTACCGCGTCTTTTATTTCCTCGGCATTATAATACATGAATACGTTTACGGACCGGACTATATCAGCTTTTCCTTCAATGGGCAGTTCAAACCCTCCTTTTACGAATGTGAGATTATCGCGACCGCCATTGAATTTTTTGAACGGCTCCATCATGAGCTCGTACTTTTCGCCTTTAAAATCTATCCCGAGAGATACCTGTTTCGCGAGTTTTTTGCTTATAATCATCGCTTTTTCTTTTGCGTACGTCTCTTCCAGTCCGGCGGCGTACCTGGAGAAATTCCACCCTGTTGTCGAGGGGCGCCCCTCGACAACACGTGTAACTTCATCTTTCTCATTAAAAAGAACATTGTATGTCTGATTAACCTCTTTCAGTATTATCATATAGGCCGGTATATTCGTGTCTACGCCTATTACCTTGGCCTTTCCCGACAAACTCTCGGCCAGTTCTACCGTGGTCTCCGGAACATACCCCACCCCGAGATCAACAACTACGGCATCACCCTTAAGGCCACGGGCCTCAAGATACCGCTCTATAAAAAGGTCCATGGAATGATTCCTTCCGCGCCAAGTTGACCCCTGAGTTATCCTGCCGACAATCTCGGGTTTTTCAACCGGCGCGACGGATTCTTCTATTACGACCATTTTCTTCCAAAGACGCAAAAATTGAATGCCCTTTTCTAATTCATCTTTTAATGCCGTTACTACTTCTTCATACACCTTGCGGTCAGATTTTTCTTGCTCTAAATAAAAATTTTCTTCAAACTCGCTGATTAGTTTATCAATGTCTGCCGTCTGCGCCGACCGCCGGCTTTTATTCCTCAGAGCTCTCAGCTTATGATGCGTAGATCTTGCACCACTCATTAGTTCTCTTACGCCTTTTCGCACCGGATGTTCAAGCTGCGAGCCTTCAATCTCTTTAAGCGTTTTCCTCAAAACTTCAACGGCAGAATCAAATCTTTCCGATGAAGTCTGCTCCGATTTTATTTCCGATTTTCTCGCATTATCTTGAATGTATGGAAAGAGAATCCTCACCCCAATATGTTCCCACTTTATCTGTTTGACAATCTGCGACAGAGAAAATTTTCTCTCGTGATATAACGCGATCCTTGACCTCTCCTGTATCGAATCCTCTCTTTTAACCATTATTTCCGTAAAATATGACAGAAGGAAATCGTCTACGCGTAATTCAAACCTGCCGGAAAAACAAGGCATAGGTATTGCGGCTCGTATTCCCGTTGCAGTCCCGAATGATACATATCCAGGCTTTGATTTTCCCGGGAAAGAGTGACGCAACCTATGCGCTTTTTTGTATACTGCACTCCTCTTCCCCTTGATCTCAGCGATATAATCATTCATGACACCGTTCTTAATATTATCTTCATCACCGATGATGCCGGTTTCAATAATTATCGTCTTTTCGCCTTCGGGATGCGTCTTCATCAGCGCGCGATCCATCGCCGACAAAACATCCGCGGTAACAAATCTCAGGTTTTCTTTTTTACGCACGGAACGCGCGAGGTGATACAGATCGGCAGATCTTCTGCCAAATCGCCCCACCGACATACCGGCAAGATGCGCAGCCCGGACTCTGTGTGAAACAAGCGTACACGCTTCAGCGGTAGAATCGTCGTCTACCGTTATATATGGCTTATTCCCCATATAAAGCGCTATGAAATTTCGGTTAAAAAGGAACCGCGGCATAAGAGCAGCGTCAATTTTCGCTCCGGTTTCCTCGGCGCGAGTTTCAATAAATTTCATTTTCCCGGCTTTCGTGATATGCTCTATTTTTATATTTTCGCTGGCCTTTTCCTCTATGAATTCCTGATAGACGCTATTAATCGCTTCCTCGTTTTTGCGTTCTCCGTCAATTTCTGAATCATCAAAAACAAAAAGCGATACTTTCTCCCCGGGATGATACATCAAGATGCTTAGAACATAAGACGTTAACGCCCGCTTTAGTTCGCTGGGCCTGTCTTTTGTGGGAAAGGCCATAACCTTAAATCTGTAAGGCAGAAACTGCGGCATCATTTCCCCGGAATTGAAAATTCGGGAAACCGCTTTTCTTTCGGCTTCACATTCTGCCGGGGAGATTAGCCCGGTACCGGTAGCAGTGTATCTGGGGGGATTCTTGCCGGCTGCTGTTAATTCGGCAAGCACAAATTTCAGATTCAGATCAAAGCCTCTTTTTACTCTCATGTGACCTTGTTCCATTAGCGAAGAATAAAGATAAGATGTTCCATCCGAGAGAAATAAAAGCTTTATTTCATCTTCCCCTGCAAGCCCTATTCTCGCCATAAGTTCAAGCAAAACTGTCGCGACTTTCTCAGTCTCTTGAATGGGCACATGCACGGCCAAGCGTTTGCGGGTGATGATGTCAATAAAATAGCGGCTTGCTTGCTCAAATTCCGGTCGCTTGCGGCATATAACCTGCAGGGTATTGCTGAGAACTCCCATGTGTCTAATCTCGTAGGGATCCGCTCCTTCGGAGAATGCCTCTATCAGAACCTTAGCGCTATCGGAGAGGGGGGCAGGATATTGTCCGTTCAAGGCATTTTTTACAAGTTCCGGAGTGCTGTTTCCTATTTCATTCTCCAACAGAACTGCAATGGCTTTATTTCGTAAAACGTCGTCAGTGTCGTCCGAATTCTCAGAGGCGCCCCTCCCGAGCAAGATGGCTATTTCTTCCGCCTTCTCTGGCATTCGGGGGGTTTTTTGGTCTAACTCGAGAATTACCTTTTCATATGAGGACACGTCATACTCGTCAAGCGGCTTTTCCCAGAACAATAAATCCGTTTCCCCATTTTCATTTGACTGCTTATACTCGTCGCTGAAAAAACCCGCTCCCACAATCACAAGGCTTATCATTGCTACCGCCATCGCAACAAAGAATACCACAGTGGAAGAGGAGACGCCTGCCTGCATCAAAGTTTTTACGGCTTCCTGCGCGTTCCCCTCTACGGCCGAAACCATAAAAAACATCAGGCCGAAAAAACCTTTGCGATTTAATTTTTTATTTTTTTGAACGGGCTGGGTTTCTTTCTCTATCTTTTCTGGCAATTTTTGTTTTAAATACTTGTTAACCCGTTCTATAAACGTATTTAAATCAATCGTTACAGTGACCAGTCCTGTGACCGCATCCAGATCAATCATTTCCGGTTCAATCGGTTTAATCGGCTGTCTTCTCGTGCAATCTACTCCAAGTTTTTCCCAGAATCCTCTTGCTAACCTGGCAGGCTGCAGCTTGACACTTCCAAGCCCTCTGCTTCTTAAAAATTTAAATGCCTGCCCGCACAACCGGGCGCCGTACCCTTTACGCTGCATAGCGGAATGAAGCCATATGTAATTCAATTTAACCAGATCATCCGTATGTTGAGTCAATAGCATGTTCATCACGACCATTTTTTTATACTTGACGAAAAAGTGTATTGTTCTGTCATTAGAAAATTTGTCCAATATAATCCAGAGACCATGGTTCCACAGCGCGCTTACGGAGCCGATGTGGTCTGTGTAGGGGCTCTTTTCAAACCTGCGCGTTTCGGGATATGTTAAAAACTCCTGATATGCCTGCTCCAGGCGGCCGGACCGCGCCAGGCCCTTCAACTCGCCCCATATATCTCCAAGCAAAAAACGGCGCGCCTGTTTTTGCGTAAGTTTTAACTTAAACTTTGGCTCTTTTCCGGCGTCTTGCTCATTTTTCGGTTGTTTCTTTTCTAAATAATCGTCAAACCGTTTTATGAATGCGCCCAGATCAACCGTTACCCACTCGTCGAGATTATTTTTCTCATAATTAATGCCGAAGTTCTCCCAGAAAGGTTTCACCGACTGGAAAGGAATCAATTGCAGTTTTGTGAATCCTTTGCTTTTTAACAACTTGAAGAGCTGCCTGCAAAACCGGGAGCCGTAGCTCTTCTTTTGTATCTTTTTATTAACCAGTACGTATTGCAATTCAATGAGTTTTCTGCCGTGCTGTTGCAGCAGCACTCCCGCTAACGGCATTCTCTTGTACATAACGTAGACCTTTACCGTGCGTTTTTTTCGCGACGGGACGCGACACACCCATAATCCATTGTTCCATAAGGCGCTTATTGCTGCTATATCTCTTACATAGGATATTTTTTTAAAGCTGTATTCTTTTGGATATTTTAAAAATTCATTATAAATTTGTTCCAGCCGTCCTGATTGCGCCAAGGCCTTCAGGTCTCTTCTCATATCTCCCGATAAGAGATCGCGCGCTTCTTTTTCCGTAAAATTTAACTTGAATACCGAAGTGACCGCATCGGGAACAACTTTTTCCGGCATCTCCATTTGCGCCTCGCAGAAAGGTGACCATATCGCCAGCAATGATGAAAAATCTATGCCAGTCGATATTTTTCCGGCAAGAAGATTGAGATAGGGGTTATCCCTGACGTCCGCGTTGAACTCCGGAACAATAGAAATGTATGAGATATTCCCTTTCTTGCATAACGCGCGCAGGTTTCGTGAATGGAATCCTCCCGTTATGAGGATCGCGACTTCTCTGCCGGTCTCCGAAAAACGTATGTTCCGCATGAACGCTTTGTCGCGTTTGAACGCGTATGCGTAAAAAGGCGCCATCATGCGCTGGTACGCGTCCAGTTCGCTCACGGCGCCGGCGGAAACATTCTCTTCCGTAAAGAACGTGGTATAGTTTTCCGTTTTAAAAAGAGATTCGTGAGTTTTGTAATACGTGTATTCTTCCTCGGTAAGAGTGATCCGGAATAGCTTTTTGAGAAGGGTAAGGTTCCCTGAAAGCTCATCAAGCTTTCTTTGACGGTCATTTTCAAAAAGTTTTTCTTTCAGTGCGATTTCCAGATCTTTCGCCTCTTCGGCTGCTTTTATCCAGTCAACATCATCGCAAAGAATAATGTATTCCGTATATTTACGGAATTCCGGGAATGCCGCCATGTCTATCTTAAGTTCCGCGGATTTCCGGGCGAGAAAATCATAAAAATCCTTCTGGGATATCGCCCCGCGGCTGAACCTTACGATTAGCCCTGCGAGTTCCTCAAACTCCGCCTTGGATAGCACGCCGCTCAGGGCATCTACGACGAGGGCTCTTTCCCTGTCGGCCTTCTTAAAATCTATATTTTTCTCCAGGTCCAGAGAACGCGAAAAGAGCCGCATGTTATCAAAAACAACAATATCAATTTTCTTTCGCAAAGCGTTTTCAACGAGATACGCCGCATAATCCTTAAAGGAGATCTCCTGCCTGTCATGCGCGGAACTATTCGCGTCCAATTCCGAGAGGTCTTTCGAATAGATCCGTTCTTTAAGCGACATTAAGGCGCGTTCCAACTCGTTCAGGCATTTATCCGCTTCTTCTCTGTATTCAAAAAATTCTCTAAAGGCAATAAGGTTCTTTCGGTAAAGCCCGGCATCTTCTGCTCCCCACAACGTAACTTTGCCCGGGTTATTCACCGCGAAGTGCTCCGCCCCGTTCATCAGGCCTTTTTGAACAAATTGATCGGCCGCCTGATCGCGGGCTTCCGCCTCACCGATATTCTCAAAAACGGACAGATCATATCCTCCGCTGCCACCCTCAAGATTGACCGCGTCTATCCCGTACTCCCGATTGAGATACGCTATAATGTCGGATATCTTCCGCTGCGCATTATAATCGCAGTGCGCGTCCTGTATATGAATTACAACCTGATCGGAGGAATTTCTTGCGGCATCTCTCTCGGCTACGTCCCCGAGTTCACGAGGCAGAAAGAACGTATTGATGTTCAGCCCGCCGGAAAAATGAGTCTCGCCGGCCGTAACCCGCGTTATCTCGGCGGCACAATCGGCCGGTATTATCCCGGTGAAAAGGAAGGCGCAAAGGGTGATAACAGCGGCTATTTTGATGAGGCGAGACGCACCCTTCCCGCGGCATGCGAAAAGCGCATGAATGCGGCGAATTGTACGTGTATAATAGTAATCAATCATATTCATAATCACACCCTCAGAACTCATTTCATAGTATTTTAGCTTTTTTATCTGTTAACCTCAAGCCTTTTCTCTGCCTTTTTGTTTCTTAACGAAATGCCGCCCCCGAGCACAAAAACCCCCGATTTTCTCCCTCTTCGCCCCGCACGACCCGAAACGCCACGCGCCGAACGACCCGAAGAATCGCGTTGGGGCGCGAGATCCTTCATTCGCCTTCGGCTCATTCAGGATGACGGGGGTGGCAAGCATCGCGCGTCCCAGAAAGCTCTCCGAAATACCAACACCCCAAAATACACTACTTTTTACCGCAAAAGACGCGTTGGGAGTGTTTCGTACAGAACTATGTTCTGGTAGAAATACTCCCAACGTGTCCTATACAAATACATTAAAAGGCGTGTCCCCTGTTCTCGGGGGGAGACATGTTCCCCAAAAAGTGCTTGCTTGCGGAACAAAATGCCATATAATACGTATTAATAAAAGGAGCTTACTATGGTGCTGAATATTTTTAGGAGCCGGAAATTTTCCCGGCGGATATTGTTGGCTGTTTTGATTCTTATTCTCCCGGCGTTTGTTCTCTGGGGCATGGGCAGTGTGACGTCAAGGCCCGACCTGATAGGCGAGATCGGCAGGCGTAAAATATATCCCGATGATTTCGCGAAAAGCCGTCGCGGAATAAAGGCGCAGGTACTTTTTTCGTATTACGGCGATTACGCTGCGCTGAACCAGATCTTGAATAATCGTTCCATGCTCAATCTCATGGCCTGGGAAAGACTTCTTCTTCTTGAAGCGGCTCGCGGACAAAGAATCCGTGTCTCCAACGTTGATGTTCTGAGTTTTATAGCGCGCCATCCACTCTTTCAGAAAAATGGCATCTTTCAGAGGGAAGCATATGAATCCATTCTGCGTAACACCCTTTCCATGACACCGCGCCAGTTTGAAGAGCTTGTCAGAGAAAATCTCCGAGTAAGAATTCTTCGTCAGGAAATACTTAAAAACACGGCTGTTTCCGAAGAAGAATTACTGGAATATTACGGATCGCTCCATGATCAAGTGGAGCTCTCATACGTGCTGCTGGATAAAAGCGTCTTCATGCCGGACAAGCAGCCTACTGACGAAGAAATAAAAAAGTTTTACGAAGCAAACGTTATCCGTTATACCGAGATGCCCAAAACAGAGGTGGAATATATCGCGTTACCTTACGCGGATAACGATGGGAAAAATTCTGTTCTTGCAACCGCCGAGAAAATTTACGCGCAACTTGCGGCCCCTGCATCGGGATTTACCGAAACGGCGGAGGAATTCGGACTGCGTTACGGAAAGACATCCCCTTTTTCGCGGGAAGATACGATTCCGGGTATAGTGTTTTTTAAAGAATTTCCGGAGACGGCTTTTTCTCTGAAAGAGGGCGAGATAAGCTCCCTTATATTCCCGCCGCGGGAAAAGGGAACAGCCTACATCCTGCGGAAAATTAAGGATACGCCGCCGCGAAAGTTGAGTTTTCAAGAGGCGCGCGAAGCGGCGATAAAAGATTTATCCGAAGAAACGGCCTTAGCCCGCGCAAATGAAGAGGCAAGAATATCATATGCGAAAACGAAAATGGGCTCCGATACCCTGGAAGAGACAGCGCAGAAATTCGGGCTGAAGGTCCAGCAAACCGGGCCGATATCCTCAGAGGGATATGTTGAAAATGTGGGCTCGGCTAAAAAAATAGTTGCTGTCGCGCGAAAATTAGCACCCGGCGATATTGTTCCGCCCATATCTCTTAAAAACGGAACGATTCTTGCGCGTGTAGACCAAATTGTGCCGGCCTCCGAGACCGACTTTGGAAAAGAAAAAGCAAAACTGCGTGAAGCTCTCCTAAGTAGAAAGCAGATGCAGGCCCTGGAGACATGGTTCAGAGAAAACAAACAGCGAATAATTTTAAAAAGATCTCTGGAGGGTATCTAAACGCGCGGGGTCACTCAAGAAATTTCTTGAGTTCTTTCATAAAATACGACACGTCCTTGAACCTGCGATAGACCGAGGCAAATCTCACATAGGCCACTTCGTCAAGTTCATATAACTCTTTCATGACCATGTTCCCTATCACCGTTGATTTCACTTCGCTTTCGGCTTTTTTCTGGATCTCTCTCTCAATCGTTTCAATCACTTTCTCGATTCTGTCCATGCTCACGGGGCGTTTTTCGCAGGCCTTTATAACGCCTTCTTTGATTTTTTCTCTGTCAAATCTCTTGCGTGTGCCGTCGCGTTTAACCACCATCAAAGGCGCTCTCTCCACATATTCGTAAGTGGTAAAGCGCTTTTCGCATTTAAGACATTCCCGGCGCCTTCTTATATTAAGGCCTTCGCCGCTCATGCGCGAATCTATGACCTTATCGTCTACGCTCCCGCAAAACGGACATTTCATAACGTCACCGTTTCAATTTTTATGCCGGCCTCGTGTAAAAACTTGAGGGCAAATTCGTCGGGATACTCTCCCGACGTGATAACTCTTTTTATGCCGGCATTGATAATCATCTTGGCGCATATGCTGCACGGACGTGTCGTGATATACAGGGTAGCGCCGTCAAGACTCACACCATGGCGCGCGGCCTGCAGAAAAGCGTTCTGTTCGGCGTGAAGCGCCCTGCAAAGTTCGTGACGCTGGCCGGACGGCACCCCGAGTTTTTCCCGGAGGCAACCGATTTGGTCGCAATGAGTGATGCCGGTAGGCGCGCCGTTATACCCCGTCGCGAGCACTTGCTTGTTCTTCACGACAACGGCCCCGACCTTTCTCCGCATGCAGGTTGACCTTGTCGCGACAAGCCCGGATATTCTCAAAAAATATTCGTCCCATGACGGGCGTTTTATCTCATCTTTACAAGACGTTGTTTTCTCTGGCTGTGGCTCTGTCATTTTCAGGCTGATCCCTTCTCCATCTCTTTTATCCATTCTCCATACAAGGGGAATTCCCTCAAAAACCCTTTGACCGCGTCACGAATGAGATTAAGCTGTTTGTCGTCTTTTCGTGATTTAAGTGCATCGTCTATGAACGCGGCAATCCTATCCATTTCAGGTTCCCTCACGCCCCTGGTCGTTACAGCGGGCGTTCCCAGCCGTATGCCGCTGGTAACAAAAGGACTCGCCTTATCAAATGGTATGAGGTTCTTGTTAACGGTTATGCCGGCCTTGTCCAGGCATACCTCGGCTTCTTTTCCTGTGATACCTTTGGGCGAAAGATCCACCAGAAGCAAATGATTATCCGTGCCGCCCGAGACCAGCCGATACCCCCTGGATCCGAGCTGCTCGGCGAGCCGCCTGGCGTTTCGGATGATATGTTTCTGGTATTCTTTAAAATTCTCCTGCAGGGCTTCCTTGAACGCCACGGCCTTACCCGCAATAACGTGCATCAGGGGACCTCCCTGAATGCCCGGAAAGATCTCTGAGTCAATTTTTTTAGCGAATTCTTTTCTGCACAGTATCATGCCGCCCCTCGGACCCCTGAGGGTTTTATGCGTTGTGGTGGTTACGAATTCTGATACGCTCACGGGATCGGGATGGAGCCCGGCGGCGACGAGACCCGCGATGTGAGCCATGTCTACCATGAGTATGGCGCCGATCTCATCGCATATCTCCCGAAATTTTGCGAAATCTATAATGCGCGGATAGGCCGAAGCTCCGGCAATTATCATTCGCGGCCGGTGCTTCATCGCCTTCCGGCGGATATCATCAAAATCAAGCGTTTCGGTTTTATCGTCCACCCCGTAAAATACCATGTTAAAATATTTCCCGGAAAAGTTCTTGCGGTGCCCGTGCGTTAGATGCCCCCCGCATGAAAGATCCATCGCCATGACCGTATCGCCGATATTCAGCATGGCGAAATACACGGCCATGTTTGCCTGCGACCCCGAATGCGGCTGCACGTTAACATGTTCAGCCCCGAATAGTTTCTTTGCCCGGGCAATCGCGATGTCCTCGGCTACGTCAACAAAATCGCATCCCCCGTAATACCGCGCATGCGGATATCCTTCGGCGTATTTGTTTGTCATGGATGAAGAAACCGCTTCGGTAACCGCGCGGCTCACAAAATTCTCGCTTGCTATGAGTTCTATCCCGTCACTCTGTCGTTTTGTCTCGGAGAGAACTGCCCGGAATATTTCCGGATCTGTTTTTTTTAAATGTTCCATGGTTCCCCTTACTTGAATACTTTTTTTTCCAACGCTTTTATCTGCCGAACTCGTCTTGCGTGCCGAGCGCCGAGCGCTTTTGCTCCAAGCCACGCCTTTACCACGCGAACGGCCTTTTCGCTACTGATCCGCGTAGCCGCCAAAACAAGAACATTCGTATCGTTGTGCCGGCGCGCAGAGAGCGCTTCGGCCACAGAATTGCATACCCCGGCTCTCACTCCGCGCCTCTTATTGGCGATTATCGCCATCCCTATACCGGTCTTGCAAATAACAATGCCCCTTTTTGCCTTTCCGCTGGAAACCCTTTCTGCCACGTCAAATCCGATTCTGGGATAATCGCACGCATCCGGCGAATCCGTTCCCAGATCCTCAACCACGAACCGCGCTTTCTTTAACGCGGTTTTTATTTTCTCTTTCAGGCAAAATCCGCCGTGATCGGCGCCTATCGCTATTTTTCCAGCCATTTTATGAACCCCTCCACGGATTGTTTTACCTGCTCTAAAGTTTCCCTGTAAAAACTCAGCGGTTTTCCTATCGGATCCATTATAGACGCCTCATCAACTGCGCGGGGCGCAAACGCGCCCAGATATCGCGTCTTTTCTGCAGCGTCAGGCATGAATGTCAAGACCCTTGCCAAATGCACGGGTTCCATCACGAGTATCATGTCGGCCCACTCCACGAGTTCCCTCGTGAGTGTTTTAGAAACGCTCTTCTCCGCGGGAACTTTTGCTTCTGCAAGAACCGCAAGTGTTTCCGCGGTCGGACAAGCTCCCATGATCCCCATTGTTCCGGCTGATTTTGCTTCTATTGAGAGTTTTTTCTCCGCGAACCGTTTTTTTGAATACGCTTCGGCCATTATACTGCGACAGCTGTTCCCGGTGCATACAAATAATACTCGTTTTATTTCTTTCATGCTTGGCCGGCCTCAGCGGCTCTTGTATTTAATCTTCCGGTTTTTCGCGTCAATCTTCCGGATAAGCGTTTTCTTGTGCGCTTTCAATTTTTGTTCCATGGCGGGCGAACTGATGCCGATTATCTGCGCGGCAAGTATCGCGGCATTAACGGCGCCCGCCTCTCCTATGGCCACGGTAGCCACGGGAACACCCGAAGGCATCTGGACCGTGGAAAGCAAAGAATCCATCCCATCAAGTTTTGTCTTCATGGGAACACCTATTACCGGCAGTGTCGTATGCGCCGCTATTATGCCCGCCAAATGCGCGGCGCCGCCGGCTCCGGCTATGATAACCTTTATTCCTTTTTTTCTCGCTTTTTTAGCAAACACGGCCGTTTTGTCCGGCGACCGATGCGCGGAAAAAATATTGACCTCATATTGAAGCCCGAACTTTTCCAGCGTTAGAATCGTTTCCTTCATGACCGGCATGTCCGAGTCGCTTCCCATGACCACGCTGACTATCGGTTTTTTCTTCATATCCCCGCCCGCTTTCCTGTTTTTTTGCGTGCTATGTCTTCCCTATACTGCATTCCGTCAAAATGTATCTTCCGAACCGCCTTGTACGTGTTCTCCACGGCTTCCGTTATTCCCTTGCCCCTGCCGACAATATTTAACACTCGTCCGCCGGAGGTAAAAAGTTCCCCGCCGTCCGCGCGCGTGCCCGCATGAAATACCAGCGCGCCTTCGTCTGCCGCTTTATCACACCCTGTTATGCTTTTACCTTTTTCATACTGCCCGGGATATCCTCCCGATGCCAGAACAACACATACATGTTCGGCCTCGTCCCATTCCGGTCGTATCCCGGAAAGATCGCCTTCGGCTGTCTTCATCAGAAGTTCCGCTAGATCCGATTTCAATCGCGGCAATATGACCTGAGTCTCAGGATCGCCAAACCGCACATTATATTCAAGCACTTTCGGGCCGGAAGAGGTCAGCATGAGCCCGGCATAAAGAACACCTTTATAAACGATACCCTCTTTCCGCAAACCCTCTATAGTCGGCTTCACGACCGAATGCATGACAGCATTAAATAATTTTTCGTCAAAAAAAGGCACCGGCGAATACGCCCCCATCCCTCCGGTATTGGGTCCGGTATCACCGTCATGAGCGCGTTTGTGGTCCTGGCTGGCGGCGAGCGGTATTATATTGCGTCCGTCCGTCACGACAATCAAAGAAACCTCTTCGCCCGTGAGATATTCTTCAACGATTATCTTTTCGCCGGCGGGGCCGAATTCTTTTCGGACGAGCATCGCTTCGGCCGCGTCAACGGCCTCCTCCGCCGTCTCTGCGATAAAGACCCCCTTGCCCGCAGCAAGACCGTACGCCTTAACTACCAGAGGCAGATCGACCGAAAGTATGTATTCCCGCGCTTTTTTAAAATCTTCAAAAATGCGAAACCGCGCCGTCGGTATGTCATATCGCGCCATCAGTTCTTTCGCGAATATCTTGCTTGATTCCAGTCGGCTAGCGGCGCGGGAAGGCCCAAAAACGCGTATACCTGCTTTTTCCAGATCATCCGTTATCCCCGCAGCCAAAGGAATCTCCGGTCCGACAACAACCAGATTTACGTTCTTCTCTTTGCAGAAACGAACGACTTCGGAATGTTTCGTAACATCAAGGTCTATATTAACGGCGTCTACGCCCGTTCCGCCGTTACCCGGCGCGCAGTACAGGCCTTTCACCGCAGGGCTTTGTCTTAATTTCCAGCATAACGCGTGTTCGCGTCCGCCGGATCCGATAACCAGTATATTCATGAGGTCGGCACCATTTTCATAAAATGTCCACGCCGCTCCGGCCTTTGGTTATTTCCCCTATTTTCCAGCTTTCCAAACCGAATTTTTTCTTGAGTATTTTTCGCGCTTTTACCGCGTCCGCGGCAGAAAGAATAAATGTCATGCCGATACCCATGTTAAATGTTCGGTAAAGTTCTGTTTCTTTCATGCCGGTTTTTTTTGATATGAGCTTGAATACTTCGGGAATACGCCACGTGCCTTTTCGGATAACTGCTCTCGCCCGCGCGGGAAGAGCTCGCGGTATATTGTCGTAAAACCCGCCGCCGGTGATGTGCGCCACGCCTTTAATTTCAGCCACACGCGCCACTTCAAGAAACGGTTTTACATAAATATGCGTGGGTTCCAGCAAAAGCCGATGTTTCTTTTTCATCTCCGCCGCGGTGAATATCTTCCGGACGAGAGAATACCCGTTGGAATGGAGCCCGCTGGATGCCAGGCCCAGGATAACATCGCCGGGCCGCACTTTTTTTCCGTCTAAAACCTTTTTTTTATCAACGATTCCCACGGCGAAACCGGCCAGATCATATTCCCCGTCGGGATACATTCCGGGCATCTCCGCCGTTTCCCCTCCGAGAAGCGCGCATCCTGCCTCGCGGCACCCTTTTACTATTCCCTTGATAACATCGCTCCAGATCTTTTCGTCCAGTTTGCCTGTAGAAAAATAATCAAGAAAGAACACGGGCCGCGCGCCTGAACAGATTATATCGTTCACGCTCATTGCCACGAGATCTATACCCACGGTGTCGTGCTTGCCGGCTATCTGCGCGATTTTTAGTTTCGTGCCCACGCCGTCCGTGGCAGAGACCAGAAGCTGGTTTTTTACGCCGAACACGGCCGGGTTAAAAAACCCGCCGAATCCGCCCACGGAACCCATGCTTCCCGTAGTTCTCGTTGTATTAATCAGTTTTTTCGTTTTTTTTATGAGCCGGTTCGCCTTGTCTATATCAACGCCGGCGTTCTTATAAGTGATGTTCTTTTTTTTTGCCATTCGTAATCCGCCTCAATACAGGGTATTACAACCCTATTTTTCTGAAGATCGCGTCAATGTGCCTGAGATGATACTCTACCCGAAAACAATCTTTGATCTCGTCTCTGGACATGTATTTACCGATCTCACCGTCAATCAGAACCATCTCCCTGAAATCCCCGCCGTTCTCATGCGCTTTAAGAGCGAGCGACTGCACGATTTTATACGCCCCTTCGCGTGTCGCCCCTTTTCTGACCAACTCAAGCAAAAGCCGCTGAGAATAGATCAGCCCTTTCGTGGCGCCTATATTTTCAAGCATTTTTTTCTCGTTCACGATAAGCGTTGAAACCAGAGACGTCGCTTTATCCAGCATGTAATCCAAAAGTATCGTGGAGTCCGGTATGATTATGCGTTCAACCGAAGAATGTGAAATATCACGTTCGTGCCACAACGCCACGTTTTCAATACCCGCGGTCGCGTTACCTCTCAGCACTCTCGCAAGACCCGTTATGCGCTCACAGATAATCGGGTTCTTCTTGTGCGGCATGCTTGAAGATCCGGTCTGGCCGGCGCCGAAAAACTCCTGCACTTCAGCCACTTCGGTTCTCTGCAGTCCGCGAAACTCAACCGCTATCTTCTCCAGTGTCGCTCCGACAAGGGCAATTGTATTAAGATACTGCGCGTGTCTGTCTCTCTGCAATACCTGGCTGGATACCGTGGCCGGCTCCAGATCCAGTTTTTTGCAGACGTATTCCTCTACAAACGGTTCCACGTTGGCAAACGTGCCTACCGACCCGGACATCTTGCCGACAGCTATAACACTGCGGGCTTCGCATAACCTTTTGAGATCGCGTTCGGCTTCTCTGAAAAAAAGCGCCATTTTGAGGCCGAATGAGGTGGGTTCCGCATGCACTCCGTGTGATCGGCCCATCATCGGGGTATTCTTGTATTTCAGCGCCTTTTGTTTCAACGCCCCGATGAGCTTTTCCATATCTTCTATGAGGATATCCATGGCTTCGGTCATCATGACCGCAAGCGCCGTATCAAGAACATCGCTGGACGTCAGCCCGTAATGCAGATATTTCGCTTCATCTCCGACATTTTCGGACACGTTCCGGATAAAAGCCACGACGTCATGATGCGTCTCTTTTTCTATTTCTTTTATGCGGCCCACATCAAAGCGGGCCCTTTTTTTGATGATTTCCAGAGAAGCTGCGGGTATAATACCCTGCTCGGTAAATGCTTCACAGGCAAGCAGTTCGATGTCCAGCATCTTGCGGAACTTGTTTTCATCCGTCCATATCTTTCCCATCACGGAACGCGTGTATCGTTCTATCATATTTCTACCCCTATCGTTGCTAAAATCAACATGAATCCCCAGTCGGAATATTTTTTATAGCATATATAACAGTCCCTGTCAATTCATCATAAAGCCCTTGCCACTTTGCGCCGGATTTGCTATAATCTCCACTCCATATCAGGTTTATTTCAACGCGGGGTGGAGCAGAGGTAGCTCGTGAGGCTCATAACCTCAAGGTCGGCGGTTCGATTCCGTCCCCCGCAACCAAATTACAAATAGAATTCGTAGGGGCAGGTTCCAAGCCTGCCCTTTCTACGTAAATGGGCGGGTTTAGAACCCGCCCCTACGTTTTCTTCTCCCATCCCCGAAATCGCAAATTGAAGAAAAATGTCAAAAACGGCTATTTCCCGTGCTCAGGGGTGTCCCCAAATGGCATGTCCCCCAATATGATAGCCCCGAAGGGCGGGGTGACCCCGCCCCTACTCAAAATTTGCGGAGCAAATTTTGTCTACGAACGAAGCGCGGTGCGAAGAATTGACTGAGGGCCTCGTGGCTATGCGCCCTTGGACCAAAAAACCACACCCCATTAATTTACACTACATTTTTCCGCAAAAGACGCGTTGTGAGTGTTTCGTACGGAATCTCATTCCGGTAGAAATACTCACAACGTGTCCTATACAAATACATTGCAAAGAATTTTCAAGCGGTTTCTATGCCCATTCTCGCGAGCAAGGCCCTCAGGCAATTCTCCGTACCGTTCAAGGCCAATTCCAAAAACGCGTCAAAACGGCTATTTTTCGTGCTCAGGGGTGCCCCACGAGATTACGCGGCGGTGTGGAGGACGCGGCGGTGGAGTTGGTATATTTCGGTGCATTCTTCTATGAGCGGGCCTGGTTTTGGTATGAAAATGAATACGTTTGAGAATCCTTCTTGGGGCTTGATCTCTATATCCGGATTCTCGTTGCCTCTGGCGAGGGCGAACACCTGTTTCAGCGCCAGTTTCATTATTTCCATGATACGCATGTCACGCTCCGCTGTAAGCTCGCTGTTGTCTATTCCCACGAGAAACGTATCGGCATCGTCTCTTAGCGATTTGAACTTGTCGGAAAGAACCTCGTTCATCCCGGAAAGCACAATGGTTTTCGTCCCGGCGCCGAGCCGGGTCTTTTCCGCGGTCATGATCTCCATTAAATTTTCTCCACCCGCGGTTTTAAACGATATGCCTCTTGATGCGCAAAACTTTCTCATGGCCGTAAAAACCGGGTTCAGAAAATTATACTGCGGAGAGCCTTTCTCATAGCCCTTTATCCAGCCGATATCCAGCACGACAAGAATGCGCTCTTTCTGCGGGTTATTTCTCGTCTCAAACTCGCGGCAGAACACCGCATCGATAAGACCCTGCGCTTCGTCTCTTTTCGGGCCTTCTACACGCGGCATCTCGGCCTCTCGGGCCTTTGCCATTCTGCTGAAAACGCCCGAAAACGCCGCTTTTATTTTCGGGTTGTTGCTTTTCATTATGTTGTTTATGATGCGTTTGCATATCTGGTGCGCGTCCTGTCTGTCCGCCAGGCCGTACAATCTTCCAATATCTTCAAAACTCACGCCGCTCTTATAACAATGCTCCATGAAAATCCGGATGTTTTTTTCTTTCGTTGGTGAGGGTGGCAAAATCTCTCTCAGGGCATTTTCTTTTTCTTCAAGGCCGATACGTACCTCTGCTTCGTTTTCAATCAAAAGTGCGGCCTTATATGTTTCCGGGTTATCCGAGAACTGCACCCGGCTTGCATTTTCTTCGTCGGATTGTTTCTCCGCCACCTGAATGGCGCGTTTGATCTCTTTGCTGAAATTAATGTTAACTGCAGGTTTCCCTTTGAACTTGCTTATCGCTTTCATGAGCGTATCATCCAGAAGGTCTATCACATATTCTTCATCGAACGACAGTTTTTTTTCGTCTACGTGTTTCTTTAATATTTCTCGGGTTTCCGCCCAGTTCTCGCGCGTGAACTTGGCCTCTTCTTCTGGTGGAGGCAAGAAATCTTCTATGCCCACATCCTTCTTTAGCGCCTTGACCGCTCTTTTGCCGCGATTTTTGCCTCTAAACCGGTTTTTCAGAGCATAAACCGCAATAAGCGTTATTAATGATTTGTCTCCGAAGACCGGGAGTTCTTTTCTGAAATGTTTCAATTCCAGCGCTCCCGGTTGCATTTCCAAAGTCGCGGCCAACAATTCAACAAGATAGCAGCGCGCCGAAATTGGAACTGTGTCCCAAAAAATATGCTCCTTTTTAAATTTCTCAAGAATTTCATGTTTCGTTATAATCGTTTTTTCTGGTGTCTTTTCCGTTATAATCGTTTTTTCTGGTTCCTCTATCCCTAATTTTTTCAGGCTTTCTTTCGCGATCTGCTTTTTCTTTCTATCGGGAGAGGCTCCCATTTCCTTTAAAATCGGCATTACTTTCTTCAGCAAGGCCTCTTCAAAAAATACAGCTTCATACTGCATCTCGCCCATAGCATTTCGCGTTCTTTTTGCCATCCCTATCTGAAAAAGCGCTCTGAGGTCGAATTTTGCCGTATATTCAGACAGGCCCGTTTCCTCAGCAACCTCTCTCGCGGTGACGGGGGCGGTTTTCTTAAGGAGCAGTTCGTACATCGCGTAGGGCGAGCCGGGTGGCATGGGCTTGGAGGGCTTATTTTCTGCGTCAAGATTCTTTATGAAATCTTCAACCTTTCGGGGAAACGCTTTCGGGTTGGTGACTTTCAGTATGCCCATGCCTCTTTTCAGAACTTCGGCGCCTTTGGGCGCGGGGTTAAAGTCAGACATGCCCGGCTTCTCTCCCGAAAGAATATTTTTTGATGCTTCAAATACGATTCTTGTGCCCGGCTTCGCCGATGCGAAAATATTGCTTAGGGTGATGTATTTTTTTAGAGTGTTCGTTTTTCCCAAGTGAGGGTTTGATTTTCCGAGTTCATGCTGTGTGGTCACATATAAAAGCCGCCTTATGAAAAAATAATCCGGCCTTTCCCCGCTGTGCTCAAGAAGCGCCTGCATTCCTTCGCTATCCAGAATATTAAGATGAACGGGAAAAATCTTAAGGTTCGGATTTTTATACGGCGACACTCCCGCGACTTTAAGCGTCTCGGTAAAGAGATGTCCGTCTATTGCGTCTTTTGTAACCGGTATATACTCCTCGGTCGCGTCAATCGCATAAACACGAACCGCCCACGCGGAGGGGTCTTCCCCGATATGCGTAAGCGCGTTATAAAAAGTTTGCAGGATTCGTTCAATCTCCAGCGGAATACTTCCGACACCTGCCGCGAAAACCGTAAAAGACCTGTCATTCTTTTCTTTCTTCTTGTTAATAATATTCTTGAAATCACCAGAAATAAAATCAAACTGCGTGTCATGCTCCTCTCCTAGCACATCCGGAAAGCCGAACCTCGTGATTATGAAGCTATAATCGCTAACGGTTTCTGACGCGTCGCTTTCGCTTAATCCATAGTCTTTTAAGGATCTTTTGAGCGAATTTCTGTATTGTTCTTTCGTTCTATTCAGCGCTTCAATAATTTCTATACGCGCGCTTTGCTTTTCCGAAAAAGAAGTTTTTATTGTCTCTACCTGCCGATCTATTTCCTCTCGCCTGTTCTCCATGTATGCCTGCGCCAGTATTTCGCGTCTTCCGGAGAGCGTTCCTATCAGCCCTTCTTTTAATATGAATATCGCGCGGGCAACCCGTAATTTATGAAATTTTAGCCAGTCATCGGTGGCGGCCTTCGCCTCTTCAATATAGCTCTCCGCCATTTCACTATAGGATTTCAATGCGATGTTGGGTAAAAGCGCACCCGGCGGGGTTTTTGCTGTACTCTTTACCGTGAAAGTCGGATCATAAAACCGGTCAAATCCGTAAGAGCGTTCGCCGTTGGTTTTTTTTCGGCCGGTGAGTTCTTCTATACGCGCAAACATCGTTTTTAGCTTTTGCACGCACGTTTTTGCCTGTTTTTCGGTAAAGTTTTCGGCATTCTGCGTCAAGACATGCAGAAGCACTATTGAGGCGTCGCATTCAAACGCCGGGTCTTTGCGCAAAAGCCGGAGACGCTGTGCCATGTATTCCGTGAAGCTCTCGCCTTTAACCATCCGGTTCATCATTCTCAGGAGGAATACCGTATTGTTGAAGTCGTCGCGCCTTTCTTTCCGCGGCATATTCGGGCCCACGAAAAGATCTTTGCGTCTTTTTAACTGTTCTATCAGATTGTTTTCTTCTGTCTCATCAATCGCCTTTCCTTCCTTGAGGCCGTCATATATGGCTTTGATAATATCATTTGTTTTCATGTGCTCGTTGAAGCGGTCCATTTGTTCCGGGGTGAATAGCGCTTCAAGAAAACTGGCGGCGTCCTCGCCGGGTAGCATGTTATTTTCAAGCACGGTGCCGATAGCAAAGTCCTCATGAAAAGCTCTTGTTACTACCATGAGCTGCAAGGCCGAGCCGAACATATCCGACTTGCCGCTCGCGGCGTACTCTCTGTAAAGCGGTATGAGTTCAGAAAAATGTTCGGGACGTATCGCCGCTCCCGTGAGATCCGCGGCCATGAGCAAGTTCTTCATTCTGATAAGGGCAGGATTGCTTGGCGCGATGCCTTTTTCTCTGAGTTCTTTCACGCGCGTTTGGCTTTCAAAAGGAAGAGGGGTTATGCTCGTGTGCGCTATCATGACGAGAATATCGCTTATGTCTTCGGGGGTCAGGTCCAAAACGGGTTCTTTTTCCGAAAGGCCTTGCAGAATCTTTTCGGCCTGATTCACGGATTTTCCGACATGGTCATGCGTGCGCGTGTTCTTTTCGCTGTAAGCGATATCGTGGTAAAGCGCGGCAAGAAGTGTCTTGAACGCGCTCTGAGTGTTAATCGGCATGCCCTGCTCTCTCATCCTTGAGAGGCCCTGCGCCACTACGCTGATAACCTGCATCGTGTGACGAAAATTGTGATACTCATTAATCGGGTCCATCCCAGAAAACCGCTCAAGAACATCCTCGTACTGCTCTTTAAACACCGCGTACTGCATTCCGGTCCATGTTCCTTTCATGTTTTTGAAAATGGGCGCGAGTTCCGCGGAGGCGCTTTTTTTAGGAAGCAGTTCGGGCTGGTTGATGCGAAATTCTACCGTGATCCTCGTTCCCTGGATGACATCGCTTGCGCCTGTTTGCTTATACCACGGCCTTACATCCTCTTCGGCGCTAACCCTTTCCCATTTTTTCCCTTTTGACTCCACTATTACGCCGTCCGGATCGAATGTGATCCTTTTCAGTCCGCATCCTCCACGCTTATGTTTTTCCCTCCTCAGGCTTCTTCGGACAACAGCGTTCAAGTCGCGGGGAAGCCCTCTCCCGTTATCTTCCGCAACAATCTTTATTCCGATAATTCTGTTAGAAGCACTTTGCTCTCTTTCTACAGATATTGTGCACCCACCTTTTCCGCCGCTATGCCCCTCAATATTCAATAACAATTCTTTAATAACGGTTTTCACTACGCGGGTTTTGTGAGGCGTAAGTCCTCTTATCTCCATCCCGCTTTTGGCAAGCACACCTGTGATCTCATAAAGGGCGGCTTTGGGAACTTCAACCCTATATACTTCCATTTTCCCTCCGGCGCGAGGCTGACTGTCCTCACCCTTCTCTATGGTCTCAATCTCTTCGGCGCCGGCTGGCGTTTCGGAAGACGCTGTTCCCGGTAGCGGGTAGGGGATCTCCCCTCTTTCTCCGCTATCCTCATCAACATACGGCAGGTATAGGGTATTACCCTCTCTGTATATTTCTTCCAATTGAAATCCTGAAATGTTCGTGCGGGACAGCTGTTTTGCAAGCAGATCTTTAATTCCGTCCGGGCTGATCTTGTCTCCGAAAAGGGTCAGGGCTTCTTTTATCAGCTTATCCAAATATAAAAACGCCGCACCGTCCCGGAAGGCAGCTGTGGTAAGGGCGAAACTTGAGGGCGCGTTAAGTGTTTGTGTGGCATCTTGCCCGGGGCGCAGTCCGGCGGCTGACGAAACATCGTGAAGCACCATGAGCATCACGATACTTATCGCAACGGTTTTAAACCATATTCTGTGTGTACCTGGGTATAATTTCATCGTTTTAGTCATATATTGCTATTTGCTCGTCTAACATTGCGTAGAAAAAAATATTACGCTCTCGCGTAACACAAAACCCGTAGGGGCGAATAATTATTCGCCCCTACTATTATGATATATTAACCTATTGTGGGGGGGAAGTCAAAGGAAGATGTGCCAACTTTTTTAAACACTAACGACTGTAAACAAGCTCGCCTTTTTTGACGATTCCGAGCTTTTGCCGGGCCTTTCTCTCTACGTATTCCGGGTCTTCTCGCATCTTTACAAGCTCTTCTCCGAGTTGCACATTGCGGCTTTCCAGAAACTCAATACGCTTCAGATACTGCTCGTTTTCCTCACGCAGCCTCTGCAATCGCGAGTATCCCGGCAGAAAGACCAGGCCCAGCACCGCAAAAAGGGCGAACACGCCCAATATTATCCTTTTCTTTCCTTCCATATTCGTCCGCCGTATACAGCCCGCGTTCCCAGGGTTTCTTCTATGCGTAAGAGCTCATTGTATTTACAAACGCGGTCTGTCCGGCAAAGAGAGCCGGTTTTTATCTGCCCCGCGCCGGTGGCCACCGCCAGATGCGCTATGGTTGTATCCTCCGTTTCACCCGACCGGTGCGAAATAACGGACGTGTATCCGGCTTCTTTGGCCATCTTAATCGCCGCCATGGTTTCCGTGAGCGTGCCTATCTGATTCACTTTTATCAGGATGGAATTGGCAACGCCTTTTTCTATGCCTTCTTTAAGGCGTTTGGTATTGGTCACAAAAAGATCGTCCCCGACCAGCTGAATTTTTTTACCGAGCCTGTCGGTCATTGTCTTCCATCCGTCCCAGTCGTCTTCGGCAAGTCCGTCTTCAATGGATACTATCGGATACTTCTCAGCCCAGTCGGCATAAAAATCTACCATCTGCTGGGCGGTTTTTTTGGGGTCTTTTTCGGCGTTGAGCACATACATTCCGTTTTTATAAAACTCGCTTGAAGCCGGGTCAAGCGCTATGGATATATCCTTTCCCGATTTGTATCCCGCTGCCCCAATGGCCTCAAGAATAACTTCAACCGCTTCCTCGTTTGTCCTGAGATTCGGGGCAAAACCGCCTTCATCTCCCACGGAAGTGGAAAGTTTCTTTGCCTTCAGTATTTTTTTGAGCGCGTGAAAAACTTCCGCTCCCATACGCAGGGCTTCTTTAAATGAACTCGCCCCAAGCGGCATGATCATGAATTCCTGGAGATCTACGTTGTTGTCCGCATGACTTCCGCCGTTGAGGATATTCATCATCGGCGCGGGTAGTATCACCGCGTCATCGCCTCCCAAATATCTGAAAAGCGGCAGGTTTTGCGAATCAGCGGCGGCTTTCGCGGCGGCCATGGATACGCCGAGAATAGCGTTGGCGCCGAGCCTCCCCTTGTTCTCCGTGCCGTCAAGCCGGATAAGCTCATCGTCCAGCTCTTCCTGCTTCGCCGCATCCATGCCTTTTACCTTGGCCGCTATCACCGTGTTAACATTATCAACGGCTTTCGTTACCCCTTTGCCGCCGTATCGGTTTTTATCGCCGTCTCGCAGTTCAACCGCTTCGTGTTCTCCCGTAGAAGCGCCGCTTGGAACCGCTGCCCGGCCGAACGAACCGTCCTCAAGAATAATATCTACCTCAACTGTCGGGTTGCCTCTTGAGTCCAGAATCTCCCGCGCTTTCACATTTTTAATCTTCGTTGACATTCCTTCTTCCTTCCGTTTGCTCTTAAATAAATAGGGACGTCACCTATTTAAATAACTTTTTACTTTTTAATAAATAGGTGACGTCCCTATTTTACTATTCGCACTCTGTCGCCTTCTATTCGTAGTTTTCCGTGGACAAAAAGGCGTACTGCTTCGGGATATAGCCGGTGTTCTTCGGCGTGGATCTTGCCTTCCAGTATATCAAGCGTGTCACTTTCATCAACGTGCACTTCGGTTTGAAGCACTATCGGGCCGTCGTC
>Ga0208325_1000086_pt1 | contig 25247 bp, 17 predicted proteins | sample PL_2010_330m_FD_185486 | JGI IMG/M metagenome (GOLD analysis project Ga0208325, IMG submission 185486) | Freshwater microbial communities from Powell Lake, British Columbia, Canada to study Microbial Dark Matter (Phase II) - PL_2010_330m... | ecosystem: Environmental > Aquatic > Freshwater >...
GTTTGGCTCCGGTCGTGGCGGGCGGAGCGCTTTCCATGGTTGCAATCTTGCGCTGTATCTCCGCCATCTGGCGCGCCTGCAAATCCATTTGCTTCCGCAAATCAGCCAACTGTTTGCGCAATTCCGCGACTTCATCCGCTCCGGTTTCAGGCGCAATAAAACAAGAAAGGAATCCCGCGCATGCAAGATAAATTATTATTTTTTTGAATTTTAACGAGGCAAGTCTCATCTTATCGGCATGATACTTCTAAACTTATTATAAGTCAAAGATTAATTTTGCCGGTCTATCCACATGAGAATATCGCGGAAAACCATTTTTCTTCCGGACTCTATAAAAATAGGGACGTCACCCAATTAAAAATAGGGACGTCACCCAATTGTTAGGAACTAAATTTAGAGTATTCCTAATAAATAGGTGACGTCCCTATTTTCATTGCGGCTCATGTCTATCTATCCACATGAGAATATCCCGAAAGACCATTTTTCTTCCGGATTCTATCGTCAGGGAATGGTACATGTCGGGATACTCAATCAGGTTTTTATCGCGCGTCTTAATCGCCTTGAATATTCTTTTGCTGGCAACAGAGGATACCAGCTTATCATTGCCGGCAAGAAGGAACAGAACCGGGATGAGAATTCTTTTTTTTATCCATTCGGCTCGAATGGACGCCGCAATTGTTTCAAACAAGGTCCGCGCCGACGCCAGACGGTGCTCCCGCGAATCGGCGTCCATAGTTTCTCTGCAAGCGGCGTCTTGCGTGCACATTTCGGAAGAAAAAGGCATTCTAAACTGCCTGGCAGGGTTACAAAGCGCGCACACAGCCATTTTTACGTAATCCAAAACAGAAAATTTAAGCTTACTCGCGAAAACGGGTGAAACACATATAAGTCCGTCAAAGGGGCCGGGTTCAACGGCCGCCGCCATGAAAGCGATGAGCCCTCCCATGCTTTCGCCGAGAAGAAAAACTTTTTCGCCGGGATGTTTTTCCGAAATTATCTCGCGAAGGCGCTGTATATCTCGGTAATAAACTCCGAAAGAACTGACATGCCCTTTTATATCGCTCGTCTCTCCGTATCCTTTAAGCTCCATGGCATAACAGGAAATGCCCCGATGGATAAAAAATTCAGCGAGGTCCGACCATCTCGCACTATGCGCTCCGAGGCCATGAACCAGAAGTATCACGGCTCTTGAGGGTGAAATGTTCCACTCCCGGTAAACTATTCCCGTAAGGGTATCTGTTTTTACAGGTTCCATTAAAAATTTATGGTTTGAACTGCCTCGTTATCTCAACAGCGTGTTTCCATGCCTTGATCATGATTTTTCTCTTTGAAGCATCAAGGCGGGGTTTGTATATCTTTCTTGCCTTCCAGTTTTTTTCTATATCCTTCTTCCCTTTCCAATACCCGCAGTAAAGCCCTGCCAGATAAGCCGCGCCAAGCGCCGTCGTCTCGGGAATAGGTGAAAGAATAATGGGTATGCCGAGAATGTCCGCCTGAAACTGCATTAAAAAGGTGTTGACAGAAGCCCCACCGTCGGCCTTGAGAGAACTTATCTTTTTTCCCGTATCCTCCTCAAGCGCTTCCACCAGATCCCGGGATTGAAAAGCTATACTTTCAAGAGCCGCGCGTGTGATATGCGCCTGCGAGGTTCCTCTCGTAAGACCCAGGATGGCGCCGCGCGCGTCGGGGTCCCAATACGGCGCTCCAAGCCCCACGAAAGCCGGTACAAAATATACTCCTTCCGACCCGGAAACAGACCGGGCCAGTTTCTCCGAATGCGCCGCTGACTTCAGTATCTTTTGCTCGTCCCGCAGCCATTTAATTACCGCGCCGCCCATAAATATGGAACCTTCCAGGGCATATTCCGGGCCGTCTCCCAGATCCCACGCGATTGTGGTTAAAAGCTTGTTCTTTGAAACGACAGGCTTTTTCCCGGTATTTACAAGACAGAAACATCCCGTGCCGTAAGTATTTTTAGCGCTCAATTTTTTGAAACACGCATGGCCGAAAAGCGATGCCTGCTGGTCTCCCGCCATTCCCGAGACCAATATGCCTTTGCCGAATATTTCTTTTTTAGTGATTCCAAACCGGCTGCTTGACGGACTCACAATCGGCAGCATCTCTTCGTGTACACCGAAAATTTTAAGAAGTTCCTTGTCCCACTTGCAGGTATGTATGTTAAAAAGAAGCGTCCTTGAAGCGTTGGTGGAATCCGTATAATGGCCGCCCGTGAGATTGAAAAGAAGCCATGAATCCACCGTTCCGAAACATATTTCTCCCGCGGCGGAGCGTTTATATAGCCCCGGAACGTTTTCCATGAGCCATTTTATTTTTGTGGCCGAAAAATATGGATCAAGAAAAAGCCCGGTTTTTTTCCGTATGACCTTATTGTATCCTTGAGTCGCGAGCCTTCTGCAAAGATCGGCCGTTCGCCGGCATTGCCAGACGATCGCGTTATACACGGGCCTTCCCGTATCCCTTTCCCACAGAACAACGGTTTCGCGCTGATTGGTAATACCTATGCCGGCAATTTGTCCCGCCGCGAGGGAAGCTTTCGCTATCGCCTTCCGCGCTACAAACAGCTGGCTCTCCCATATCTCCATCGGGTCATGTTCTACCCATCCGGGGCTGGGGTATATTTGCCTGAACTCTTTCTGGCTGGAAGAAACAATCCTACCGGCATGGTCAAAAATAATCGCTCGTGAAGTTGTCGTGCCCTGGTCCAGGGCAAGCATGTATTTTTTCATGATTGTGCTCTGTAGTTGACTGTGCTCCTTTCCCAATTATACTTGATAATAACCTACATTCAAGAGAGGATAAATGAATTTACCATTTGATGTTATTATTATCGGCGCAGGCGTTACGGGTGCCGCGACTGCGCGTGAACTTTCCCGTTACAATCTGCGCACGGCAGTTTTGGAAAAAGAAGCGGACGTTTCTTTCGGCACGAGTAAAGCCAATTCAGGAATCATACACCCAGGCTTTCACGCGACGCCAGGCACGCTGAAAGCGTGTCTGGCGCCTTTAGGCAACCGCGCCTTTGACCGCCTCAAGGAAGAGCTGGAATTCCCTTTTGAACGCAGAGGATCTCTTCTTGTCGCTTTCACCGAAGACGAACTCCTCTCGCTTCAAAATTACTTTCTTCAGGGCAAAAAAAATAATGTTCCCTACATGGAACTTCTGAGCCGCGAAAGAACGCTGGAAGCGGAGCCCAACCTGAACCCGGATATACTGGGCTCTCTCCACGCCCCCACTGCCGGCATCATTTGCCCTTATGAATATTGTTTTGCTCTTATTGAAAACGCCACGCGGAACGGCGTGGAACTTTTCACGCAACAGGAAGTGACCCGGATCACCCGAAAAGCCAAAAAGGGTTTTATCGTCAAAACCCGAAACGGCGCGGAGTTCTCCACCCGGTTCATAGTCAATGCCGCCGGATTATACGCCGATGACATTGCCGGGCTTGTCGGGATTACGGATTTTAAAATCCTTCCGCGAAAAGGCGAAGAATATCTTCTGGATAGACGGGTCGGGAATCTCGTTAAAAAAGTCATTTTTCCGCTTCCCTCGGTAACTTCCAAAGGTATGCTCGTAATACCGACGGTTGACGGACCCGTGATGGTGGGGCCCACTGCGCTGGACATCAAGCGAAAAGATGATTTCTCAACGACACGCGAGGGTCTAAAAACCGTTTTTGAACATGCCCGGAAAATGGTGCCGTCCGTCAGGAGTTCCGACATAATAACAGCTTTTGTCGGAATCCGACCCGTGGCGACCGGTGGAGATTTCATTATAGGTAAAACCCGAGTGAAAGGGTTCATCAATGCCGCAGGAATCCAGTCGCCGGGCCTTACTGCTTCCCCGGCCGTAGCCGAAATGATAAAAAACATACTGGTTAAAGAAGGCCTTCGCCTGGAAATAAATCCAAGTTTTAATCCGAAACGAAAATGCATTGCGCGCGCGCGGAAATTCATTGAAAAAAGAGATTTCAATAAACTTGAGCACGCCATCAAACATAACAAGGATTACGCTTCTCTTGTCTGCCGCTGTGAAAACATTACCGAAGCCGAAGTCGTAGATGCGATCCGAAAAGGCCACACAACGCTTGATGCTCTGAAATTCATGACCAGAATCGGAACCGGACGGTGTCAGGGGGGATTCTGCACTTCCCGGGTATTGGACATCATCCATCGGGAAACAGGAATACCCGTGGAAAAGATCACAAAAAAAGGCCCGGGATCCGAGATCGTGCCTTTTCTTCTTAAAAAAGGAGAAAAAATTGGGTGAATTGACGAGACACGTTGACGCGCTTATTATCGGAGCCGGTCCGGCGGGGCTCTCTGCGGCTCTCTCTCTCAAAAAATCGGGTGTGGAAGACATACTTATCGTAGAAAGAGAAGACGCCCCCGGCGGAATACTTCTTCAATGTATCCATAACGGATTCGGTCTGAACGCTTTTAAAGAAGAACTTACAGGGCCGGAATACGCGGAACGTTACGTGAAGGTTGTCCGGGAAAATAATATTGAAACTCTCTTAAACACGGCTGCGGTTGACATCGTTACGCTGCAAGATAAAAAAACAGTTATCCTCTTATCCAAAAAAAAGGGCCTCGTAAAAGTTACCGCGAAAGCGATCATTCTTGCCATGGGATGCCGCGAAAGAAACCGCGGAAATATCGCCATTCCGGGCAGCCGCCCGGCCGGTATCATGACGGCGGGTTTCGCGCAGAAAATGACGAATCTCCACGGATATTTGCCCGGGAAAAACATAGTCGTCGTGGGCTCCGGGGATATCGGCCTGATAATGGCAAGACGACTCACGTGGGAAGGATGCCGCGTGAAAGCCGTTGTGGAGATTCTGCCTTATCCGGGAGGATTGAACCGAAACATAGTCCAGTGCCTGAACGATTTCGGCATCCCCCTTTATCTTTCGCACGCGATTACGAAGATTACGGGCGCCCGGCGCATCAAGAGCGTGCAGGTCGCCCCCATAGACAAGAATCTTGAACCAAAAAAAGAAGGCGCTTTTACCCTGACATGCGACACCCTTCTTCTCTCAGTGGGGCTCATACCGGAAAACGAGCTTTCTATCCGGGCGGGAGTGATGCTGGACCCCGTAACGGGCGGCGCCGTCGTAGACGCTGAGCTGATGACGTCAATACCCGGCATTTTCTCCTGCGGTAACGTTCTTCATGTCCACGACCTTGCTGATTTTGTTTCGGAAGAAGCCGATTATTGCGGAAAAGCGGCGGGTGAGTACATACAGAGGGGCCCCGCGAAAAAGAAAGAAATTCCCGTTAAAACGGGACACCTGGTCAGATACGTTCTTCCTTCGCGTGTTGAAGCGGGAAAGAAAGCACTCATCTCGCTCAGAGCGATTGCCCCCGCGAAAAACATCAACATGGTTGTCAGAACGGATAAAGAAATTATCCTTAAAAAGAAACACCGAATAATATCACCGAGCACGATGTTGCGCGTTCCCATTGAAGAAGTCCCGCGCGATGCGCAGTATCTTGAAGTTTCTTTTATACCGGAGGAAAAATGAAGAAAGATCTGACCTGTATTACCTGTCCCATGGGGTGTACCCTGGAAGTGACATACGATAAAAAACACGTAATCAGCGTGACCGGCAATCAATGCAAACGCGGCGAAACATATGCGGAAAACGAAATCTTTCACCCGATGAGAACCGTAACAACGACTGTTCGGATATCGGGCGCTGACGTTCCGCTTCTTTCCGTTAAAACCGAAAAAACGGTTCCGAAAAAACTGTGCTCCCGCGTGGTTAAACTCGCTTCAGCTGTCAGTGTGAAAGCACCCGTTTCAGCGGGCGATATAGTGATTAAGAACCTGCTTGATACCGGAGTTAATCTCGTGGCCACAAGAAGTCTCAATCGGTCATCATAACCCAAATTACAATCATATCCACAGAGTAGGGCACCTTTAAAAGTGCCCTACTGATTTTTTCCCAGTTATCCACAGAGTAGGTCACCCTTAAGGGTGACCTACTCTGTGGATAACTTCGTGCCCCAAATTATAGCGACTTGAGCACCTGATCCTGGGCGTCTTTCCAGACCCGGATGGATTCCCAGTCAACTGCCTGTATCCTCAGAACATACCCGCTGAAGATCGCCTTTAATATGGCCGTTATGTCTGATTCATTGCCTGCTTCTTCCATCAGCTGATCATAATTGGTGATTGACTCGGACAAAAGACGCAAGAATTTCTCGGAGAGATCCTGCGGCACACTTTCATTCGGGTATCCATCTTCGGCGCCGTACCTGTCGCACTCCACCATTGTAATATCTGTAAACAGGTCTACAACCGTGTTCAGGTGTTCTGACGCGGCCGCATAAGCGTTAACAAACCTGATCTTTTTCTTAATGATAAATTCTGCCGCCTCTTCCTTTTCGTCCTGAGACAAATCTTTTTTATTCTCATCGCTCCTCATTCGCTCAATAAGTTTGTCTTTAATCGCCGTTCTAACCTTATCTCTTTCCACGCCCAACAGACGAATCACCATTCTCGTTTTATTAAGCGTGTAATCTTTACCCTCAAACCCGGTGACATCATCGTAAAAACCCGGTAATACCTTATGGATCTCGTTTATCAGATTCTCTTCCCGGTTACTGTCCGCCAGGTAACTTCGCGCGTGGATATTGTGTCCTTTCTTGCCCGTTTTTTGCTCGGTTTCACGCAGATAAGTCATGACCGGCGAGACCGTCTCAAGCGAAGAGACCGGTTCAATAACATGCGTGGGGGCTTTTCTCATGGCAGTAAGAATTGCGGGCACAAGCGTCTTCGCTACCTCGTACATCCCTGCGCCTTTGATTACATCTGTTGTTTGTTTATCCTTTTCGGTGAACACCTGGCGCGTGAAGGCGCGGATTGTGTAATGGGCTTTGTTCGCCGTGAAATAATCGGTATTGTTCTGCGCTGCGTATTTCGCCGCATGGTCGGCCAGCCACTCTTTGCCTGAGGTGGTAAACAGGTTTTCAATCTGCTCTGTGATATTCGGGTTGATGCTTTGCGCATATTCCAGCACTTCGTGTAAGAATGACAATGGACTCGCTTTTAAGAGCGCCTTATCTATTGCTATGAAGCCTTCTCCTGCGTCGCCCTTGCCGAAGAAGATGCCTTTGCCGCCTTCGGTTAGGATTACGTTTTTAGGCAGATTCTGCGTAAAATCAGCAAGAACGCCGTTAAGAAAGTCCGCTGTTTCAGCAGGAATGTTGGACTGTTGCATGAGGGTTCTTATGTCGTTAATGTATTTTGTTATCTCTTCCAGTGTAGCTGTTTCTTGTTTTAGATTGGCCAGGGTAATCTCGTCGCCGGTTTCAATATGTTTAACGCGGCCGGTGATGCGTCCATCTACCAGCTTAACCGGTTCAGGTTCTTGAAATTTGCCGATTGCGCCGCCCGGGGTGATGCGATTGATAAACTGTTCCGCGTTGATTCCTGATCCGGGGAATACCGCACCGCTGTAATGAATCTCAAAGTATTGAACATCAACTGATCCCCTCATACTTATAGCCAATAGTTCAGCTAAATCTTCCGGCCACTCAACCCTGTAAGTTTCCCACGCGGCACCGAAAACATCAACATCAGTAAAAGGCTCAGATTGTATTGTATTAAACATGAATTTTATTCTGGCCCATGGCCCTCGCGCCTTAAAAAGAAGGTAGTCCCCTATACTTCCAAAGGTTCTTTTGGACCAGATATACTCCCCTGCTCCGGTTTTTACTGTAAGTCGCATAAAAGGCGTGCCATCCGGATCCTCGAGAGTTTCCATTTCATAGTCCTCTTCAAACAGTACCTCAAAATTTTCAATCTCTGAAGTTTTAGATTCCGACATGCCGGAGATAACGCCTGAATCGTTTACGATTAAATTATATTCCCCTACACTCAATCTGTTATCAACTACGCTAACCGGCCAAAACTCCGCATTCCGCACCCTCCCCGGGGCAGAAACATATGCCCTCAGTTGCTCCCCATCTTCTTCTATGAAAAACTGAGATACGAGTAGTGTTTTTTCGAGCAGAACGGGATACCCTCTTCTTGCCTGGGATAGAGCCTTTCCCCATAAATAATTTGTGCTCTTAATATATGCAATAACCATGGTAGCCCAATCTTCATCGAGATTTTTCATCCCGTATTCCCGGGCGTAATCCGTGGGGTTATCACTATATTCGCTGCGTTCATTAAGCTCTTTAAATGAATCCCATGCTTCCGCTCTTCTGCGTTGAAGCTCAAAACTGAAAACATGCGCGGCTTCATGCAAAGCAACTGTCTGTACGCTCCAGGCATCACCCGCAAAAGCATTCAGAGTTTTAGTCGAAATCATTCCTTTCTGATTGACCTCAATAGCACTTTCCAACTCGTGATACCCATACAACCTTCTGCTCTCTCCGCCATCTTCGCCGTTTTCCGTATCTTCGGTAGCATAAAGGATGATATTCCTGGTAATCTTCTGCGCTTGACCCAGAACAGTATCTTCCAGAAAAGAAGGGAGCTCTTTCACGGAAATAGAAGAAACATTTCGGATAATGTCGATTGGGACCATATTCAGCGCATCCACTATCGCCTCTAGTTCCTGCGGCATGAGCTCTATATACCCTTTGGCGTCATCATAGATAAATATTTCCGCGTCATCCCGAATGTAAACATAGTGCGGCTGAGTAACGGCAAACGTATCCGTCACTTCATATAAATTGTCCAGGCCGGTTGTGACATAGTCGTAATTATATGGCTTCCAAAATGGACCATAAAAATTACATCCCGCTATCGCCATGATCTGCATTATTAACCCAAGAAGCCTGAGTTTCGTGAGCTTTCCGATGTTTCGGCCGGGTTGTTTTTGCGATGCGGGCCCTTCAACTGTTTTCTTTTCATTGCCTGGCGGCGGACTTTCCTTTTCTATCCACACAGCCCATACCTTTTTGCCACCTATTTCTAAACCCGGTATCTCTTCAACCGGAGCATTCCCATATCTCGGCGCCTCTTCCGCCGTCTCAACACGAAGCTCGCCTTTCAGAAGAAGTACCGACTTTTCTTCGCCCTGGATTAAACCGGATATGCCTTTAATTATTTCCGCAATATCGTCCGGACCTAATGAATGTATTTCGCGGGTCTTCTCGCCGCAAAAATACGAATATATCGCCATTGTTGAGATATTTGCCGTTATATAGTTGATTAGCCCAGCGGGTTTTCCCGCGAGAATATCAAAATACGGCGACTCATATTCCTCTTCGTTCGTGAACTTCGGCATGATTGAAATGTATGAAACGCCTCTGGTTTTTAACCTGGCAAGAAGGTTTTCTGTGTGGAACCCGCCGGTTACCAGAACGGTTATCTTTTGCCGGCGCGTATCAAGCTTAATATTCTCAAGAAAGGTTCTGTCCCTCTTAAACGAATATTCATAAAACTCAGCCATCTCTTCGCGGTATCGGTTAAGACGGGTAATATTTTTATCAAGTTCTGCGGCAATATTGTATAATGGGGCTTCTTCTTCTATAAACGAAACGTAATTCTCAATATTAAATGATTTCTTGTGTCTCTTGTAGTATTCGTAATCGGCTCTTGTTAAGGCAATATTGAACAGGCTTTCAGTTAATACGAGGTTTTTGGACAATAGCGCGAGGCGTTTCTGTTTTGCGTTCTCAAACATACCCGCTTTCAACGCGTTTTCAAGCGCGTCTATCTCACCCATTAGTTTGGTTTTATCCGCGGCGTTGTATGCTGAGATATACGCAATGTACTTCCGGAGTTCCGGAAAATCCGTAAAATTGATACCCAGGCATTCCGCCTTTTCGGTAAGATACGCATAGAATGCCTTCGAGGAAAGCTTTGTGCTTCTAAATTCAATTATCTTCAGAACAAGATTTTCCAGTTCGTTATCGGCCATTATTTTTCGCAGGGCATCTATTAAAGCGTCTCTTTCCAGATCGGCTTTTTTAAAATTTATGTTATTTTCTTTCTCAAGAGACCGGAGCAGAAGATGAACATTAGAGAAGGATTCAACGGCTATTTCTTTTTGTTTCGCTTTTGCGGCGAGATACTCCAGATATTCTTTAAACTCAATGGCCTTTGATTTATACCGTGCGTATTCCCCGTCAAGCTCCAAGAGTTCCGGAGAATAGATCTGCCGTTTGAGGTTTCCCAGAATAGATTTTAAGCGATTTAATTGCGCATCCCGTTCCTCTTTATGCGCAAGAGACTCTCTGTATACATTCAGGTTCTTGAGATACAGCTCGGTATTTTCAGCGCCCCAGAGATTGACCCGGCCCGGGTTAACAGCGGCAAAATATTCGGCGCCGTTTAGAAGGCCTTCTTTCAGAAAGAAATCTGCTGTCTTTTCACGGACTTCTTTGTTTTCAATCTTATCAAAAACTGATAAGTCGTAACGACCTTCTCCACCTTCAAGGTTCACGGTATCTACTTCGTATTCCGCATTCAGATATTCTATTATCTCGGCTATTTTATGCTGAGCGGCATAATTACAATGTGCATCCTGAATATGAACTATCGTCTCTCGGGCCGAAGGAGAGTTCCATGATTCCTCTATACTTCCCAGATAATCCGGAATAGTGATTAGGCCCTGCCTTTCTTCTTGCGCGTCGTATCGGGCTATTTCTGTATCCATTACCGCCCAGGCGTCCGAAAGGACAAAGCACACCATAAAGGCAAATAGCGCTATGCCGCCTATTACCCTCCGTGTTCTTATATGTTTATTAATCCATGCAATCATCATAGTATATCCCCTCAACAATATAAGCTTTTATTGGCTTAACCATAATTATACCACATCACCAAAACGACACAAGCACCATATTTAGCTTTTTTATGTTTTAACAATATTGGCATTATTGTCATTCCCGCGGAAGCGGGAATCCAGAATGGATCCCCGCTTCCGCGGGGATGACAGAGCAGTTATCCAATCGTAGGGCACCCTTAAGGGTGTCTACTTGCAAAGAGTGATGTATCGCTATATACTATGCGTAGATGTCACGCCTTAATATAAAAAAACACAAATATATCCTCATTTTCATAGCCGCATTCGTGCTAATATCAGCGGGCGCTGATATTTACTATTATGGGCGCATGGTGGCGGCAAAGCAGGATGCGCTTGTTGAGGGCGATATTTACATGTCCGACTTCAAGGTATTCTGGACGGCCTCACACAACATGTTCCTTAATATCACGGACCATCCGGAAAAGCAGTATCCCGTCTATGACAAAAACGAACCGTTCTATCATTTCAGATATTCACCTTTTACGGCGTTCATTCTGATCCCGTTCGGCATGATACCTCTCATGTCGGTTTCACTCGCCATGTGGACAATAATGTCAAACGCCGTTTTTCTATGGGCGCTTCTCTTTCTGGCGAAACGATTCCGTGACGATTTCGGTATTCAGGGAAAATTCATGCCTGTTATCTGTTGGGTAATGTTTATCGGAACTTTAAGATTTTATCTCATGAACATATCCATAGGTCAGACAGACGTGTTCGCGGCGGCTCTCTTGGTTCTTTTTCTGGCGGCCTACGTCAAGGGAAAGGAAATCATTTGCGGAGTGCTTATTGCTCTTCTCCTACAGTTCAAACCGTCTTTCGCGCCTATACTGCTTTATTTTCTGCTTACCGGGAAATGGCGTCTGGTGTTGGGGGCGGTTATATCTTTTCCGGTGTTATTATTTCTTCCCGCTCTCGCGCTCGGACCGGCAAGAACAGTCGCGCTTCTTGGGGACTGGCGGGAAATGCTCAACATGTCGGTAACATCCCAGCTCTTAAATTATAAGAACCAGTCCATAACATACGGCGTAGGCACCCTTCTTCTAAAGTTGAACTCTGTAAAAAACGCCATTTCTGTCGGGAATTTATTCATCATGCTGGGGGGTCTATTTACCTTAAACTCTTACGTTGAACTTATTGGCTTCGGGAAACGCGGGAAAAGACGCGATCACAAGGAATACAAATATTTTGAGGTCTCTCTGCTCGTCATGATCTCTCTCTTGTTCTCCCCGATCTCGTGGGTAGCTACCTTTATTGCTCTAATCATACCGCTGGGAATGATTGTATGTTTTGCGGTAAAAAACGAGGAAAGAAAAGTCATGTGCGGCGCGCTTCTTGCTTTTTTCGTTCTGAGCATCCTCAACACCGATCTCACTAAATTCATACCGCTCGTGAACACATGGCGCTTTATCAGTATTGCTTTTGGAACGCTTCTTCTTGCCTTTGCGGCTGTCGTCGCTTATCAGAAGAAACATCCTTGCTCATCTTGAAAAAACTGAATTCCTCATCTCCTACATTGAAGACCGGCAGAGTGCATTCCACGGTATGCCCCAATCGTTCATAAAGATTGATTGCCCTTTCGTTACGAATCGACACATCCAGCGCCAAACGCCGGCTTCCCGCATTGGCCGCTTCGCGCTCTATTTTCTCAATCAGACGCGTGCCGATTCCCTTCCCCCTAAACTTGGGATATACAGCGATGTTGCTTAAATAACTTTCACCTTTTTCTACCCGTCCGATATTCCGCATGGCTTTAAGTAAATAAACCAGCCTGGGGAATATTTGCCACTTAAGATACCTCAAAACCAGAAAACACACGCGCAGGCTTTCCTTTTTCATTTCGTCATGATCATACGAAAGAGCCATACCCGCGGTTTCGCCGTTTACTTCTAATATGTATGAGTGCTCAAAACTGAAAAAATTCCTCGGATGCCGGAACATTTTTTTCATAACATGTTTTGCCCGTCGCCCAAAAAGGTGCAGTAAAAATCTCGGCCGCGGGGTAGTATACAGAACTAACCGCGAAAAATCGCGAGCATCATCGGGTCTACCCCTTCTAATAGTGACATTTTTCATGCCTGTTATTGTAACACAAAGTAAGCATTTCAGGCAAACTTTTACCTTCCTCCGAACCGGGTCCGGAACGGACCGGGTCCGGAACGGACCGGGTCCGGACGCACCGGGTCCGGAATCTGGGGTTCAATCTGGTTGGTTTTTATGGGGTTGGGCGAGGTTCTTTAGGGTGCTTTTTGCTCCGGCGCATACGGCTTCGTAAGTGTCTTTTACGCCCAGGCGGGTTCCTTCTTCTTCTGCCCGGGCTACCGAAATGGGTTTGCCAAACCTTACCGTTATAGCATGGCGCCGGGGGAATCTGGACGTCCGCGGCCAGGCCTCGTATGCGCCTTCCAGAACGACCGGCACGAGTTTTGCCCCTGTCTCTTTCGCGAGAATGCCGAAGCCTTTCTTGAACTCTCCGAGCCGTCCGTCAAACGAACGCAGCCCCTCAGGAAAAAGGCATAGCGTTTTTCCGTTCTCAAGAACATAGTAACAGCTTCTCAGCGCTTCCAGAAGGTGCGTTGAAAAATTAAGAGGGATGATTCGTCCGACCTTTATGAGGCGTCGGATAATCGGCACGTCAAAATACGCCTTGAATCCGACAAAGAAGAGATCTAACCTCGGAAAATCCGGCATGGCCGTCACAATGAGAAACGCGTCAAAATAGCTCACATGATTCGCATAGAGAATATACGGCCCCTTTTCCGGCAGGTTTTCTCGTCCCTCAATTCTCAGCGGATAGAATATTTTAAAGAATGCCCTGAACAGGCCAACGAAACAGAATCCTGCTATCCACGCGGCTGCGCCGGGATTTAGATCTATTTTTTTAAGGTTTTCTTGTTTCGGCGGGACCCGCAAGGTCGCCTCCCAACTCTCGTTCCCGCTTTCGTTTTTCCGTGTCCTCGAAGGAACCGCTTTTTCGGACAGCGCCGCTTCCACTCCGATAATCACATCGCGCACGGTGAACGCCCGCCCGACAACATCATCCTCTATTGACGCGTCCGTTATCGCCTCAAGCCCTGAAACAAGCTCTACCCTGCCCAGCGAATCTATGCCAAGATCAAGTTCCAGCGAATCACCGGGCGTAATATCTCTTTTTATCCCGGTTTGTTCTTTCAGATAACAAATGATTTTTTTATACATATTCGTCCGCATCATATCCAGATCATCTTTTGATAATTTACCTTTTCCGTCTGCAGTCTCGGTTCCGTCTTCCCTGCGCATATAATCCTCTTTAACGGCAAAACGTTTTATTTTTCCCAGAAGCGTCCGCGGAAGGGCTTCAAGCGTAAGCGAAAACCCGCCGAGACGCATGTGCGCGGGCAGGGTTCTGGAAACATCGTTAAATATCTCCCGGATAACAGCCCTGAGATTCACCGCCCCGTATTTTCTGAATACTTCAAGGTCCGGCACGACGACGGCCCGGAGCGTGGAAGAGCGTTCCGCGCCTTCTTTCGCGGACGCGGCAAACACGCATATTTCTTTAATCGGCGCGCGCGCGGCATACGCCTTTTCCACCTCTTCGGGAAAAACATTCATCCCGGAACTCAGGACAATAACGTCCTTTATCCTCCCGGTCAGGAACAGATACCCGTCTTTATCCACATATCCAAGGTCACCCGTATGAAACCATCCGTTTTTTATAACATCCGATGTTAATTCCGGTTTTTTATAGTATCCCTGCATGACATTCGGACCTGTGGCAATAACCTCGCCCACGCCTTTTTCGTTCTTGTTTTCAATTTTTATGCTGACCCCGGGAACCGGCAGTCCGACAGACCCCATTTTCGGATTCTTTGTGGGATTGAACGTCAGGATCGGGGAAGTTTCGGTAAGACCGTATCCTTCCAGTATCGTAAACCCCAATCCTGAAAGAAACTTTCCGGTTTCCGCGTCAAGTTTGGCGCCGCCGGTAATGAATAAACGCATCGCAGATCCAAACTTCGCGTGAACGCGCCGGAAAAGATACCGCCCCGGATTGATTCCGGTTTTTTTGCGTATCCCGTATAATACCGACCCGGCGAATCTATTTAATAAGCCGGCCGCGAAAGGCGCTTTTTTCAGCGAACTCATTATCTTTTCGCGAAATGAACTAAAGACACGCGGCACTGCCGCGAGAATCGTTGCGTGGGAATCCCTCATGGCCTCCAGCAAAGTTTCACCCCGCAAGGTCTCCGGATAAACGATTCCTCCGCCGCATAAAAACGGAAGTATCATCGTCGCCATCAAAGGATATGCATGATGCAAGGGAAGAATGGAAACGATTCTGTCCACGGACGTTATCAGCTTCAACTGACGGGCAGAATCACAGTTAGAAATAAGATTACCGTGTGAAAGCACGACGCCTTTAGGCTCGCCGGTCGTTCCAGAGGTATACAGGATGCATGCGGTCTCATCGCGGCCTATTGCCGCGCGCTGTGCGGGGGCGGTTTTCATCTTTACCGCCGAGAAGAATTCTTCCGAATCCACGGAGATCAGGTTCTTTACGGACGGCGCACCCGCTCGGATCCCATCCATGAGAGCGAGTGACCTCTCGCTCACGAAAACAGTCTCGCTGCCGGAATCATTCAGTATATTTTTAACTTCCTGAGGAACGGATTCCGGACTTATGGGAACAACTGACGCGCCGAGAGAGACCGCCGCAAAAAACGCCATCGGCCATTCGGGACGGTTTTCCATCAGAACAGCTACCCGGTCGCCCTTTTTAACGCCTCGGGCGGCAAGAAAAGCGGCCAGCGATCCCATGCAAACTTCAAGCGCGTTATACCGAATATCCTTCCACTCGTCTCGTTCTTTGTGCTGAATAGCAACCGCATCCGGCGCCTCAGCCGCCTGACGCTTAAACCTCCCCCACAAATCGCCGGTCATTGACCGCGCCTCCTTCGTTATTTCAGCAACAAAAAAACCCACCCGGCATTTACCCCGGATGGGCTTTTTTGTTACATTATTTCGTCTGCGCCTTTTTTACTGAACCGCAGCCGCTTTGACCTCTTGTTTCGGAGCTTGCCGGGTCATATCCTTATGGGCCATTTTCCCTTTGCCCTTACTCGGCTGACCGCAACAGACGCATTTGCCGTCCGACGCCTTATAATAAGTGCACTTCACGTACTTCATGCCGACTTTCATCGCGCATGCTATCAGTCCACCGATAATTATCAAAAGTATTATCTGAAAGAACATCTTTCCACTCATTTCCACCCTCCTTATATTTGACTATCCATATATAGCAACACCTCTATAGCAACACCCCCCGCCCCTCCAGCAGCAACGGGGATATGAACGCTCTAAAGCTTACCATAAAACCCACAATATGCAAGTTTTCCACCCCGCTTTTGGGGGCCATACCTATCTCTCTTTATCGGGCTTTATTATTTCGGCTATCGGCAATCTTGCGATCATTCCGATACCCGGTTTTGAAAAATCTATTTCTTCACGTTTCAGGAGTTTAACAATCTCAGAAAACACTTCTTTATTCTTCAATATAGCAAAAATTGTCTTATTTGCCGTTTTTCTTTCTCCAACGAACTGCCTTATTCCCGCAAAGATAGGAACTTCATATGCCAGAAAATGCCCTATCCCCTCGCTATCCACTATGGTAGCATCCGTTATCTCGGATTCGGTCAGGATAAAGATCAATTTTTCAAAATACTCTTCGCTATCAAGCACAATCATCAAAAGTTCCATTTATTGCCCCCTCTTTATCTCTTTTTTGACTTTCCTATTTCGCCCGCCCGGGAAATAGCGATCTTGGTCGCAATCGGGCCTATGATCTCAAAGACAATAGTCGTAGCCGCTATAGTATTTATTACCAGAATTGCAATGTTTTGTCCAATTTCTCCCATGGGTGAGAATTCCCGGGTGACCATAATCGCCAGCCCTATAGCCACACCCGCCTGTGACAGTATCCCCAGACCCAAATATTTGCGTATAACAGGTTCTGCCCGGGATATTGAAGCCCCGAGAAATGACCCCCCCATTAATCCGCCTGCCCTGCACAACACATAGACTATTCCCAGAAACCCCATTGCGGGAAGAAGTGTTATCTGGAGATGCGCGCCGGCTATAACAAAGAACATTATGTAGACGGGTAATATCATGGACGTGATAACATTTACCGATCTGCGGTTGGTTATGAGAAAAACATTCGCGAATACCATGCCCATAGCCAAATTGGCTAAAATAAGAGAAAAATGGAAATACTTGGACACCCCGGTGCAGATAAAGACCGCCGCCAGAGAAACAGCCAGAATTTCCTCTTTCTTGTGTATTCTTCTCAAAAAATATCCTGTTACATATCCGATGACCGCCCCGAGCAAGACAGACCCGAGTATTTCCAGAAAAGGTCCCCTGATAATTTCCTGAACCGACACCGCCTCGCCTGTCAATGAGAGTTTGGCGAAAGCTATGGCAAACCCGTATATAATAATTGCAAGTCCGTCATCCAGCCCCACGACCGCGTAAAGCGCGTTTGTAAGCGGTCCTTTGGCCTTATATTCCTGCAGGACTATAGCTGTTCCGGCCGGCGCGCTCGCGGGCGCCATGGCTCCGAATATCAAAGCGAGATAAACCTTATGCGTAAGTAAATATACACCCAGACCTACCAATAGAAAAGCCCCGAAGGATTCGGCCAATATAATAGCAGCTATCCCCTTGCCCATTTTGCGCAAAACCCCGAGCCGCATTTCACTGCCTATGATAAAAGCTACCAACCCCAGAGCAAGGTCATTCAGCACCCCGACCCCGTCCAATATCTCCGTCCCCAGAAGGTTGCAAAAAGACGGCCCCAGAAACAGTCCGGCCAGAAGATATCCCACGACAGCGGGAAACCTGAATTTATTGACAATCTTGCCGGCCAAAAAACCGCACAATATTGCCACGCCCATGAAAAATAATACAAATGACATCGTTTTTTTATCCCCTTATTATCTTATTTCTCCGCAAGGATAAACGTTTTTATTACGGTCGCCGGGTCGGCGGCATTTAAAAGCAGCTCCCTGAAAGATTCCTTCGTGAGAAATCTTGTCAGACGCGCCAATATTTTCAAATATCCGCTCATGTCTTCTTCCCGCGGCGTTCCCATCAAAAAGAACAGCTTAACCGGCTTACCGTCCAGAGAATTGCACTCTATACCCTTTTTGGATCTCCCGAATGCCAGGATGAACTTCTTGACCGCATCGGTACGGGCATGGGGTATGGCCACATTGTTGCCTATAGCCGTGGACGCCAGGGCTTCTCTTTTAAAAACGTCTTCAACAAACCCGTTGAAATCTTTCATTCCCGGCGCATCTTTCATGCACCCCGCAAGTTCCTTGATCAGACTGTCTTTGTCTGATGATCTCAATTCCAGCATCATTCTATCTTTTCCGAGAAAATCTGATATCTTCATTTTATTTTTCTCCCTTCGTTCTCATTACACGCTGTTTTATTCAAATACTATTGTTTTCCGACTGCTTGCCGGCACCTCTGTCACCGGGCTCCGATCGTGATCTTCTCTCTTTCCTGTTCCATCAGAACGCGCATTATCTCATTCTCATTAGAAGCGCCCATGAATTTTTCAAACACGCCCTCGTTCTGAAAGATCCTGGCGATCTTGGCAAGCAGCCTTAAATGCACTATAACATTAGCGGCGCAAGTCATGAAAAAGAGAAACACTTTTTTATTATCCGGGGCCGCGAAATCTACCCCTTTTATTGACCGGGCAATAACCACATTCGGTTTTTTAAATAACCCCTCATCGGGATGCCTGGGATGCGGTATGGCTATGCCGCTGCCAATCGCGGTGCTGAGCATCTTTTCCCTTTTTTTAAGCCGTCTAAAAAGCTCGTCAGCATCCGGCGTAATACCTGCTTCCCGGGCCGTGCTTGCCAGAGCTTTCAAAACCCCGTCTATGTTTTCCGCCTCGAAATCCATCCGTATCAGAGAGGGCTCCGTCAATCGGGATAAAGGAATAATATGGTCGGCTGTATCTATTATCGTATCCAGCTCCTCCCGGGAAGACCCAATCACATCACTTTGAAGGTATTCGTCTACCGCATCAAGGCGAAAACGCCATTGATTTCCTATTTTCACACCCGGAAGTTCCCTGTTTTGGGCCATTTTAAGCACGGTTTTCTCATTCAGCTTGATATATTCGGCTAGTTCTTTCGTCGTCATTATCTTCTTAGCAGACATCCAAATCCTCCTTATTTTACCTTAAAGTGCCTTATTTTAACTTATTCTAACCGTATTTTAGGCGTTTGTCAACTGTTTTTTTTGTTTGGTCATCAAGCCTCTGGATAGAGCTTCCAGAGTAAAACGGCAGATGCGGCTGCATAGCACACTTTTGGGGGACATGCTTTTTGGGGACACACCTCTTAAAAAGCTGCCCAAAAGTGGTGATATTCCGTGCTGAGGGGTGTCCCCAAAAGGCATGTCCCCCGTTCTCGAGGGGGGCCCAGAAAAATTGTTGAAAAATTGGGGTGTGCATGGTAATATGTAAATGTGTTAGGAAAACAGAAAGATAATGCTAAGTCTTTTCTTGTGTCTATACATCGCGGGCGTGTCTTTTCAAAATTTGCCAGGATATGCCTGGTCATCTTTCTTGCTTCATTACAACTCATATTCCCTAACACCGCTATAGCCAGCGAGATTACGACAAACTCTCTTTCAGTTCCGACAAGCTTCCCAATTGAAAGTAACCCCCAAAGCCGCCGGTTTCAGGCAGCCTCATTAGCATCATACTTTGATAAGGCAATGACCCGACTCTTGCAGAATGGGGGAGATCTTGTAAGTGTCAAGGGAATACAAAATTGGCTTGCAATGAATTTGCCTCCTGACACTCGTAATCTTATGGAAAGCTTATTTGAAATTGAAAATATATACAGAGAAAAAGATGCCGTCTGCGTTCCCTTCAATTCCCCTACCGGGGGAAAATATATCTTCGCCTACTCTGTTTCCGCCGAACGTCCGGGAACTGCAGTATCTATAGAAAAAATGATCACCAGACGGAAAACAGAACCCGCATTACCCCTTGCTCTTTCCTCAAGCAAACAAAATATTTCAATGGACCTGGACGCCGACGGCACGGGCGTCGTGGAAATGCCCAACGGTGAAAAGAAATATCTTATAGCCGGCGAAGAACAAGACGAAGAAACCTTCCGCGCATCTCTTGAAGGTTTGCGAAAACATCTCGCTAAAAGCAGCCGCATGGCAGCATCGGCTTCAGAAGAGACGAATATTATTCCGGATCTTACCCTGCTTTTGATGAAAATTCGAAAAACATTCGGGAAGGACTGGCCCTGGCTGGAACAGCGCATCAGGAACGTACTCACGGACACAACAGGATTACAAAACGCGGACCTTGATCGAATGTTCACCGCTCTGAAAACCGACAATTACACTCCTGAGGTTGTTTCATCCGACCCGTTACAACTCAGCATGTCTTCTCCGGCCATGAAAATGCTGCCCGTTTTGATGGACTCTGTCACGTCCGGCCTCGGAGACAACGCATACCCTTACATGGAGGCAACAGACGTATCTACTATCTATGATTTCTTTGATCGTTACGTATGCCAAACCTCCGACCGCGAGATCCTCCACATGCACGCTTCTTTGCTCATGAAAAAGCTGTCATGTTTTTTCGGCAAGAATGCCTGGGAGAGAGATATCAAAGACGATGTGGAAAATTTGCTGAAAGTTTTTTGTGCATTAAATCGCCTGGAACTGGACCCCGTGCTTCTGAGCGAATACGCGGAAATACATGAGAACTATTCCGCGATTGAAAGTGAAACATTACGCCTACCGTTAAGTTCGCCGCTCGCCGGAATGATGCCGGGCCTGATAGAAAAGTTGAGGGACCACCTTGAACCGCTCGCCGGCACAGCAGGATACAGAGATGCCCCTGACGTTCATGAACTCTTTGACAAATATGTATGTGCAAGGCCTGTTGTTCTCTTTTCACATGTGTTCTGGGGCAACGTTGACGGCGTTCAATCGGTATACCGAGGCAGTATGGAGGGCATTCTCTCTAATGTGACCAAATGGGTACGATTCCGTTCTTTCTGCGGAGAGGATTTCCAGGAAAGAAAGGATCGGGTTCTGGAAATACCCGCTGATAATCCCTACACTGTCGTGGAAAAACCGATAGAAATACCGTATTTAAAAAACCTTTCCTCCGACCGTGACTGGAAATGGCATGCCAAGCTCTCCCTTGATGAGCTCAAACCGCATCTTATTGACGTGGACCTCGCTATTATTGATAACCCGGCGATATATCTTCACAACTACTCGCATGTTTCTGAAACAGTTTCAACCTACATACGGCAGCATCTTCCGGAGACGGTGGCCATAAGCCGTATTCATGATCTTTCAAGATACACTTACCGCACGGCATTCAGACGCAACGCGTGGGAAAGTTTGCTCGCGCGTCTGGGGAGCTGGCCGAAAGCGTGGGCACGCCAGTTCTTTCCGTCTTATGCGGATGGTTATCAGCTGATAAATAAAAGGGACTTTAAGCTGCTGAATCCCGTGAATTCAGCGCATGCATACGTGCCGAACGGCGTAGATGTTGCCGCTATAAAAGAAGCAAAAATTAACCGGGACATAACGCGCCAATATCTTGAAAAAACTTTCGGCATACCGCAAGGAGAAAACGCGAAGTTGATGCTTCTTCCCGTCAGACGAGGTGTTCCAAGAAAAGTTCTGGAGCAGGCCATAGCATATGTCGGCATGCTTAACAGTTTTTCCGAGGACATAATGCATTCCGAAGAAAGATTTTATCTTCTCGTGACCGGTCAGCTCCAGATACAGAAGGAACATCCCGAAATAGAAGAATACGACAACGTCATAAAAGAACTATTAGATCTTTCCGGCTTGGGGAAATATGTCATTCTTGCAAGCGATATAACCGGGAAACCATTCCGTTACGATTCGCAGACCAAAGAAAAAACCCTCTCCGCTCAATGGAGCCAATTGGAAAAATACGGTGCGGGCATCGTGGATATTTTGGGAGCCGCCGACATAATGGTATGCTCCTCAGCCGAAGAAGGAGCGGGAATGATGTTCTTAGAAGGCATGGCAGCCGGAATACCCATAATATCCCAGAAATTTGCCAGTGTAGATGAGCTGATCTCAAACGGCGCTAATATATTCCTATTCCAACTGCATACCGCTCCTCCAGCATTCGGCGAAGATCATTATCTAATCTCGGGAGAAGAAAACAACTGGCTCAAGAGAACCGACCTCATGCGTGAAATTCTTCAAAAAGAAGATGGCATGCGCCAGTTGATGCGTTTCAATATGCGTGAGCTGACAGACCTTTGGAACGATCTTCGTCTTAACCGGGAGGCATACGAAAAAAAATGGGGCGCTCATAACCAGGCCTTTGTGCAAAAAAGACGGTCTCTTAAAAATATGGTTATTCAAAGCAAAAACATGGAAAGTTCTCTGCGCCCCCGAAAAATCTCCTTACACCTGGCCGTGGATAACCGTGTTTTCGCGAAAGGGTATCCCCTGTTCCTCAAAAGGATCTACACGTCCATGCGAAGAACGCAAAAACTCATGGGAATGAATATTGTCGGCCGGGAATTGGGTATTAACATGATCCCGGACGCGCGCAACAGAGAGTTTCAGCGGAAAGAAACCATGTTTCAAGATAGCGGAGAATCCGCTCTGTTGGAACGCGCAACCGCCTCTGTGCGCACGCGTTACTCTATCTCCATGGCGCGGGAACTTGCCGATTATTTTGGAATGTCCTCGGAAGATATCAATGATTCGGAACTTATTAGAGAACTGCTAAAAAAAGAGACGTCCATTTTGAGAGAAAGGGAGAAATTGCTGACTGACCGGACAAATTACCCGCCCTGGGAATTTGACCATCAAGCGGAACCGTCAGAAAACATGTATTACGCTGAAAAAATACGCAATCTTATTGACTCGATAGTTCTTCATTGCGTTCCGTCCTTGAACAATGACAGGCATAAGGTCATCGCTGTGGATAGTAGCTGGCTTCCGGATTACGCCGCGGAACGGAATCTTTTGAACATGATGATAGAATTCGCCGAGGAAAGAGGCGTGACAGTCATCTGCCATAAAGGCGCGGGCCTTGCCGAGGAAATAAAACACCTTGTAAGAGAAAAAGACATGAAAGATTATTCTGACATCCTGATACTGGGACACAAGGACATAATATCGTCAGAAAAGTTTGGAAGGTTTAGAAGCACTCCGCGTCATAAAAAAGCTACTTTTGTTGGAATAGATACAAGAAAACTTGAAGAGAACAGCGCGGTTTCACAATATTATCCGATAGCCGAGATATTATCGGTAGCTATACAAGCGGCGTTTTCCACTTCTCCCTTCCTAGACACCACGGGTATGGACATTAGAACCATAGCAAAAGACGTTTGGATCTTTACCCCGAAAGCCCATCCGCTTGAGATCAACGAACGCGGCAAGATTTACAGCATTCAGGAAAATGAAATGGAATCATCAGCTTAACGGGCAGGGTGGTACTTTTCAGAACGTTCGCGGAATCTTTAACTTCATTATCATTACTTTTGAAGGACGCGCTTATTATTTAAGCACCCAGTAATCAGTGTCGCCTTTGTACTTTATCAGATAAAGCCGTCTGTTTGAGTGAGGCGGGTTACCGAAGATTCTGAAATACACGTCGTCAAAATACTCCGGATCTTCCAAATAATATCCATGCCCGTAGCTTGCCTTATTTATGAGCGTGACATCTATCAGGGATATCTTGTCCGGCGCCAGGGATTTAAGATAAAGGAGATCTCTGGTTTCTTCCGATTGATCCATCGCTTTTCCCGGTTTTTTCAACCGGCCAAGCCGCTTGTCCTCGTTGAGGAGGCCACTTATGAGAAGCGCCTCGTCATTGGACGCGACATAAGTCGTTAATCCTTGCGTTAACGCCGCGATTTGTTCCTTAAAATGATCATCAAAATCATCCTGACCCACATCGGGAGCGGCCAGGAACACGTGATGTATTTCGGTTTCCGCATCCCGCAGATCGTCATACTTATGCATATGTTCAAACGCGTCACAAACAACCTGGCATCCTAAACTGGATGCCTGTATCCATATCTTCTCCGGTTTCACTTCGCGTATCACAGAAGTCAAAAGCTCGCCGAGATGCGGACCTGAGGCCTTAGCGTTCTTCTGCGCTTTATGATACCCGGCAATGGACACCGGCTGATCCCCGGGCCAGTCAAAAAGCAGGATAGGCGTATTCACGTCAAGCATGTAAGCGAAATACGCCGCCTCTATAGCGACCGCTTCAAAATCATCCTTGAACCCGAATACGAGAACGAGAAGCGATTTGTGCGGTGAGTTCGCGACAGCATCCGTGAGCTGTTTCAAGAGATCGGCGTTACTAAGTTTTTGAACGTCCTGAATACCGATCTCTCTTTTTCTCTTGAACCGCTGGGGAAGCATCTTCCCTATTTTTATCCGCGGATTAACTTTTACATCCACCTTCCCGCCGGTCACTCCTTTACCCATGCGCGGATGAAACTTAAGAGTTGAGTCCTTATTCTCGGTAACTTCACGACTCGTCGCGTAAAATATATCTATAACCCTGTAGTTGCCTTCTTGTTTGTATCCTATACGTTTATACAGGTTCTCAAAATATTCCCGCGCTTTCTGCGTAGGCCCCGACGCGCACCCGCTGACACCCGTCAAAAGAAACCCAAGCAGCAAAACGCCGGACAACCCGTATACAAATCGCTTTTTCATCAAACCCCTATCCTCTTTCTGGGTTACTCATCCGTGCGGCTCGTAACCTCAATAAGATGATACCCAAAATCCGTTTTTACCGGCCCCTGAACTTTCCCAACTTCGGCTGAGAAAACCACCGTGTCAAATTCGGGAACCATCCGACCCGGCCCGAATTCTCCCAGATCCCCGCCCTGTTTCCCGGAAGGACACTTGGAATGCTTCTTAGCAACTTCCCCAAAATCAGCTCCGCCTTCAATCTGCGACTTAAGTTCCTTACATGTATCTTCAGAATCCACCAAAATATGCCGCGCTTTTGCCTTTACCATAGTTTTCTCCTTCGTTGTGTTTACCTGCCCAGCCGTTGCAGCATAAGCAAAATTCCCCAAAAACAAAACCCCAACCACTACACAAACTATACCAATACTTTTTTTCATTTCCCTCCTCCGTTATTGTAAATTCGCTCCGTATATTTTCACACGAAACCGCCCGTAAGACAAGAAAGTTTATAAGTGGAAATGGAATTCGTAGGGGCGGGTTTAGAACCCGCCCCTACGTCTTTTATTCTTACTATCCCCCCCTCCAACTGAGAGATGCCTGACCGTTACTTCATCTCACCATACTTTTGGAATGAATCGATGTTTTACCCCTCGAGCATAGGATTCATAACCCTCAAGTTCTTCTTTTAGCATTTTTTCTT
>Ga0208325_1000087_pt1 | contig 25214 bp, 20 predicted proteins | sample PL_2010_330m_FD_185486 | JGI IMG/M metagenome (GOLD analysis project Ga0208325, IMG submission 185486) | Freshwater microbial communities from Powell Lake, British Columbia, Canada to study Microbial Dark Matter (Phase II) - PL_2010_330m... | ecosystem: Environmental > Aquatic > Freshwater >...
TATATTATCATATTACCGCAAGATTTTCATTATAAAATGACAGGGAGATTATGTGATTGACACCTAAAAAGGTAAAATGTAATAATACTACTTTTGGTTGAATCTTTTAAGGAGTTTTTATGAAAATCGTTATTGTCGGCGCCGGAATGGTCGGATATAGTTTAGCGGAACATTTCTCCAGCTTGAAGCACAATATCACGATCATTGAAAAAGATAAAGCGCTTTGCGAACAGATCAACAGCAAGCTTGATGTTTTTGTGGTTGAGGGCATCGGAAGCAGTCCAGCCGTCCTTAACGAGGCGGGCATCGGGTCGGCCGATCTTGTCATCGCCGTTACCCCAAGCGATGAAACCAACCTGCTGGCCTGTAACTTTGCCATGCAGAATGGCGTCAAAAAAAGGATCGCCAGGGTCAAATCGGACATCTACACCACCAATACGCCAAGTGTCAGCCTTGAGCAGCTTGGTGTTACCAGCCTGATCGAACCCGAACGGGAGGTAATGGAAAGGATCCTCCAGTATGTGGAACTGCCGGATGTGCTTGAAACTGCAAATTTCGAATCAAATAATATCTATCTCCGCGGTCATCGGATAACCGGGGACATGCCTGTAGCTCATAAAACACTTGCGGAGATCAGGAATATAGCCGGAACTTCGCCAATACTCTTCGTGGTAATTGTCCGTGGGGGGAAAAGTCTTCCGCCCACCGGAGATCAAAAACTTCTACCCGGCGATGAAGTCGTGGCTATCATGCCTAAAGGATCTTTTAAAACATTCCGCTTGCTTATTAATCGCAAGGCCTCAAAGATGAAAAAAGTCGTGGTTTCGGGAGATTCACTAACAGCCATCCATCTCGCTGAAGCATTACAACCTTTATGCGAACAGGTCATTCTAACGGATCCGGATCTGGAACACGGTCACACGGCGGCGTCTATGCTTCAGGGGGTCGATGTGTTCCATATAGACTGCACAAACAGTGCCATGCTGGAGGAAATTAACATTAGTCAAGCCGACTGTTTCATCGCCGCCGGCAAATACGCGGAAGACAACACCATGTCATGCTTGATGGCAAAGGCCGAAGGCGCCGGTATGGTCATTGCGCTGAGAGACGACAACCGGTATGAAAAATTATTCACCTCTCTTGGAGTGGACCATATTATTTATCCGCAGGAGATCACTTTGAACGCGATCATTGAAAAGATCCAGATGATCTCTATCGGCGTGCACCTCAAGCTAAAGACCGCTGATATCGATATCATGCGTATTAGAGCAAGAAAGAACAGCCCGGCCACGGGCAAATCGCTCCGGCAGCTTGACGCCCTTTTTAAGAAATCTATTATCATCGGCTGCATTATCCGTGAAAACTCGGTAATTATCCCGCAGGGAGATGCGGTTATCCGGAAAAACGATGAAGTCATGGTCTTTAGCAATAAAGAAAATGCCGCTCTGGTCAATAGATTATTTAAACCCAAAGACTGAATTCTATGAACAAGAGCTTTATAACCTTTTCGGTCGGCAAGCTGCTGGAAATCCTTGCCTTCATTCTCCTTATTCCGGCAACGATCGCTTTTTTAGAGATCCCTTCAAAAGCGTTCCCCGACATCATTTTCAACTATAAGCTTCTGGGATTCATTATCGCGATAGTTTCCTCTTTTATATGCGGAAAGCTTCTTAAAATTATCGGCAGTAAAGAACTGACCGGGACCGGCATCCGTGAAGGTTTTGCCATTGTCACTTTCGGATGGCTTATTTTAACCCTTTTCGGCGCGATACCACTCTTCGTCTATTTCATCTCCCAGGCTGAAACTGTTACGATGAACGCGGGGATCCGCGCGTTCACCGACTCCTACTTCGAGATCATGAGCGGTTTTACTACCACCGGAGCATCTATCATAACCAATGTAGAAGCGCTTCCCCGCGGGGTCTTGTTCTGGCGCAGCATGACACACTGGCTCGGCGGCATGGGGATCGTGACCCTGGCGCTTGCGATACTGCCGGTTTTCGGCATCGCCGGTTATCAGATGTTCCGGGGCGAGGTGCCGGGGCCGACTTCCGAACGACTCAAACCGCGTCTTGCCCAAACCGCCAAGATCCTTTGGGGGGTATACGCGTTACTGACCCTGGTCGAAGCGCTCCTTTTGAAATTCGGCGGCATGTCCGTTTTCGACTCCCTGTGCCACGCCTTCGGCACAATGGCCACCGGCGGGTTTTCCACGAAAAATGCGTCCATCGGGGCCTACAACAGCGCTTACATCGATTGGGTCGTTATCATCTTCATGTTCTTCGCCGGCATGAATTTTATCATTCACTACCAGGTTTTATTCGCCGGAAAATGGAGCCTTGTAAAAAACAACCGGGAATTCCATTTTTACGTCACAGTCATCCTGATAGCGATCATACTCAGCACAGTTGTCCTTCAAATGCGCGGTATCGCTCCAAAGGAACAGATCACCAGAAGCTTCCGGAGCCAGCCACTCCAGGAAAAGGCTCTTGAGCAAGAAATGGCCGTAGAAAAAGCGAAGATCCGCTCGCCTATTGACACGCTGCGCTACGCTACGTTCCAGGTGGTCTCCATAACGACTACCACCGGATACTCAACAGCTAATTCGAACATGTGGCCCAATTTTATCCGCTTCATGCTGGTGGTGCTCATGTTCTTCGGGGGGTGTGCCGGCTCTACCGGCGGCGGCATAAAAATGACAAGGATCATGGTGGGTATCAAGACCGCATGGCGGGAGGTGAAGACCATTATTCAGCCGCGGCTCATTGCGCACATAAAGATAGCGGGAAAGGAACTTAAGGAAAAGCAGGTGTCTAATATCGTAGGGTTTATAGGGCTTTTCCTGGGATGCTTCGTGATCTTTTCCGCGGTCATGAGCTTTCTGATAAACGATTTTACCACGGCTGTCACATCGGTCGTCGCAACAATGTGCAATATCGGTCCCGGTCTTTCCGGCATCGGCACAACACAGAATTACGCATGGATACCGCTTTCCGGAAAATGGATCCTCTCCCTCTGCATGCTCCTCGGACGGCTGGAGATCTACACTGTGCTTATCGCGTTCTCCCCGATATCATGGAAAAAGTAGTAAACCGGATAAGATATCGGATAATTATGTGCTGCAGGGGTACAGGTGTGGGTTTAAAACGATAAACGGTACTGATATAATTCGGGAAGCGGGTAACCGCGTTAGAAATTCATATTTTTATAGCTTCGACCAAACCTCCAAAAGGTTTCTCTTTTTTGGTTGTCTTACCGATCAATGCAAGTCCGTCTAAAGACAAACCGGTCTCATCTAACAGCTTTTCAACATTTTTCTTGGGGTCGGTAGCTACATCAATTCCGAATTTGAATGGTTCCCCGGCCATCTTTGCCATTTTTTTCCAATAATATGACATTATCCAGGACCCTTCTCCATTAATTATTGCTTTTGAAAAGAAGTCAAATGTAATTATACTGCCTTTACCGCTGGATCTGGCTACTGCTTGCAATGTCTGCTTTATGCTCTCTTCTTCTAGATATATGGTAACACCTTCCCAAAGAAAAAATGTTTTTTTAGATGTATCATATCCATACTCTATCAGTTTATCTGCCCATGATTCCTTATTGAAATCAACCGGAACAAAAGTGATCCATTCATGATCAATTCTCGCTTTTTCAAACGCTTCAATCTTGCATTTTTGTGTATTCTCTTTGTCCAGTTCAAAGACTTTAATATTTTTTTCTTTACAATACTTGAATGCCCGTGTATCAAAACCTGCGCCCATAAATACGACCTGGTCCATGCTATTAATATTCTTTTCCTTCGTTTTGTCAAAAAACTCTGTTCTACAGTTAAGAAAACTCATCAATGTCGCTTTTTCGGGTTGAGGGATCCGGGCAATCTTTGGTATGTATCCGCAGATCCGATGTGCAATAACAGCGGGTTCCATCGTCAACCATAATGCAGCTTTTGAAATATGGGGTAATGAGGCAACCATTTTAACCATCGTTTCATCTTCGCGTAATCCAAATAGATGTAAAATCCAACGGGAACCTAATGGCCTTGTAGATGTAAGCGATAAACCATGTTTCTTGCTGTAACGCATAACTTTAGCAACCAAGACAATATACCCGATGACGGTTAAAGGTAAGAGAAGTAACTGAATGATCAAAAAAATCGCAAACTGGAATATTTCATAAAAATCTGTTGAATTTTTCATCCGGTTCCCTCCACGGACTTTTCCCTGCCGGCAGTATAGGGTTTACACAACTTCACCAGATACGATATTTACGCAGATGATAGGGTAAGTATCTTCCCGGTATTAATCATTGTCAATATGAGTTTGGAGAGCGGTGTCAGGTCTCCCCATAGCACAAAAAATATAATAAATCGTGACAAAATTAACACAAAAAATGTGCTATGGAGAGGCCTGACACCAAAACTCACTTACTCCGCACTGTTGCCTGGCCCATCACAGTTCAACGCGCTGTTGCCAGGCAAAGCGCAATCTTCGGCACCGGTGCCCGTTTCGCAGTCACTGCCCTCGCCGGAACCGGGGACGTAGCAGTATCCCCGCACGGACCCCTTGGCATTAACACGATACAGGGCTGGCTCTACGTATTTCTTCTTCTTCTTTGTCATAAATAGATTTTACCGATAAATCCCATGGATTTCCAGTTTTTTTTCTTCCTTTAATTCTTAACCCGAATTTAAAAATAGAACCAAAAACTGGGGGCAGACCTCTTGCCAAAACTTAGCGGTAACCAAATTAACACAAAAAATGTGCTATGGAGAGGCCTGACACTAAAACTTATACTAAAACCGACGAATGGATATAAAAAAAGAGACCTGTCGGTCTCTTTTTTCCATAAATATAAAAGAGGACTGTCCACTCGCTCCGCTTGGGACAGTCCTCTTTTATATTTATGGCTGGGATGCCTGGACTCGAACCAGGAATGGATGAACCAGAATCATCTGTGTTACCATTACACCACATCCCAGCGGTATTTTAGAAATCTGTGAAAATATTATACTATAAAAAGAACAATGTCAAACAATCGCCTTTTTTATCCTTTCTAACACCTTTTCCTTACCCAATACCTCCATCATCTCAAAGAGTCCCGCGCCTTCGGTCTTCCCGCTTATGGCCGTACGCGTTGGGTGGATAATCTTTGCGGCCTTAAGCCCTTTTCCTTCGGCAATGTCGCGGCAGGTCTTCTCGATATTCTCGGCTGTGAAAGATCCTTCCGGTATCCCATCCAGCTTTTCAGCGAAAACTCTCAGGTTCTCCCTGTTTTCGGGGGATCCCAGATATTTTTTCTTCCCTTTCTCGTCCACCGAATAATCGTCTTTGAAAAAACAATCTATCAGTCCGGCAATATCCCGCATTGTCTTGGCCCGTACCCTGTACAGGTCTAACAGCTTCCTCAATTTTTCAGGATCGATATTGGCTTCGGATATGCCAAGGTCCAAGAGTTGTTCTTTCAATAAAGTTTCAAGTTCGGCCGCGTCTTTTTTTGCGATATACTCGCCGTTGATCCACCTTAGCTTTTGCGCATCAAACCTTGACTGGACGTCTCTCATGTCCTTTATATCAAAAAGTTCTATTGCTTCCTTTAGTGGTATTACTTCGCGATCTTCTCCAGGAGACCAGCCGAGCAGGATAAGATAATTGGCCAGGGCTTCCGGCAGGAAGCCCTCTCTCTTGTAATCTTCTACTGCCACAGCGCCGTGTCTTTTGGACAGTTTGGCTCCGTCCTTGCCCATCATTAGCGGTATATGACCGAATTCGGGCGGTTCTTTTCCAAGGGCTTCATAAAAAAGGACCTGCTTGGGGGTGTTTGAAATGTGGTCATCTCCCCTGATGATATGCGTTATCTCCATATCGGCGTCATCCACTACACAGCAAAAGTTATACGCGGGAGAGCCGTCGGACTTTATCATCACCTGGTCTTTTATCTCGTCGGTATTAAAGATGATCTTTCCATGTATGACGTCATCAACCTCGATGATCCGGCCTTTTTCCACTTTGAATATTATTGCTTCGCCCTCTTTATAGGCCTTGCCCGCCTCCAGTATGCCTTCGGCCGCTTTCCTGTATGCGTCAAAACGCCGGCTCTGGTATACTGGTTCTTCATCCCAGTCGATCCCCATCCATTCAAGGTCGGAGAGTATCTCGTCAAGGAACTTCTTATCAGACCTGACCCGGTCTGTATCTTCAATGCGCAGGAGGAACTTTCCGCCGGTATGCCTGGCATACAGCCAGTTAAAAAGAGCGGTCCTGGCGCTGCCCAGGTGCAGGAATCCTGTAGGGCTTGGCGCGAAACGAACTCGTATCATTTTTCTCCGTTTTTATCCGACAAACGACATCCCCTTTTCAATGGCCCTTATATTCGCAGGGATGATCTCTTTTCTGCTGCCGGACATCTCTTCTATGATATTTATCAGTAATTTTTTATCGAATATTTTTTTCTTTGCGGCATAGATCCCCGCAGCAATTATATTGGCAACCCTGATATTGCCGAGTGATATCGCTTCATCCGTAAGCGGCACCTCCATGACCTCGATATCCTTTCTTCCAGGCCTCCGGTCACTGATAGAGGTATTCAATATCAAAAACCCGCCCGGCACGATCCTGTCCTCGAATTTATCAAGAGACGCCCCGTTCATGATGATAGCCGTATCCGTTGAAGAAATAACTGGATCCGCTATAAGGTCAGAACTTATCCGGACAGAGACATTAGCTGTTCCCCCGCGGACCTCGGCCCCGTATGACGGAAGCCACGTCACATTCAGGCCCTGCTTCATCCCGGCATTGGCGAGAAACTTGCCAAGCACCATGATGCCCTGGCCGCCGAACCCGGCGCATAATATTGATTCGTTTATGTCCTTCATCTTATAGTTATGAGTTCATAGACTATTGGTCTGTCAACGATAAAATGAGGGTAATAGATCCCTCGACTCGCTCATTTCATTCCTTTATAACCCCCAGCGGATATTCCTTGACGACTTCCTCCTCGATCCGTTTCATTGCCTTGAACGGCGTTAACCCCCAGTATGTAGGGCATGGAGAGATGACTTCTACCATTGAAAAACCTTTCCTCTCCAGCTGGAGCTGGAAAGATCTTTTTATCGCCTTCTTCGCATTAAAGACCTCCCTTGGCGAATAGACAGACGTTCTCTCCAGATACACGACCCCTGGCAGAACCGCCATCATCTCCATGATCTTCAAAGGGTACCCTTCCTTCTCCGCCCTGCGTGTGAACTGGCTCGTTGCCGTTGTCTGGCCGAGAAGAGTCGTAGGGGCCATCTGCCCCCTTGTCATCCCGTATACCCCGTTATTCACGAAGATAACCGAAATGTTTTCCCCTCTGTTACCAGTGTGGATTATCTCCGCCGTGCCGATAGCCGCAAGGTCCCCGTCCCCCTGATAGGTAAAAACCAACCTGTCTGGCAGAACCCTTTTTATGCCTGTTGCCACTGCGGGAGTCCGGCCGTGAGCAGCTTCGGCCGTGTCAAAGTCCCAGTAATCATAGGCCAGGACAGCACAGCCGACAGGGGCCACCGCAACTGTCCCCTCCCGCACACCAAGTTCATCGATGACTTCGCAGATAAGACGGTGAATAATCCCATGTCCGCACCCCGGACAGTAATGCGTTCTAACATCTTTCATGGATTCAGGTTTGGTAAACGTCTTTGCCATAATATGATCTATCCTGTTCAAAGCTCCTTTATCTTCTCTAGTATTGCCGCTTCCGTTGGAACACCTCCGCCCATGCGCCCATAAAAAGAGACCATCCTGTCATCCTGAACAGCGAGCCTGACGTCCTCCACCATCTGTCCGGCACTCATCTCAACGACAAGAAATTTGAGACCCTTTTCGGCCAGTTTCCTGATCTCCTTATATGGGAACGGCCATAATGCCATAGGACGCACAAGCCCGACCTTTTCTCCCGTTTTTCTGAGGCGTTCGACACACGCACGCGTTATTCTGCTTGTCGAACCGTAAGCGACAACGATTTTTTCAGCGTCGTCAACCTTGTACATCTCAACCGATACCTCTTTATCCTCGATCTCTTTATATTTTTTTTGTAATTTCTTATTGTGTTCCTCAAGCGATGTCTTCCCAGTCCCCAGCAAAAGGCTCTTTATGCTTTGCGCTTCCCGCCCCTTAGCGCCCGTCAGCGCCCATGGCTTAGGAATTACCGGACAAGGTTTTATATTCTCGTCAAATTCAAGCGGCTCCATCATCTGGCCGAGCATGCCATCCGCGAGGATCATGACAGGTACACGGTATTTATCCGCCAGGCAGAAGGCGTCATAGGTGAAATCGAACATTTCCTGCACGCTTGCCGGAGCGGTGACGATAATATGATAATCGCCATGGCCCCCACCCTTGGTGGACTGGAAATAGTCTCCCTGTGCCGGAGCTATATTACCCAGACCTGGGCCTCCACGCATGACATTGACGATCACCGCCGGAAGTTCAGCTCCCACAAGATACGAAATACCTTCCTGTTTAAGGCTTATGCCCGGACTTGAAGAACTGGTCATGGCCCAGGCGCCGACCAGTGAAGCGCCGAAGACCATGCTTACGGCCGCGAGCTCGCTCTCCGCCTGTATAAAGGTGCCTCCCTCTTCTTCCATCCTGCGGGACATGTAAGCGGTAAGTTCATTCTGCGGCGTGATAGGATATCCCGCATAGAACCTGCACCCGGCGCGCACAGCACCTTCACCGCAAGCCTCGTTCCCAGTTGATAGATATTTCATCATATTAAACAATCATTTGATTCTCGATGCTCGATACTATATTCTCGATATTACTCCACATGCGAGAATCTAACGTCCTCTATTTCTTCGCCCCAATCTCGATCGCGCAATCCGGACACATTATAAAACACAATCCACAACCCGTGCATTTCTCGGGCTGCTTTAACTCCACGTATCTAAGTCCCTTCTCATTGACTCCTCTTGAAATGGACAAAGCTCCAGCGGGGCATACTTCCACGCACAGGAGGCAGCCCTTGCATCTTTCTTTATCTATCTTCAGTCCTGATCTGTTCCTGATCTTCTCTTTCATGTTTAGAATAACTCGGCTTTTATGGTTGCTGTAATCTCGTCGGGGGTAAGGTGATATTTCCTCAAAAGCTCTTCCCTGGCCCCATGCTCGATGAACTCATCAGGCAGGCCCAGGCATTTGACCTTAACACCGCTGACATTTTCCCGTTCGAAAAATTCCAGGACAGCGCTTCCGAACCCTCCGGTGACTATGCCTTCTTCAATGGTAACCACTTTCTTCGTGCTATTGCAAACTTCTTCCAGCATATCGCGGTCGAGAGGCTTGATAAACCTGGCATTCACGACCGATATCTCTTTCCCTTCTCTGGATAAAAGTTCCGCGACTTCAAGGGCCGTGTTCACCATGCTTCCCACAGCAAGAATGGCCAGCTCCCTGCCCTCTCTGAGTCTCTCGGATCTCCCAAACTCGAGCGGGGCATAAAAAGACAAGCCGATGAACTGCTGCGCGAAATCACGCGGATACCTTATCGCAACCGGCCTGCTGTATTCCAGCGCGCTCTCCATCATTGATTCCAGTTCCACGCCGTCTTTCGGCGCCATCACTATGAAATGCGGAACGCTCCGCATGTAGGCCATATCAAATACCCCGTGATGAGTAGGGCCGTCCTTACCGACCAGCCCGGCCCTGTCCATGCAGAAAACAACGGGAAGATCCTGGAGCGCTACGTCATGTATGATCTGGTCATACGAACGCTGAAGAAAAGTTGAATAAATCGCCACAACGGGTTTCAATCCGCCTTTAGCCAGTCCCGCCGCGAACGTGACCGCGTGTTCCTCGGTGATCCCGACGTCATAAAAACGATCGGGGAACTTTTCAGCGAACTTGCACAGACCCGTGCCGTCCTTCATCGCCGCCGTGATCGCGACAATTTTTTTGTCCATTTCACCAAGCTTCACCATCTTCTCCCCGAAGTGCTGGGTGAAAGTTTTTTTATCCTCTTCCTCGCGCGGCACCTTTGCTGTCCCTACATCAAACGAAGTTACTCCATGGAACTTCGTCGGATCTTCTTCCGCACCGTTGTATCCCTTTCCCTTCCGGGTGATAACGTGTATAAAAACAGGTGCTTTCAGGGAAAAGGTGTTATTGAATATCGATATCAACTGCGCGATATCATGCCCGTCTATCGGGCCGAAATAGCGGTATCCCAACTCTTCAAACAGGATACCCGGGACCAGAAGGTTCTTTATTCCTTCCTCGAACTTCTTTACTGCCTTGACCGCCTTGTGGCCCAGCTTGGGGATGCTTTTGACTATCTTTTCAGCCTCTCCCCTGACCCTGTTGTAAAGAGGATTGGTTATGACCTTGTTCAGATACCGGCTCATGGCGCCCACGGGCGCGGAGATGGAACGTTCGTTGTCGTTCAATATTACGATCAAATTAGTTCCCCTGTGCCCGGCATGGTTCAGACCCTCAAACGCCAGGCCGCTTGAAAGAGACGCGTCGCCTATAACCGCGGCCACTTTATTCTTTTTACCCCTGAGGTCCCTGGCGCAGGCCATGCCAAGCGCGGACGATATAGAGGTCGCGGCGTGCCCGCAGGTGAACTGGTCATGTTTGCTTTCATCCTTATTGGGAAATCCGCTCAAACCGCCCATTTCCCTTAGAGTGTCGAAATTCTTTCTCCTCCCGGTAAGAAGCTTGTGCGCGTAACTCTGGTGCCCGACATCCCATAATATCTTGTCCTTGGGACTTTCCAGGCAATAATGAAGGGCGATGGTCAGCTCCACTACACCGAGGCTGGGGGCGAGATGCCCGCCTTTCCGGGAAGTGGTGTCTATGATCTTTCCCCGTATCTCAGCGGCGAGTTTATTCAACTGTTTGATGTTCAGTTTCTTGACATCCGCCGGCGATGATATCTGGTCCAGATATTTATACATATTCTTTTAGGTTAAATTTTTTCGAAATCTTTCTTCGTAAATTTCCCGTCTTTACCTTTAGTAAGGACCTCGATCTTCTGCCTGGCTTTTTCCAGCTTTTCCTGGCACATTCTCGCCAGCTTGATCCCCTCTTCATACTTTTTAAGCGAAGCGTCCAGGGGAATATCCCCGGCTTCCAGTTCATCCACTATCTTCTCGAGCTTCTCCATCGCCTTTTCAAACGAGATCTCTTTCATATTCACTCCCCCCATGCGCCTTGCCCCATGCCCTTGTCTATTCCTCCGGCTCGGCGCTTCCATTGCCTGTTCCTTCCACTCGACTCGACACTTCTCCATTACTGAGCCGCGTCAACAGCCTGTCACCGGCTTTTACCCCTTTGATATTCTTGACCACCCTGCCGCCCCTGAACGTAATGCTGTACCCGCGGTTCAACACGGAAAGGGGGCTCAGCGCTTCCAGCTTTCCGGAAAGCGCGGCAAACGCGCTTTCTCCCAGTTCCACGTAATGAGCCATTTTAATACGCGCCCTCCTTCCCAGGTCGTCCACCTGCTGCCCCAGCTGCAGGACAACATTGACCGGTTCCCGCAGCACGTAGCTCTCTTTAAGGCTCCTGAGTTTTGCTCCGGCCATGTCCAGTCTCGACTTCATCGCTGTTTCCGATCTATCACTGAAAGCTCTGACGCGTCCAGTGAGTTCGTCCTTTTCCGGTATTACCAGTTCCGCGGCCGCCGAAGGAGTAGCCGCCCGGCGATCCGCCACAAAATCGGATATTGTATAATCGATCTCGTGGCCCACGGCGCTTATTACCGGTATTTCGGAAGCGAATATGGCCCTGGCAACCGCCTCCTCATTGAACGCCCACAGGTCTTCAAGGCTTCCTCCGCCCCTCCCGATAATAATAACATCTACTGGGTTTTCTTTCAACCCGGCATCTATCAGATATCGGTTGTATTCGTTCAGGTCACGGATAGCCTGCGCTATTTCGTCCCTGGCTTCATCTCCCTGGACTTTTACCGGGCATATGGTGATCTCCATGTTCGAGAACCTGCGGCGCGCTACCTTTAAAACATCACGGATAGCCGCGCCAGTGGCCGATGTTACGACGCCCACGCGCATTGGTAAAAAGGGTGTGGCCCTTTTCCGCTCTTCCTCGAACAACCCCTCCTTCTGAAGCTTCTTTTTGAGCTGTTCAAACGCCACAAAAAGCGCGCCTTTGCCCTGGGGTTCGATAATCTCCGCATAAAGCTGATACTGGCCCTGTTTATCATAAACGCCTATCCTGCCGAAACACAGAACGTGCATCCCGTCCTCTATTTCAAACTTCCGACGGGAATTAGCGCTTCGGAACATGACACATTTTAACATGCTGCTCTCGTCTTTCAGGCTGAAATAAACGTGCCCCGATGAAGGCGACCTGAAATTCGAGACCTCTCCCTCGACCCAGACCTCGGGAAATTTATCTTCCAGAATAAAGCGGATATCCCTTGTTAATCCGGTAACCGAGTAGACATGTGTTTTTTCGTCAACGGGCATCTTACTGTATCTTCTCCTGCACCCTTTTTATCCCCAGCGCCTTTCCCGTGTTCTCGTCTATCTCAACCATCACACCGTGCATCTGGGCATCGTCCGTTGCCATCTCAAAACGCGTGGGCAATTGCGTCACAAAACGTTCTATGACCTGTTCTTTTTTTCGGCCGATAACTGAATCGTACGGCCCGGTCATCCCGCAATCAGTGATGTACGCGGTGCCTTTCGGAAGGACTTTTTCGTCAGCTGTCTGTATATGGGTATGGGTCCCTATCATGGCGCTTACCAGCCCGTCTAAAAACCACCCCATCGCCACTTTCTCGCTCGTCGCCTCGGCATGTATATCCACGATTATTACGGGAGTCTCGGCGGAAAGCCTTTCTATCTCTTCTTTGACCCTTACAAATGGACATTCCACGGCTTCCATAAAGACCCGGCCAATAATGTTTATTACGGCGACCTTGATCCCCTTCGCTTCCACGAGGGTCGAGCCCTGTCCAGGTACGCCACGGGGATAGTTCGCTGGCCGTATAAGCTTATCCGTCCGGTTAATGTAATCGTATATTTCCCTTCTTTTCCATATATGATCCCCTGAAGTCATCACGTCTATACCGCTTTTAAAAAGCTGTTCCGCGACCTTGGGCGTTACCCCGCTCCCGCCTGCCGCATTCTCCCCGTTGGCTATAACAAAGTCTATAGCGTTCTTTTTTCTGTAGCCGGGAAGTATCTCCCCCACTATGTCCCTGCCCGGACGGCCGACTATATCACCTAAAAATAATATTTTCATATCCTCGCCTTGATTTATTTAGCGTATTCGATGGACCTGGTCTCACGTATCACGACCACTTTTATCTGTCCCGGATACTGCAGTTCATTCTCGATCCTCTTCTTTATCTCCATAGCTACCACAGCGGTCTTGGCGTCATCGACCCTGGACGGCTGCACCATGATGCGTATCTCCCGTCCCGCCTGGATCGCGTAAGTCTTTTCAACGCCTTCAAACGAATTGGCTATACCCTCGAGGTCCTCCAGCCTCTTTATATAGGACTCGAGCGTCTCTTTTCTGGCCCCAGGACGGCTGGCGCTTACCGCGTCCGCGGCCTGGGCCAGCACGGCCAGAAGTGTCCTTGGGTCTACGTCCCCGTGGTGGGCTTCTATCGCGTGCACTATGATCTCGGGCTCCCCGTATTTCTTTGCGAGTTCCGCTCCCAGTCTCGCGTGGGTGCCCTCCATCTCGTGAGAGACCGCTTTACCGATATCGTGCAGGATGCCTATACGCTTGGCCAGTTTGATATCCAGCCTGAGCTCCCCGGCCATTGTGGCCATAAGATAGGCTGTTTCCTTGCAATGCTGCAGGACGTTCTGCCCGTAACTGGTGCGGAACTTCAGCTTTCCCAGCAGTTTGATGAGCTCACCGTGCACCCCGTGTATCCCCATATCAAGAAGCGTGTTCTCTCCTTCTTCTTTTACCAGGGCTTCCATCTCTTTCTTTGTCTTGGCCACTATCTCCTCGATACGTCCGGGATGTATCCTTCCGTCCTCTATCAGGGTCTCCAGTGACCGCTTGGCTATCTCCCTGCGATATTTGTCAAAACCCGATATAATAACGGCTTCCGGCGTATCATCGATGATCACATCGACCCCCGTGGCCATCTCCAGGGCGCGGATATTCCTTCCCTCCCTGCCTATTATCCTCCCTTTCATCTCTTCGGACGGCAGGTTGACCACACTTACCGTTGTGTCCACGGTGTGGTCAACGGCGCATTTCTGGATGGCAAGGCCGATGATCTTTCTCGCTTCCTTGTCCGCCTTCTCCTTGGACTCTTCCTGTGTTCTCCTTATCGCGTAAGCGGCTTCGTTCCTGGCGTCTTCCTCCATCTTTTTGACAAGCATGGTCTTGGCCTGCTCCCTGCTCATTCCCGATATCTTCTCAAGGCGGACCTTCTCTTCCTGAAGTAATTTATCAAGGTTGTGTTTCTGGCGGTTGACCTCGTCCCTTCTGTGGTTTACCTCCGATTCCGTTTTTTTAATATCCTTCCCTTTCTGCTCGATAAGTTCCACTTTTCTGTCAAGGTTCTCTTCCTTCTGTATCAGGCGCTTTTCCATCATCAGGAGCTCTCTCCTGCGTTCTTTTGATTCCTCCTCAAATTCCGCGCGCATTTTCAGGAGCAGGTCCTTGGCCTCAAGCGCTGATTCCCTCTTCCGGCGTTCCGCTTCGACCTTTGACTGAGTTACAATGGTTTTCGCCCTGTTTTCAGCACGTTTTATCTTCATCTTCGCGGTATACTTCCTTACCACATAGCCGAGAAAAAAGAAAAAGAAACACCCTAAAAATGCAAATCCTACATGAGACACATTCATGTTAGCGTTCATTTATACCTCCTTGGCTGAGACACCATTGATCAAACGAAAATTAAAGAATGATTAGTTTTTTTCGGGGTCAATCCGTGATGACCATTGAGACAGGTCTATCATGGGGACACGATGGCAGGAAATCCACTATCTGGAATCGGAATGCTGGTCCAATTGTCTTTGCTGAAGATAATTCGGGCCTGGCCAGGAATCTGTCGTAATATCCCTTGCCCCTGCCAAGCCTCATGTTATTTTTGTCATATGCTATTCCAGGCACCACTATCAAATCTATCTCCTTCAAAGACACTTTCCGGGGCCCGTTTTTCGGTACGGAAATACCATGCGGGCCCTTCACGAGATCATCTATCGATTCAAGTTCTGAAGCGATTATAACTCGGTCTTTAGTATCGATAAATGGGACAACCATTCTCTTGCCCATTTCCAGCGATCTTTTGTTAAAATACCCGGTCTCCACCTCGGTTGGCAAAGAAATATAGGTCATTACTGTCTTGCTGGACCTGAACTCATCGCTGGAAAGGAGCTTTTCCTGAATCCTGCGGCTCCTCTCGCCTCTCAACGACGGAGCTTGCCCCTTTAATTGTTCTATTAACTCCTTCCTGACATTATTTTTTAACGATCTAATATCGTCGAACTGCACGTTATTATACTCCAAAGTTTCCCGGATGTATATGCCGATTTTTTCAGCCTTTATACTGCTTCCACACCCTGGACTTCAGGGACTTCCTCCCTGATGGTCCGTTCAACCACAGATTTAACTGTTATCTGGCTCATCGGGCATCCCCTGCAGGCCCCCTGGAGCCTTACTTTGACAATGCCGCCTTCCATTGAAACGAACTCTATGTCACCACCGTCCCGCTGAAGGGCGTGACGTATCTTTTCGATCACATTTTTTACCTTATCTTCCATTTCGCCTCCTCGAAGCTGGACAATTCAAATAACAAGCCTATCCATTATATCCTTCTGGCCGAATAAGTCAATCCTTCAATGGGAACGTTTCCCTTTGGCCTAACTTGTTGTATTCATTAAACTTGTATAGTGTCGTTTTTCGGATCTACCTGCGGACGCATATCCTGGGAGAGAACACTGTCCTGGTCCTTACATACCATCCGACACCCGCATAAGCGCCTATCGTGGCCAATAAGGCCCCTGCAAAGCTTATCAGGGGATTCCTGAAAAACGCGTACAGGATGAGTATTCCAGAGACAAATACTGTCAGGGGAAAAACATATAAGATAAGATATACTTTCATCATCTCTAAAGAAGACACGTCTATGGTAACGTGATCTCCTTCCTTGAATTCCTGGATATCTGCTGCAGTTATATTGATGCGCCTGGACCTGGCAAGCCCGCAGCGGGAACACGTTCTGCACTCTTCCGTGGGAACAGTCTTTATTACAGCCCTTTTTTCTTCAATTTTTACAATAATTCCTTCTTCTTTCATCGGCTCTCCGTGTTAGTTCGTAGTTCGTAGTTCAGAGATAAAAATTTGGTCTTATTATGTCAAGTCAACTATCTACGAACTACTACACCCTGATCTTCTCTACCTCGGCCCTTTCCATTGCCCCTACGAGTATGTCCTTTTTGTTATTATCATCTGTCCAGTACAGGATCTTCTCATTTGAAAAATAATTTTTACTTTTTGAATGGCTAACGCAAAGCAGGGCTGCCTTCTCAATGTTTGAAGAGCTGAGCTCGCCACGTAAAAGAACGTACGGCCCGGCTTTTTCTTTCAAATGCAGCAGGATATCCCCCTCTTTCTTCAGGACGATTATGCCGGCATTGTCCTTTTCATCTCTTCCAACGATCGCTTTGGTCGCGGCATCCAGGCGAAAGTGCCTTCCGCATTTCAGGAGGTTAATATCATCGAGTTCCATCTTACCGGCTTGCATAAGGTCCTTTAATCTTCTCGAAAACCCGGGGTCTGTAAGAAGGCATCCCCCCGCGGGTGAAAAAAACTTCTTTATCCCGTACTTTTCGGCCAGCTCGAACTGACACTTTCGTGAACGGCCGCGTATATCAAACAATGCTTCTCTGTCCACGACACCCTCTTTCTCCGGGATCGTTTCCTCGAGAAGCCTGGCGGAAAGCGGCCTGAGAAGATATCCGTCAAGCATCGACATCTTCCTTATCATGTTCAGGGTTTCCCGCCTCTGGGACATTGGCCTTTCGCCCAGCACCTCGCCCGTGATGACAAACCCGGCGCCTTCTTCTTCCATTATTCCTTTCGCCCGCCGCAGCATCAATATCTTGCAGTCTATGCAGGGGTTGAGGTTAGACCCGAAACCGTGGTCCGGTCTTTTTAATACCTCAAGAAACTCTTGAGATATGTCGAACATCTTCACGGGAATATCCGCATCCTCACATGCTTCCCGGACTTTTTGTTTGAAAAAATCCAGGTCCCGCGAAGCGAACGACATCACAAAACACGCGGCCTCGACTTCAATGCCCTGTTCCATGACGGCCTTTGCGGCGAGCAGGCCATCAAGTCCGCCTGATATTAAAGCGATAGCTTTCGGGTTCATTTTCCCTTTCCCTTCAGCGCCATCAGCCATTCCTTTATCTTTTTCTCATATCCTATGTCTGCCGGCACGTAATACGTCTTCTCCCTGCGCACATAATCCTGCTCCACATAATGGCCGTTGAAAGAATGCGCGTATTTATATCCTTCACCGTGTCCGAGCTTTTCCGCGCCGGGATAACTTGCGTCCTTCAAGTGGTCTGGCACTTCCTGCGTCCGCTCTTCAGTTAAATCCTTTATTGCTTTCTCTATGGCAAGATAAGACGCGTTGCTTTTAGGCGCGCACGCCACATAGATGGTAGCCTGAGCGAGTGGTATCCTTGCCTCGGGAAAGCCGATAAAATCCGCGACCTGCATGGCGGAGTTCGCCACCACCAGGGCCTGCGGATCAGCGTTCCCGACGTCCTCAGCCGCGCATATAACCAGGCGCCTCGCGATAAACCTGGGGTTTTCGCCCGCCACTATCATCTTTGCCAGCCAGTAAAGAGCCGCGTCGGGGTCTGATCCCCGCATGCTTTTAATGTAAGCGCTGGCCGTATCATAATGGGCGTCACCGTCCCTGTCATAGACTATGGCTTTTTTCTGTATAGACTCCTCGGCTTCTCCCAGGGTAATATGTCTTATCCCGTCTTTCCCGGGTTCGGTAGTAAGCACGGCGACTTCCAGAGCGTTCAAACCTTTTCTCGCGTCACCGTCTGAGATCTTTGACAGATGATTGACAGCATCTTCATCAACTTTGATGTTCATCCCGCCAAATCCCCTTGAAGTGTCTTTCAGCGCACTGTTCAGGATCCCCCTTATGCTCTCTTCGCTCAGCGGCTTAAACTCAAAGACCTGGCTTCTTGAGAGAAGAGCGGAATTCACTGAAAAGAAAGGGTTCTCGGTAGTAGTGCCTATAAGTATGACCGTGCCGTCTTCCACCGCGGGCATGAGCACATCCTGCTGGGCCTTGTTAAACCTGTGTATCTCGTCAAGAAGCAATATGGTCTTCTGGCCGTTCAGGCTTCTGTTCTTCGCGGCTGTATCTATGACCCCCCGGATCTCTTTTACATTGCTGGAAACAGCATTCGTTCGTATAAAGCGCGCACCTGTTTTTTTAGATATTACCACTGCCAGGGCTGTCTTCCCTGTCCCTGGAGGACCGTAAAATATCAATGAACTTATGCGGTCCGCTTCTATTGCCCTGCGCAGAAGTTTCCCCTTGCCGATGATATGCCCCTGTCCATGAAATTTCTCAAGGGTATCAGGACACATGCGCAGCGATAAAGGCAGATCCTTCTTCTTATTTGTGTTCTTTTCGAATAGATCCATGGTTCGTGATCGGTTTTAAAAAGCAGGGCCGGAGGTCATCCGGCCCTGAAAAGACCCCATCTGGCCGTGAACGGGAAGAGATATGGTCCCTTAAGGACACGTGGGTGCCATCCTGATAATCCCGCGAGATCACCAGAGCTAGACTCCCCATTTATTGGTGTTGGCCAATACTCATCCCCAGAACACGCACCAGACAGGAGATCTATGCTGATTTTCATTATAACACTCCACCGAAAATTCAGCAATAATAAATAGGGACAGCGACCATTTTTAAAAAAAATGGTCGCTGTCCCTATTTATTACAGCGACTGGAGGACCTGGTTCTGGGAATCCTTCCACTGGCGCAGCGTTTCCCAGTTAATAGGTGTAATCCTGAGCGTCTTGTCCCCTGTCCATATCTTCCTGACAAAATTACCCAAATCCACCGCACTCATGTTCATAAAATCAACAGCATCGTCAATTATGCCGGCGCTCTGGAAAAAGGCAAGCATCTCTCTTCTTTTTCTCATGAATTCAGGATTTTGCGGATCCATTTTATCAAAAATATCCTGCACCCGTCTGTCATTCATAAGTATGGTCCCGACCGCAACGACCCTGGCCTCATCGATGATCCGTCCCTCCTTCAATGGATCGTTGCCTATACATATCATGTTCTCAACTTCCGGATCCTCCGTTCTCTTTGATCCGATAAAGCTTCTGGCTTCTTCTACATGAGCTTGAGTAGGACAATCAACATATATTTTGGGAAGGGCTTTTCTCCCTTCTTCTCTTTCTGCCTTATTTCTCTCTTCCACTACTATCTGATAAGCTTTTCCCAGCTGTTCCGTGAATTCTTCGAACTGAGCCTCAGAGGAAACTTCCTTACCCAGATCCGGGTCATAATAGAGTATCCCCGTAGAGATGCCGTAACTCTTATCAAATTTCCTTTTCAGGTCCTGTCCGACCGCAAATTGCTCTTTTTCGGCACCTGGGCGGGACGCCCGGGGTATGACAAACACATTAAGGTCTCCCTGTCTCAGATCATCCGTAATAAGACTGATCTCTTTCGTGAATACCGCGTTCCCTGCCGGATCAAGATGGTCCTGTATGCCGTAAAGTAGCTTTTCCCCTTTAAGTTCCGGACTTGCGGTTTTCAAGCTGGCATTATATCGAATAAGCGCTATTTCGCTTTCTGTTACCGGACTTTCGCCCTTCTGTACGCGCGTGTTTCTCTCCTTGCTCATCTCAAAATCCGGCTTACGCATTTTCTCGTCAAGTTTTTCGATCAATTTATCAGGAGACATGCTTTCCACTTTTTCTTTTCCTTCTTCTTCTATAAGCTCGTTACAGGCCCTCCTTACGTCTTTCCCGGCTCCGCGCATAAAGGTATGACGCGTAAGTGCGATGTATTCCTGGTCCCACGGCAGTTTCACGAACGCTTCACCTAATTCGTGGATAAAGCCCAATGGTTCAAGAAGATGTCTATTAAGGTAAAGAACTTTTTCGTCTTCGCTGACCACTCCTTTTATCTTTTCGTGGTCTTCCAGAACTATTATCTCTTCAACTTCATACTGGAGGCCGTCAATAATACCGGCAATGGATTTACTTACCGCTTCACTTGCTTCAGAGGATAACCCGCGCATTCTGCCCTTGACCCATGCTTTGATGCTTTCTCTGACCTCTTCCGGCGACAGCGTCAGGACCTCGGCACTATCTTTCTTTTTAGCAAACGGCACAAAAACAGGCTCAAATTCATCATCCCGCTTTGAAGTTATGAAGATACCTTCTCCCTCTTCGTCTTTCTTATTCTGTCCCTTCCCGCGTGTTATCCGCACATCACCTCCTATAACATTGCCCTCTTTATCTGTTACTTTCCCGATAAAACTGCCGGATTGGCTGGTCCCAACCATTGATCCAGCGGCACGTTTCCTTGCGAGTCGGCTGAACGGCCTGGCTTCATTCTTATCCCAGAAAAGAGGCGTTACGGAACGTTTACCCAGAACGCGGGTCATCTCTCTTCTGTCTTCATTGTCCCTTATCCCGACGCAGAATACGTGTTCATCCTCAAGTTCCCACCCTTTCACGTGCCTGCCTAATTTTTCTTCAACCTTTGTTCCGTTACCAAAGATCCTTCCGGTCCTTTCCGCATATCTTCTGTTCTGTTCCCTGTTGTAAAAATCCAGATCATTAAAAGCCAGGGTCTCCCTTGACTTTTTATATCTCTTCTGGAGCATCAATATCACATTATCCAGTCCCTTGCCTTTTATGTCATATCTCACTTTCCTGCCCTGTCTTTCTATCTCAACGATATTGCCCGGCATGATAAAGATGAATTTATCCAATGTATATGGCTGCTTTCCTTGAAGCCTGACGGGGTCGAACATCTCCACAAGAGACCGGGCAGTATCCTTGACCCATGTATCTCTATAGTTCTTGTCAAAAACAGACCGCATATCTACAAGGATGCTTCCCCTCTTGGTCGTGTCAGTTTCAGTTTCCCTGACCATTGTCTTCCCTCTGCGGGCAGTTGCGTTCCAGTCTATCTTCCTATAGTCATCCTGTCCCGGAACATATTCTCTTAATTGCAAAAATTCGCTTCCCTGCCCGGCTCTTGCCTTGGACCTGCCGTTTGGCTTGAGGGAATGCTTTACCGGGGCGCCCACGCGCAATAACATCTTTGACCTTAACTCTTTCCGCAACCTTTCCTCAATCTGGCTGAATTCAACTTCTATTTGCTCCCTATCGGATTCTAACCCGGCCGAGGAAAGCACACTATACTTATCAACGATCTCTCTTATCCCCTCGTAGACCTCATCCGGGTCTGTCTTTTCATCAATTGATTTGAAGAGCTTAAGCAGTTCCCTGTTCATTGCCTGGCGGCCGTGGTGATCGCGTGTATCCAGAACACTGTAAAGAGCGGCAAGCGGCACGAGACTTATCATCCGCCTTAACGCGCCCCTGGTCTTTGCTGGGGGCTCCATGGCTACACACGAGATAGCATCAAACACTGCACGCTGGTTATCCGGAAGGATCATCCGCATTGTCTCCAGATCGGCCTGCTGTCTCCGGGTCAATCCCTGAGACCGCATTTCCATCATTTCATTCAAAAGCTGCCTCGCCGTATCCGCTCTTCTACCGGTGAACCAGGGACTTTCCTTCAGAATACGCTCAATGATCCTATCCGCGGAAGGACCCAGAATCATGTCCCTCTTCCTAAGAGTGTCTGAAGCATAACTCAAGAGAAAAGCCAGCACTCCTATCATAAAAAGCACACAAATTGCATCGTGGCTGCATTCATCCCAGAACTCTTTCCATACTGAATCTAATGTAACTTTTCCCTGGTAATCATCTTTCAAAATGTCCATAAGCCCCTGGTTGATCTCATCCCACATCCCAACATTATCAGTTTCAGTCCACCAGGCTTTGTCCCATGGCTGGGAGTCTTGTTTAAGTTTTAAAAATGAAGGATTCCTTCTTACCAGTTGAATTGCTTTGTAAACCGGATTGTCCCTTACAGAAGACTCGATCTCTATATCAAAGTGTCTATCTCCCATACCTGTCAGCTCACGCAATCCCGCAAAAGCATCCTCTAACGTACTTCCAAGGGTAATGTTCAGGTTCTCTCCGATCAGATCCAATCTGTCTATGCAGTCCTTATAAGATTTGAAATCGTGTTCCGGATATGTCTTTTCATATACTCCAAGCATAAAGGTATTGAGGTCCTTTGCCTTATCATGGTAATTGTTGTGAAAATCAGCTGGGACAAATAAAGGAAACTCCAAAGGATCAAATCCCCATTCGGGCGTGAATTTCTGAAGATAGTCTGATACTATTTCTCTCCATTGTTCAAGGGTGAATGAGCATCCCTGGGTCACTTTTTTTGCGCGTGCAGCCCCTCTGATGGTATAGTTCGGGTCCACATAATGATCAAACAGTTCAATGATATACTCTTTGAACTCTGTTGTCCGCAAAAACTTCATAAGCGTTATCATCTGGTTTTCGCTCAAATGTTCAGGTAATGCATGCAAAAGGGGCTTTATTGTGTCTGTTACGGTCTGGAGATCAAAGAAATTTACGATCTGACCTTGGGAAGCGTACACTTCCGGAAAATGCTGGTCCATATAATCCAATATCTCGCCCAACTCTCTTAATGCGGCTCCCTGATCCACTTTTGCCAGGGCGTTTACGTTCCTCCATCTTATATCAAGACGCTCCGCGCGTAACTTTCTAAGCTGTCCAGCAGCTTTTTGAGAGGGTATATTGTATAGTCCGGCAATACGGCTTAGGTAATGCTGTCTTGATACCCCTAAACCGAGTTTCTCCCTTTCTATCTTCTTTCTGTACTCTATTATCACTTTTCTCCCATTTGGCTGTAAGGAATCAACCCATACATCCTGTTTTCTGGTATCATCCCAAAGACAGATACGCAGGTCGCCATCTTCCGTGAAAATATAATCTTCATGGGGTATCCCGTATCCTGTCCCATATGAATATCTTAGATCTGAATTTTCCGGGAATAATGAACCTACATATCCCCAAGCCGCGCCGCGCTCATCCCAATTAACGATCTTCCCTATCCACCTGCCATCGGGAGCGAATACCGGTTCCCAGGAATCCATAAACTCGAGCCCGGCAATGCCTGCTTCTTCAGCAGCCGGCCCAAAAAACGCATGATCGTAACGCAACTGTGACTTCTTAAAGTAACTCGTCGCCGTATTGCTGAATCTTACCTTAATAAGTCTCTGGCCATAAACGGCTTCTATCCCTAATGGAGGACGGTCTTTAGGGGTTATTATTTTAGGGCCTGTCAGTGATCTGTTATTATTGAACGGTGCGGCTCCCGGACCTACAAAACTGTAAGTATCGTCATCATTTTTTGCAAGAACAACATAATCTCCATCGGGCAGATTCGCCCAGTCAACTATTATTCTATCCTGGACAAGACCTGCCATTTTCTGCGCGCCCGGACCTACAAGAGAAAGCTTGGGAGACCCTATGTCCGCGGCTCCTACCCATGTGTCATCTATAAAAAGTGGCGGGAGTATACGGTGAGCATATGGTATCTTCATTAAGACTTGCTCTCCATTGAATGTGCCAAGATAACACTTTTGCATCGTTAGTTTCTGAGACTTTGATACGGCTGGACTATTTACACCAAACTCTATCGCGCTTATCCATGAACCGTCTGCTCTGATTGTTACACTTCTATTCATTCCTTTTTGACGGAAAAATGGCGCAGGAGGAATGGCTTTCAGCCACCCATCTTTAAACAACCCGGACCTTTCCGCCAATGGGCCCATGAAGGAAAGCATATCGCCCACTCCCGACACCGCAAGCCAATCACCGTTGGGTAACACAAAAAATTCATTAAGCTCTTTGACCTGAGCCTGATATTTTAGGGTTTTATCTTTACCTGAAATAGAAATACCGGATGGCTTGTCAGCTCCTTTTTCTCCGGTAATAAATGCTCCCTGATAATAGTCTACCACTTCCCCGTTTGCGGGGATCGTAATACTTTCTCCGGTAAGAACGTCAACGACCCGGATCGTACCCGTATCCTCCTGGTCGTCTTCAGGGATAGCGGGGTCTCTCTCCTCCGCCTGTCGTTTTTCCGTCAATACTTCAAACGCCTTGTCAAGCTGATCTATAGTCAACGTCGGTGCGTCTGAATCGTCCATTGCCTTTATATACCAGACACCTCCTGTCATATACACACTGAAAACCATATCAAAAGTCCGCCTATAAATCGCGATCAACTCTTCCTTGGTGCTTGCCCGGCTAAGAGCATTCTTTGTGAAATCCTGGGACATAAGATGACCGAAAGCCGCGTTAAACTCCTCTAACAAGTATCTTGCACCCTCACGGTTCTTTATGGATAATTCACCATCTTGACCCCTATACATCCTGCTATGAAGTAAATGAATATTTGCCAGGATCACCGCTGTTTCGATTTCATCCCTGGCTCCTTCCAGTGCCATTCTGATATTCGGCAAAATCATTAGAATTCTCATTCTGTCATTTGTAAAAAAGCTGATCTCTGACCTGAAGAGTCCTCTTATATACTCAACTCCTTCTTCCTGTTCCGTGCCCTCTGCTATTCTGGCGGCGTTCACAAATGACTGTCTCATGAATCCAACGAAATCATCGTATGCGTTTGCGTCATAAGGGTCGTAAGGCCTCTTTACCGTGGGTTCGCCTTTCGCTGTATCCCGAATGAGGATTTTCCCCGTAGTTCTGTTAAAGGTAACAAAAACATCTGCCACCTCAACGCTGTATTCACTGTCATTCATCCCTATCACATACCTTGTCGCGCCTTCCGGAACTTTACGCTCACGATCGATCACTTCATAAGACTGCTTAAACTCAAACCCGGTATAAAGAGATAATTCTCTTTTGAACCTGTCCTTTATTCTGGTTATGGCTTCCCCGTTTTCAGCCCCTCTTGTCCTGACGACAGCGAAGTCGAGTGTATGCAATATCAAATGCGCCCAGCCGTTATAGCGCTCCTCACCCGGATGATGCCTGTTGGGTCCTCCCGGGGTGGACTGGTCATGAACGATAACTACC
>Ga0208325_1000088_pt1 | contig 25101 bp, 25 predicted proteins | sample PL_2010_330m_FD_185486 | JGI IMG/M metagenome (GOLD analysis project Ga0208325, IMG submission 185486) | Freshwater microbial communities from Powell Lake, British Columbia, Canada to study Microbial Dark Matter (Phase II) - PL_2010_330m... | ecosystem: Environmental > Aquatic > Freshwater >...
CTATTATATAGAGCTACCGATAGAGTATAATAAAGGCGGGGAACCAGATGCAGATCAGGAAAACATACCAGAATGTAAAGCCCGAGTTGCTGTATGATGAGGTGAGGGATTTTGTCCTCAAGCAGGGAGCAGTTATAGATAAGGCGAAATTTGAAACATACTCTCTGCCTACCGACTCGTCATCTTTTATTTCTCGGGGTACACTAACCTTCAAGATTCAGGGTGAATCGGGCAAGGCGGAAAAAGAGTGCCTCAGAGCCCATATCGTCGGCTCAGCTAAAGGTGAAACCAAGGTGATGCTGGATATAGATGACAAGCTCTTCTCCCGGGAGAAGACTTCGGCTCTGCAGGACGACCTGGACTTTATTTTTAGCTCATATGAGGTAAAGGGTCACTAGAATAGCATACTGGTTCAGGAGATAAGGAGATGAAACAAGGGCACTAGCATTGCCGTTTGATGGCGGTGGCTGGTGCCCTTTGCTATTAAAAAACAATTATCAGTGACACTTAGCGGGAAAGGGGGCAGAAATGACAACATATAGTGATAACACGCCAGTAGACGGGTCACGGGGCGCAGCGGAACTTGGCAAAAGATTCTTTAGCTGGCAGACTTTGGCATCATTTGGTGGAAGCGTGATCGCAGTCAAGATTCTTTGGGAGGTACTTAAGGCTCTGCAGTTCTTTGGTAAGGACTTTGAGTCCTACCATACTCCATTTTGGGCCTCAATCATTCTGGTCTTCGCAATCGCGATTTTCAGTGAGCCCGCTCGCAAAGATGAGAGCACCAATTGGCAGCAAAAGGGGCAGAAGTCCATACAGACGATCTTCAATGCGTTGTTGGTATTCGCGGCTATCATTGGTGTTAGCACGGCAACGGCTTAGGGGGTGCGGTCGGTGAATTGGGGAAAAGCCTGCTATCAGTCTGCAAGTGCACCTAGACGGAAACCGAAAATGCAGGACGACTCTAAAAGTTATCTCTTACTTCATTTTTTCCTTGATAGAGGGGCAGGATTCGGATAATTCCCAAATCTCAATACAAATGACACGCTACTAGATGTCCCTCCCCGACATCCTTAAGCTCTGGCTCTTCTTTATCGCATATGGGCATTACCCGGTGGCATCGGGTATGGAAGCGGCAGCCCGGTGGAGGGTTCAGGGGGGAAGGAACACTACCCGGGAGCAGGATTCTAGCCTTCTTCCCCCGCTTTATATGGGGGATGGCGGATAGTAATGCCTCGGTGTAGGGGTGGAGGGGATTCTGGAAAATCTCATTCTTTTCAGCTAACTCAACAATTTTGCCCAGATACATTATGGCCACCCGGTGGGAGATTTGTCTTATCACCGATAAATCGTGGGCAATGAATAAATATGCCAGACCAAATTCCGTCTGCAGGTCCAGCATCAGATTTAAGATTTGAGCCTGAATAGAAACATCCAGGGCGCTTACCGGCTCATCAGCGATAATAAGCCTGGGATTCACTGCTAGCGCCCGACCAATGCCGATGCGTTGCCTCTGCCCGCTGCTAAACTCGTGAGGGTAGCACCAGGCGTGTTGGGCTTCCAAGCCGACTCGCTCCAGTATCTCCACCACTCTCTCTGCCCGTTCCTGGTCATCTTTCATACCATGGATGAGTAGAGCCTCGCCTATGGACTGGTTGACGGTCATCCTTGGGTCGAGGGAGGACTGGGGGTCCTGAAATATTATCTGGATTTGCTTTCGTAATCTTCGTAGTTCCTTCTTACTCAGCCTGGTGATATTGATTCCCTGGTAAATAATTTCCCCTTCGGTTGGCTCCTCTAATCTCAATATTATCCTGCCCAGGGTGGATTTACCACATCCTGATTCACCCGCCAAACCCAGGGTTTCTCCCTCTTTTATATAAAAAGATACCCCATCAACTGCCTTTACTTCACCAACCTGTCGGGCAAGTAGCCCTCCGGTAATTAGGTAGTATTTCTTTAAATTCTCTACTTCCAGTAGCTTATGGTTCAGCATTACCCCGTTTTACCTTTCAAGGTGAGAATATAGATGGCAGAAGACGGTATGCCCCTCGGCAATAGTAAATGGTGGCGGCGTCTCCTCCCGGCAAATAGCCAGTGCTTTATCACATCGGGGGTGGAAAAGACAACCACCAGGGGGGTCAATAAGGCTGGGTACAGTTCCGGGTATGGTCTCAAGCCTATCTTTTACCTGGGTTATGTCGGGCAGACACCTAATCAAGCTGGCGGTGTAAGGGTGTTTGGGATTGTTGAGTAATTCGGAGACGGTAGCGGCTTCAGCGACTCGGCCGCCGTACATAACCAGAATCCTATCCCCAATCTCGGAAACTATGCCCAGTTCGTGAGTTATAAAGAGGAGGGACATCTGCCGGGTATTTTTGAGCTGGTTAAAAATGTCCAGAATCTGGGCTTTTACGGTTACATCAACCGCCGTGGTTGGCTCATCAGCAATAAGGATTTGTGGGTCACAGGATAGGCTCATGGCTATCATGGCTCTCTGTCTCATCCCCCCGGATAACTGGTGAGGGTAATAGGTAGCCGCTTTTTCCGGTGTTGGTATGCCCACCTCTTCCAGCAGGCTTAGCGCCTTTTCCTTTGCCTCTCGCGTGGTCGCCCCCAGGTGGAGCTTTACCTGCTCCACTATCTGGTTACCTATGGTGAATACTGGATTGAGGGCTGATTGCGCATCCTGAAAGACCATGGCAATTTCTTTGCCTCGGATACGCCTGAGCTGGTCAGGGGGACATTCCAGTAGATTTAGATTGTTGTAGTATATTTCACCGCCGACTATCCTGCCCGGTGGGCTATCAATCAGACCTAAGATAGACAGCGCGGTCACTGTTTTCCCGCAGCCGGATTCACCCACCAGGCACAGGCACTCACTCTTCAGCAGGTCAAAATCGATGCCATCTACTGCCCTGACAACGCCACGCCGGGTGAAAAAATATGTCCTTAGATTTCTAATTCTTAAAATTGCCTCTTCCATATCAAACGTTACTCCTGGGGTCGAAAGCATCCCTCAAGCCATCGCCCAGGAAATTAAAACCAAGCACGGTGAGGAAGAGCATAACTCCGGGGGCTACGGCTACCCACCAGGTAGTATCCAGATTTTGTTGCCCCGCTTTTAGAATCATCCCCCAACTGGCTACGTTGGGGTCGCCTAAACCGATAAAGCTCAAGGCAGCTTCAGCCAGGATTACCCCGGGAATAGACAGGGTAGCTATTACTATAATCAGGCTGATGACATTGGGAATAAGATGGGACAAGATGATTCTACGGTCGCTTGCTCCCAAGGCTTTGGAAGCCATAATAAATTCCCTTGTCCTTAATGAAAGGGTTTCACTCCTGATTAACCGGGCGGTGCCCGTCCAGCCGGTAAGACCGATTACGATGACGATAAGAGCCAGGTTGGGACCAAAGATAAAAACGATGAACACTAACAACAGGAAGAAGGGGAAGGTCATCATAATATCAGTGAATCTCATCAGGATGTTGTCCATCTTGCCGCCTAAATAGGCAGCAGTAACACCAATAAGCGTCCCCAGGGCTATAGCGATACCGGTGGCAAATAAGCCAACCTGCAAAGAGACTCTGGCTCCGGAAACTATCATCGCCAGCAAATCCCGGCCCTTATCATCAGTGCCCAGGGGGTGTTCCCCGACCCCGGTTATTGTATTGGTGATAAATTGCCCCGTCTTGAGGTCATAGACCGATTCCTCAAGGGTGAAACCCAGTGGCGGCAGGTTTTTCTCCTCAAAGTTGACTGCGGTTGGGTCGGCAGTGAACAAGGGGCCGATAAAAGCCAGCAGGATTAGAAACAGAATGAAGGCTAATCCACTGACGGCCAGCCGGTTCTTGCTGGCTCTCTGCCAGTAGTATTGAATCAATCTCCGGCTGGTGTAGAGGAGCGGTATTCCATAGCGGACGAGCAATGTGCCCAGGGCAATATAGAGGTAAGTAAGCGGGTTGAAAATCTTCTCGACTACAAAAATGTCTAATAAAACAGTTATGCCAATAAGAGCGATGACGGTGATAAAAATACGGTTCTTAGTACTGCCGACTTTTTGGGCTATAGGCTTGATGTTCTTTAGTCGGTTAGTCATATCTTATCCTCGGGTCAAGGTAGGTATAGGTAATATCGGTTATGAGGTTAATCATCAATATCAAGAAGGCTGAGATAACGGTTACGGCGACGACTACCGCATAATCGTCGGCAAAGATGGCATTGAAGGATATCTGGCCTAAGCCGGGGATGCCAAAGACAATCTCGGTGAGGTAGGCGCCGCCAAAGACGATGCTGCCCAAATCAAACATAATGATGGTGATTAAAGGCAGAATAGCGTTCCTGAAGACATGCTTGCCGATGACTGTCCTTTCCGGTAGTCCTTTGGCTCTGGCGGTCCTGACGAACTCCTTTCTCAAGTTATCCAGCATTGCCGACCGGGTATACCGGGTATAGCCGGCCAGCATCCCGGTACCGAGGGTAATCACCGGCAAGATTAGCTGCTGGAGATTGGCTAAGGACAGGAGGGGTATACCGGTATCGTAATAGACCTTAAATAGTCCCAGCTTCACCGAAAAGAGGAGAATAAGCATCACCCCCAGCCAGAAATTGGGGATGGATATACCAATGAAGGAAAAAAAGGTAGCCGCGTAATCGGTCTTACTATATTGCCTGACCGCAGAATAAATGCCGATTAAGATACCTAATATAGCCGCAAAAATGGAGCTCAGAAATATTAACTGAAAGGAGTAAATCCAGTGGGTTTTAATCAGCTCCATTACCGGCATTGAGGTGCTTAATGACCACCCCCAATCCCCACGTCCCAGGTTGACTATATAATTTATGTATTGCTCATATATTGGGATATCAACCCCATATCTAGCCTCTATGGCCGCCACCACCTGTGCCGCATCCTGCCCTCGGGCGGTCAGGTTAGCCAGATATTTGTCCGCTGGTGATGTCGGTCCTACCCTGAGCAGAACAAAGGTGATGGTTAGCACTGCCCAGGCAATAAATATGGCGTAGAGCAGCCTTTTGATAATGTAATCTCTAAGCCAGGTTTTTTTCATTGGTTCTACAGTAGGCTTCAGGCATGGGCAGGGAGAAATTACCCAGAAGCACTTGTGGTTTCTCTACCCCCAAAGTTCTCCTCATCCTGATAAGCCGGGTTTCAACGAGCTTGATAAGTTATTCAAAATACCACAGGTGATAGTTATACCCCATGTTTATGCCCGGTTCTATCCCTTTGACGTTCTTCTGGAAGCCGGCGTTTGCCAGTTGGAAAGCGAGGAAGTTCACCGGCTGTTCCTCAGCAACGAGCTGGGATAGCTCGGCATATAATTGCTTCCTTACCTCTTCGTCAAGGGCTTCCTCTGACTTTATCCTTTGGAACAACTCATCAACCTGGCTATTGGAATAGCCCCAGAAGTTTAAGCCGCCTTGGGTAGCATAAAAGACATCCTGCCCTGAAGGGGAAAGGGGGTGGGTGTTGAAGCCCATTACCATCAAGTCCCAGGGCTCTTCACTTACGGCTCTGGGGCCATTATTGTATCCCAGTTCCTGGTCGGTGCCGGGGACCTTATTCATAAGGTATTTTCTCAGTTCGGTTGCCCAGGGGACAAATTTGAGTTCTACCTCGATGCCAATGGCTGACAACTCTTCCTTCACCAGGTGCCCTACATTTTCGCGTATATCGTTACCTGAGTTAGTTACTAAAGTTAACTTCAACGGCTTGCCCTCTTTATCAGTAACCTCTATGCTGCCGTCAGCTTTCTGGGTGGCATAACCCGCCTCAAGTAATATTTCTTTAGCCTTTTCCTTATCCAGTAGAGGCTCAACCCCATATTTGGCGGTACCCTTGTCCACATACCAGGGTGAAGGTTTAGGGATGAAGCTGAAGGCAGGCTCACCGAAGCCAAAAAGCACCTTTTCAATCAGCAGCTCCTTACTTATGGCCATAGACAGAGCCTGCCTCATCTCTTTCTGCTTGAGCCCTTCCCAGCCATTGTCTCTCAGGTTATACGTCAGTAACAGGTAACCGGTGGTAGGCACAGTATAGACGTTGATTCGTTCCATGGCTTTGAACTTAGCCACATGAGGGGGGTCGATACCGGCATAAGTGATATCTCCGGCTTCAAGGGCGGCGTGGCAGGTAGCCGGAGTGCCAAAGAGCTTCACGATATACTGCTCAAAATAGGGTGCTCCAGTATCCTTGCCCAGATAATACTCTAGGTTTCGCTCGACGACATACTTGTCATTTCTTATCCATTCCACAAACTTATATGGTCCCAGGTTCCCGGTGTAGGTTAAATTGTTGAATTCTGGAGCCTGGGTAAAGGCATCAATATCACCTTCGTATTTAGTGGCGATATACCTGGGGTAGGGGGTTAAATTGCGCACTGTGTATATAAATTCCGGGTCGACCGTCTGACGGGTTATGGTAAATGTGGTCTCATTAACTACTTCAGGGGTGACAAACACTGTTTCGTCATTCACCTTTTCCTGCCAGTCGCTCTTGTAGGTGAAATTGAGCCAGTCGGAGAACATCAATTCCTTCAGGGTGTAGACATAATCTTCAGCCGTAACCGGAGACCCATCACTCCACTTCAGGTCGTCTCTAATGGTCACGGTATAAACCAGACCGTCTTCACTTACCTCAACGTCTCTGGCGGCGCAGCGCAACTGAATACGCCACTCATTATCATAAGTAGCCAGGGAATCCTGGGTGTGTCCGGCATAACCTAATGAAGCGTTATCGGCGGCTAGAATCCAGTTGAGCGTCTCGGCATCTCCGGCTGATGTTCCCGATATATAAGCTCCCTTAGTCTCTTGGGAAACCTGGCACGAGCCGGCTATTAGGATGGCAATCATTGAGAGAAGAACGAGGATTTTTAGTTTCCCCATTTATTAAATCTCCCCCCGTCTTCCAATTTCCTAGCTAGTTTAGCTCACCTAATTTTAGGAACCTTTACAAATTCACTCCTGAGGTAACCCCTCTTATACAGTCCGAGCTTTTAAGCCGGCGATTTTACGCCGCTTAACCGATGAAACAACAAATAGAATCAAGGAGTGTCTTTGCTTTCTTCTAGTTAAGCGTATACTTCACTGGCTACATGACTAGCTAACTCTCAAGGCAGCTGGCGAGGCTACCAATACGGGGACCGGAGAATGGCGTATAATCTTGTCAGCCACGCTGCCGATAATCCAGCGCGAAACCCCTGATCTTCCATGGGTGCCCATAATAATTAGGTCCGTCTGGTTTTTGGTGGCGTAGTCTAGTATCTCGTCAGCGGCTCTGCCCAAGACTACGATGCCCTTGGCAGCTATGCCCTCTTTCTTCAGCTTATCTGCCACTTGGGAAACGTATTTCTCGGTCTCGGCCCGGACCTTTGCTTGGGCATCACGGTACCAGTCTTCGGTGGTCACTCCGCCGATGTCCTCAGTCTGAGGCAAAGGCTCTATCACCCGTAGCAAAACTACCTCTTTAGCTCGGCATCCTTTAGCCACTGCCTTAACGTGCTCCAGACTATACTCTGAGAATTCTGAACCATCCAGTGGGGCTAGTATTTTTCTATACATTCCGACCTCCTTAATAAAGATCTGTATTAGTATATTAGCACTGAATTCACTCTGATTCTAGTAGTGAGCACTTACGATGAGCATCAAGCGGTTAGGGTAGAGAGGTGTTTTATCCGCTTACTGCTTAATAATACCGCAAGAACTTAGGACGGGGCAAATAGTAAAATAGTATTAGATGCCGAGGTAACGTTTCATTGAACTGTTCAGTTCGGGCAGTAAATTGTGGTTGGGGTTTATGATGCTTTCAGAGTGGGCTCAGAATCTGTCCTTTAGACTCCGGCGGAAGACAACCCGGCGCCAGTTGCCGCCAGTTGAGCGCATCTCCTTTATTCTGGGTATGTACTTTATCCCTGGTATTAGCAGTAGTATTATTGAGAAAACAATGTATTCTCCTGAATGGTATATCAGCCAAGCCACGAAGGGACAACAGGCAAGAGCCAAGCTGTAGCTAAAAGTAGGGAAGCGGGTGATGAGCAGGACGATTCCGAATAGAGGGAGACCAATGGCAAGAACCCAGGGCATTAGGAAGACGAGAACCCCAACACAGGTAGCTCCCCCTCTCCCCCCACGAAATTTGAGGAATACCGGAAAACCATGGCCTATCACGGCAGCGGCTCCGGCGGAGAATTCAATTACAGGTGGCATCCCTAGTGAGCGAGCCAGAAAAACGGCGGCTGCCCCCTTGGCTACATCTATAAGAAGAACCGATATGCCTTCCGTTATTCCTATGGAGTAGATAACATTCATCGCCCCCATGTTCCGGGTGCCGACTTCGCGAATGTCCACGCCTTTCCTGAGACGACCCATTATATAAGCCGTAGGCAACGAGCCCATGAGGTAACCACAGATTATGGCGATGGCAGCCGTATACATTACAATATCCATAGTTTCTAAACCTATATGTTGCTAAACTATATAGTGCAATATATTACATACGCGCTGAAATTTCAATATCACCGCTGTTAGGCGTGTTTATCACCGAGCGGCCGGGTAGCTTGCCTCCAGAGAAGCACCAGCGTAAAATGGGGGTGTGGAGAAGAAGCCAAACCGCCATATTATTTTAGTGGAACACTTACAAAAGAAGTATGCCGACCTGGCAGCGGTTGATGACGTCAGCTTTAGCGTGGATGAGGGGGAGGTCTTTGGTCTCCTCGGTCCCAACGGGGCAGGAAAGACGACCACCATCAATATCCTGTGCACCCTGTCCCGGCCTACCTCAGGTAAGGCATTAATCAATGGTTTTGATGTTGTCCATGAGCAGAGCCGGGTGCGTCAGTGTATCGGGCTGGTATTTCAAGACCCCAGCCTTGATGAACGTCTGACCGCACTGGAGAACTTGGAGTTTCACTCCCGAGTGTATAATGTCCCCGCCTCAGTCAGGAAGGAAAGGATTGAGCAGATTCTGAGAATGGTAGAGCTCTGGGAAAGACGTCATGACCTGGTTAAAACCTTCTCCGGGGGTATGAAACGCCGTCTTGAACTGGGTCGTGGTCTCATCCACTACCCTAAGGTGCTTTTCCTTGATGAGCCAACCCTCGGGCTTGACCCTCAAAGCCGCAATCGCCTTTGGGAGTTCATCCTGGACCTGCGTCGTAAAGAGGGGGTCACCATCTTTCTTACCACCCACTACATGGATGAAGCTGGCTATGCTAATCGTATTGCTATCATGGACTATGGGAAGATAATTGCCCTAGATAGCCCGGAGAGGCTCAAAAGCCTGGTAGGTGGCGACGTTATCAGCCTGAGGACTACAGATGATGAGACGGCACAAGCGGAGCTCCTGAGCCGATACCAAATCGAGTCCAAACGTGATGGGGAGCAGCTAGTCTTTGAAGTCCCCAATGGCGAAGAGTTCATTCCTGCTTTCATCAAGGGGTTCAGCACCGATATCCTCAATATTAGCCTGCGTCGACCTACCCTGGATGACGCCTTCCTCAAGCTAACCGGGCGCCAGCTCAGGGATGAGGCGGTTAAGAGTGAGATGAAAGAGATGGCGCGGCGATACGGTCACTACCGAATGAGGCACTAATCCTTCTGTGGGAAGGAGAACCATGAACAACTTGCGGGGTATCTACACTATCTGGTATCGGGACCTGCTGAGGTTTCGGCGGGATAAGGTACGCATGGTGGGTTCCATTACCTTTCCCCTGTTGTTTCTGGTAGTCTTCGGTAGCGGGCTGAGTGGCACGATGGGTATGCTTGCCCCTGGGGTTAATTTCTCCAAGTTCATATTCCCCGGCATAGTTGGCATGACCGTGCTTATGACCTCTTTTACCGCCGGAGTATCTGTGGTTTGGGACCGGGAGTTCGGCTTCCTAAAAGAAGTATTGGTGGCACCAATCAGCCGGGTGGCGGTAGCCGCGGGTAAGACACTGGGCGGAGCAACAATAGCTCTGATTCAGGGCATAGTGATGCTTCTTTTTGCCCCTATTTTCGGGGTCTCCCTTCCTCCGGGAATTGTGCTTAAATTATTGCCGGTCATGTTCCTGGTAGCTTCCGCCTTATCAGCAATGGGAATCCTTCTCGCTTCCCGAATCAAGTCCATGGAAGCTCACCAGGTGGTAATGCAGTTTCTCATGTTTCCGATGATATTTCTCTCCGGGGTGTTCTTCCCGGTTGGTAACCTGCCATCCTGGATGAGCGTGCTGGTCAAGATTAACCCGGCGACCTATGGGGTTGACTCTATTCGCCAACTGGTGCTTGGACCCCAGCTTACCACCTCGTTTAGCCTCAACGTTCTGGGTCACACCATGTCCATTGTTGATGATTTGATGGTGGTGGCAGCCTTCGGAGTGGTGATGGCTGTCCTAGCCATGTGGTCATTTAATATTCAGGAATACTAAAAGAATGACCTGGCAAATTGCCTCCATGAGGCACAATCCGATGGATTAAGCCTTCGTAGCGTGCTAGAATAACTCTTTGGGAGCGTTATGGTAGAGAGTGAGCCAGTCAGGATTGTGGTTAGGGTTCAGCCTAATGCGGGCGAGAACGAGGTGATACGCTTCAAAGATGGGGTCTTGTTCATAAGAATTGCTGCGCTGCCAATAAAGGGTAAAGCCAATCAGGAGTTAATTAAGTTCCTCAGCGATATCTTGGGGGTGAGCCGGAGCCACCTGACTATTGAAAAAGGTATGACCAGCAAGAGGAAGGTTATAGGTGTTAGTGGGTTAACCCAAAGGCAGGTTACGGGACAACTTGAAAGACTGATACGTTTGAGGTGATTTTAAGTAGCTCAAGCACGGCAATAGGAGGATAATCATGCTGCGAAAAGCAACTAAGGAAGAGCTTCTAGCTAAAGCGCGTAAGCCGGCAGAGGATGCTATGAGACTGCACCCGTTTTATCGAGGGAAGATGCAGACGATACCTAAATGCGTGGTTCGTGACTTCAATGACTTCGCCATCTGGTATACACCTGGTGTGGCTGAGCCGTGTAAGGCGATAAAGGAGGACAAAGGGAAAGTCTATGAGTTCACCAACAAGTGGAATACCGTAGCCGTGGTCTCCGATGGCACCCGGGTTCTCGGTCTGGGTGACATCGGTCCCGAAGCCAGCCTGCCCGTGATGGAGGGTAAGGCACTTCTATTTAAGTATCTGGGTGGGGTGGACGCCGTACCTATATGTCTTGATACTAAGGACCCCGATGAAATAGTTCAGGCAGTAAAGTGGCTTCAGCCGTCCTTTGGCGGTATCAATCTGGAGGACATCTCCAGTCCCAAGTGCTTTTACATCCTTGACACCCTGCGGAAGGAAATGGCAATCCCCGTATGGCATGATGACCAGCAGGGCACAGCCGCAGTTATCCTGGCTGGACTGGTCAATGCTCTTAAGGTTGTCGGCAAGAAGAAAGAGGAGGTGAGTCTCACCATGATTGGGGCGGGGGCATCCAGTGTGGCTATTACCAGGGTCCTTTTTGCCGATGGTTTCAAGCCGGAAAACACCATCTTGGTCGACAGCCAGGCTACTCTACATACCGGTAGGACTGACCTTGAGGCAAAGCAGGCTGAGAATCCCTACAAGTGGGACTTGTGTCTGAGAACTAATCCAGAGAAGAGAACCGGCGGAATTCCTGAGGCGCTAAAAGGAGCCGATGTGTGTATTTCATTATCTAAATCGGGACCAGATACAATTAAGCCAGAGTGGATGAAGGCCATGGCCAAAGATGCTATTGCTTTCACCTGTGCCAACCCTATCCCCGAAATCTGGCCGTGGGACGCCAAGGAGGCTGGAGTTAAGGTTGTGGCTACCGGCAGGTCAGATTTCCCTAATCAGGTGAATAACTCCATCGGTTTCCCCGGCATCTTCCGGGGCACTCTGGATGTCAGAGCCAGGACTATTACTGACGAGATGTGTATTGCCGCCGCTTACGAGTTAGCCAAGTGTGCTGAGGAGAAGGGGATAAGCGAGGATTATATCCTGTCTACCATGGAAGAATGGGAGGTCTTTGTCAGAGAGGCGGTAACGGTAGGAATGAAGGCTATAGAGCAAGGAGTGGCTCAAGAGAAGCTGAGCCGTGATGAGTTGACCAAGCGGGCAGAAAGGATAATTAGACAATCTAGAGAGACGACTACCTATCTGATGAAGGCAGGCCTGATTCCTCCAGCGCCAGAAGGGTAGCATCGCTATTATTCAAAAAAAGTGAGCCGCACAGGAGTCGAACCTGTAACCTGTTGATTAAGAGTCAGAAACCATCCGTGCCACCTAATGCCGATAGATAGAGTAATGCTCCGTCTGGTCTGATGTTAAGTCATGATTCATATCTGGATGTATCACTCTGTGCCGGGGTATACTCAGCAGTTTGTTGGCAAAATGTTGGCAAAAACTAGGGGCATGTCAAGGAGCCCAGACTTGTGGGATGAGTTTAAGAAATCTCCTAATCATTTCTCACATGATTAAACAACATGCCCTTTTGTATAACCTTCTAAGTCAGAGCATGCTAAAATAAGTAGCTGGATGATGCCGTGGAGAAGGAAATGAAAAAGAGGCTGATGGAGGGAAAATATTGCATTATCTGCTATGAGCCTATTGGCAGTAGTGAACCCGTGGAAATACCAACGCCAAGCTATGAGCCTGATAAGCTTGTTCATCAAGATTGCTTTCTGACAAAGCTGGAGGAGCTGGCGAGTGATGCCACCAGGGAAAAGATGCTAAGATATATCCTTGCCTACGAGAAGAACAATGATATCAACTATCTCAGGGATAAATCAAAATCAGGTATAGCGGGTTGGGAAGCGCAAACCATCGGTCTTCCATCACAGAAGCTAAGACCTCTTATCAATGCTGGACTACTTGGTATTACCTTTAGCTCAAATAATTCAACCGATTATGCTCTAGCTGGCAAAGACCTAGTAAGAGACTTCCTTGAAGGTAATGTAACCACCCCTAGAACCTCGGTTGACCAGGAGCTTGAGCTCCCCGATGACTTATTTGCCTGCATTATTAGCTACGATGATGTAAAGGATGAGATAAAGTTTACTCTAAGAGAAGGAAAGAGGAGCCATTATCTTATTGATTGGTCCGCCGGCTACAGCCAAGAGCCTCTTTTTAATGGAGGTAGGCAGGTTAAGTGGAGCATATCCGGCTACAGGCTCAACAGTGACCGGCCCTGGGCTTACTGATGCACTACTTACCTATCATACACATCTGTGTTGGCGAACTGGTCTTCTCGTATTTTTTGCTGCTATTCTCGCCTCTTTAAGCGATCCGAATGGGCCATGCCATCTACCATTTCTATTACCCAGTGGGTTCTCGTGGCAGCCCTGACCTTCGTTGCAGTTTCCACAAGTACCCCTATGAATTACTGCTTTATTCTCTGCAGTCCAGTTTTCATAAACATAGTAGCAATGCATAAACCACTTTCCTTTGGTGTATTTCTGTCACAGCTAACGTATAGCTCAATGGCCCACTTTAGCGGATTAGCCGGAGCGTGTTGTTAGCCCTATTCCTCATCTGTTATTGTAATCCGAATAATTCCCAAACCCCCTTTCTCATTCTCTTCAAAATATCCTTCTGTCTCTTCCGGTGGATCGACATTCCAACCTACACGCTTCATGATTATTTCTAGGAATCTTTCGGTCCTACGTGAAATGCGCACACCTAAACCATGCAATTGCAGGAAGCTTATCAGAAAATGCTCATATGGAAATAGGCCAAGATATGCACATGGACAAGGAAATTGCCACGGAAATGCAAGTTGGAAATCAAAAGGATTACAGCCGCCAGGGAATTGTGTGTCGACTAATGTAATGCGAGCTGCAAGCGATAGTGATGAATTCAATAGGAGATAATGACCAAACCATGTGGAAGTAGTAAGTGCAGTCCAAGTGAAAGGAGTGGTGCCCGAGACCTTATGGACAGAATTCCCGAACCGGAAACTAATAAGGGTTTTTGATGAATAAAGATGCTCTCAATCTTGAAACGTGAAGAGGTCTGAATCGCCCGTGCTCCATTGACAAATGTTTCAATGATTTGAGGTTCTCTTCCTCCAGCATTGACAGCATCTTGTAAGCCGTCGGCTAATTGTTTCGCAATGGCAGCAATCATTGTCTAGCTAACAAACAAAATACTAACAGAAATCTACATTGTTGAGAATACTACAAAACTGGATAATTATGCAATCTCATGGCGTCCAACAGAAACTCATTTTGTTAAGCCAACCCCCGTTGCACTTTCTAGCGTTTTGTTCACTCCGCAGGTTCAGCTTCCTTCCCTGCCCAGATGACATATTTTTAGCTTCATTGCTGAAACATGACATAAGTCATATACAGATGGCTATTCCTTAAACTACAATTGTCCTACAGGATAAGAGGTTAAGATTGTAAAAATGTGAGTAATAAACCAAGAAAATAGTATAATAGTATAATTAAACCTGCATAGAGGTGGTGAGAAATGTCTGAGATAAAGGTGGACTGCACAGGTGAAACCTGCCCGGTCCCTTTAGTTGAAACCCGTAAGGCATTGCGGAAAGCGACGCCAGGTGACATAGTGGAAGTTATCGGAACGCACCCTTCTTCCAAAAAAGAGATACCAATGGCTGTCAAGGCTTTGGGGCTGGAACTTATAGACATTCAGGAAAAAGATGGGGTCTGGAAGATAAAAATACGCAGGTAGAAGGAGGTGGTAACTATGGCTGATAAGGCAACCATAATAGTTCACAGCGGTGATATGGATAAAGTTTACAGCGCTCTCATCATAGCCAATGGGGCGTTGGCGATGGGGATGGAAGCGTCACTTTACTTCACCTTCTGGGGACTTCAGCGCCTCAAGAAAGGAGGTCTGGAAAAGGGGCCTCTCTCCAAGATGAACATGCTGGGACTTGGCAAGCGGATGGTGAAACGGAAGATGAAAAAGGCTGGCGTGGCATCTTTGGAGAGGCTGCTACAGGATTTCAAGGAGCTTGGAGGTAAAATCCTTGCCTGCGACATGACCATGGAGATAATGGGGATAAGGAAAGAAGACCTCCGTGATGATTTGATTTCGGAATACTGCGCGGTGGGCACTTACATAAATGAGGCAAAAGAATCAAGTGTAACCCTCTTCATATAACAGGAGGGAGATATGTTAGACAGACGACAGGTATATCTGGACAACTCAGCAGCCACCCGCTTGGATGAACGCATACTGGAGGCAATGAAGCCATATTTCTTCGATAAATACGCCGTGGCTACCTCGGAGTTTGCCTACTCTCAGGGCATAGAAGCTCGAGAGGTCCTGGACGGTGCTAGAGAAGCCCTAGCTGCGGCTCTGGGAGCAGCGTCTGAAGAGTTTATTTTCACCTCAGGAAGCACCGAATCCTCAAACATTGCCCTGAAGGGAGTGGCGCTGGCTCTCGGCAACAGGAAAGGGAAACATATAATTGTGTCCAAAATCGAGGATTTTCCTGTACTTAACAGTGCCAGAGCCCTCGAGAAGCAGGGCTTCCAGGTGACCTATCTGGATGTGGATAGCGATGGTTTTGTAAATCTTGATAAGCTTAGAGATTCCATAACAAACGAAACCATTCTGGTCTCTATCCAGCATGCCAACCAGGAGATTGGTACCATTCAGGATATTGAAAATATCGGTCACATCTGCCATGAGAAGGAGGTACTTTTTCACACCGACGCCACTCATACCTTTCCCAGGATTACCCTCGATACCAGAAGGGTACCTGTGGATTTAATCACGGTATCTGCCCATACCATCCACGGGCCAAAAGGCATAGGAGGACTGTATGTCCGTCAAGGGACAAGAATAGCCAAGTGGGTAGACGGAGGATTTCAAGAGTTTGACCTTCGTGCGGGGCTGGAAAACATACCCGGAGCAGTGGGATTCGTTAAAGCGGTACAACTGGTTACCCCGGAAGAAACCGAGCAGCTACAATCGATGCGTGATCGTATTATCGACCGTATCCTTGCCGAGATACCGGATACTACTCTCAATGGACACCGCTGGAAGAGGCTTCCACAGAATGCCAATATTTCGTTCCACTTCATAGAGGGTGAATCTATCACCCTGCATCTTGATATGCATGGTTTTGCCGTGAGCACCGGCTCTGCCTGTTTCAGCCGCTCTCTGGAGGGCAGTCACGTTATCTTTGGTATCGGTGGTGACCACGAAAGAGCCCACGGGTCAATTCGCTTTACCTTCGGGCGTTACAATACTACAGAAGATGTCGACGCCGTAGTCCAGACACTGGCTGAGGTGGTACGGGAGCTGAGAAGCATCAGCCCGCTGGGCAAGGAGAACGAAAAATAGGAGGGCAGGAGATGAAATTTCCATATAGTGAAACGGTACTGGAACACTTTCGCCATCCCCGCAATGTGGGCAGGATTGAGAATGCCGACGGTAAGGCGATAGAAGGCAGTCCGGCCTGCGGTGACATGGTTTCGGTCTATATCAGTGTTGACCCCAATACGAATAAACTCACAGACATCAAGTTTGAATCTTACGGCTGTGCTTCCAACATCGCTACCGGTTCTATCATTACGGAACTGGCCAAGGGAAGGACGTTAGACGAGGCCAAGAAGATTACCTGGAAGCAGGCTTCAGAAGCTCTGGGCGGACTTCCTAAAATTAAGGTACACTGCTCGGTACTTGCCGTAGAGGGTTTACGTTCGGCGATTGAAAACTATGAAGAACGCCACGGTCTGGTCAAGGAGAGAAAGCCGACCACAGTGGAGACGGTACGTAAGCGCCTCAAGAAAGTTATGAACCCTATGGCTGGATTAGACCTAGTGCGTACCAACCTGGTGCGGGATATTGAGGTGAAGGATGGTACTGTCCGGGTGGTAGTCAACTTACCTCCAGACCACCAGTTTGCTTCGGCAATAAAGGAGGAAATAGCAGAGAAGATAGAACCACTCTGGGATGTACAAGAAGTAGCGGTTGAATTTGTGGAGTAGAAGTCGGCAGGGTTGGAGATAGAGGCAATGGGTGAGAAATCAAACTCTAAGAAAACAGAAAAGGCTCGTATTCATATAACCGGGATGACCTGCACTACCTGTGCTGCCACCATCGAGAAGGGTCTGGCAGAGACGCTTGGGGTAGAGCAGGCAAAGGTGAGCTTTGCCTCGGAAAAGGCTTCTGTAGAGTATGACCCGACCAAGGTAGACCTCGCCAAAATCAAGAATACCATCTCCCAAATAGGCTATGGGGTAGCCACCAGGAAATCCGTCTTCCCGGTAGGTGGGATGACCTGCGCCTCCTGTGTCGCCCGGGTTGAGGAGGCTCTGTCAGGTGTGCCCGGCGTGGTTTCAGCCAATGTTAATCTGGCTTCAGAGAAAGCCACTGTGGAATACACCGAAGGGACGGAGCTAGCCGACCTGCGACAGGCAGTGAAAGATGCTGGCTATGAACTCGGCTCGGAAGCAGAGACCTTAGAAGATGTCACTACCGCTGCTCAGCGAGAACTCCGAGGTGTAAGGAACAGGCTTATCTTTGCCGCTATCCTTGCCTCATCGATTATGGCTTTAATGTGGGTTCCCTCTTTCGGCGGGAAGCCATATTTACTCTGGGTCCTGGCTACACCGGTACAGTTCTGGGCAGGGTGGCGATTCTACCGGGGTGCCTGGGGTGCACTAAGGCACAAGACCGCCGATATGAATACACTGGTGGCTGTGGGCACCTCAGCCGCCTACTTTTACAGTATGGTAGCCGTTCTCTTTCCCGGTCTCTTTGCTGCTACCGGGGTAGAGCTTGGCCTCTACTTTGACACCTCAGCTATGATTATTACCTTAATACTGCTTGGTCGCTTCTTGGAAACACGAGCCAGAGGCCAGACCTCGGAAGCGATAAAGAAGCTCATCGGCCTAAATCCTAAGACTGCCCTAGTTATCCGCAACGGTGAGGAAAGGGAAATTTCTGTCGAAGATGTTCAGGTTGGTGACCTCATTCTGGTACGACCGGGGGAGCGAGTACCCGTAGATGGCATTATTCGCCAGGGCCATTCCAGCATTGATGAGTCCATGATTACCGGTGAGAGTATTCCTGTAGAGAAAAAGGCGGGTGATGAAGTTATCGGTGCCTCTATTAATAAGACAGGTAGCTTCAAGTTCGAGGCAACTAGGGTGGGCAAGGATACCACCCTGGCTCAAATTATCCGGCTGGTGGACGAAGCCCAGGGAAGCAAGGCGCCTATTCAGCGGCTGGCTGATATCATTGCCAGCTACTTCGTACCGATAGTAATCGGCATTGCCACTATTACCTTCATAATATGGTACTTTGCCGGACCGTCCCCGGCTCTCACCTATGCCATTCTCAACTTTGTGGCTGTACTTATCATCGCTTGCCCCTGCGCTATGGGGCTGGCGACGCCAACGGCGATTATCGTGGGCACCGGTAAAGGGGCCGAGCATGGTGTTCTCATCCGGAGTGCTGAGACGTTGGAGAGGTCTCACCAAATAGATGCCGTGCTGCTGGATAAAACGGGCACTCTAACCCAGGGTGAACCCAAGGTAACCGATATTATCGCTCTTCCCTCTTCTTCCCAGGAAGAGGTTCTCCGACTGGCAGCCTCTGCGGAACATGGCTCGGAACACCCGCTCGGTGAAGCTATTGTCAAGGCGGCTGCCGAGAAGAAGTTGCAAGTACCTTCAGCCTCAGACTTTAACGCTATCCCTGGACATGGTGTCGAGGCTTTAGTGGAAGGAAAGAAGCTTCTCCTGGGCAACCTTAGATTGATAAAGAATAGAGGCCTTTCTCTGAATGGATTGGAGGAAGAAGCCGAACGCCTCTGGGTAAAAGGTAAGACAGTAATGTTTTTGGGTATAGATAGCCAGATAGTGGGCATCATCGCTCTGGCTGATACCCTTAAGCCGAATGCCAAAGCAGCCGTGGATGCGCTACATAATATGGGTATTGAGGTGATGATGCTCTCTGGAGACAACCGGCGTACCGTTGAGGCTATTGCCCAAGAAGTGGGCATTGACCGTGCCCTGGCCGAGGTACTGCCGGAGCATAAAGCTCAAGAGGTCAAGAAGCTGCAGGATGAGGGGAAAGTGGTAGCAATGGTAGGTGATGGGATAAACGATGCCCCAGCCTTGGCACAATCTGATGTAGGCATCGCCATCGGTACTGGCACTGATGTGGCTATGGAGACCGGTGATATTACGCTGATTAGCGGTGATTTAGGGGGAATTGTAACCGCCGTATCCTTGAGCAAACACACCATGAGAACTATTAAGCAGAACCTCTTCTGGGCTTTTGCCTACAATACCGCCCTTATCCCGGTGGCGGCAGGGGTTTTGTACCTTGCCTTCGGGGATACCGGTGTCCCCTCAGGGCTTCACTTCATTTTAGGCGACTACGGTTTCCTGAATCCGATTTTGGCAGCGGCAGCCATGGCCGCCAGCTCCGTCACCGTAGTATCCAATTCGCTGCGTCTCAAAAGGTTTAGGCCACCCAAGTTTGGCAATTAATTAATAGGAGGTGCCCCAATGGCAATTGACCCGGTTTGCAAGATGGAAGTGGAAGAGAATAAGGCAGTAGCTACCTCTGAGTACAAGGGAAAGAAATACTACTTTTGCGCGGTGGGTTGCAAGAGAGCCTTTGACCAGAACCCGGAGAAATACCTAGCTGAGGAGGGACGCAAATATGGCATAATGTTCACTCCCACAGTAGTAATAAATGACAGGATTGTAGCTGCCGGGGAAGTCATGTCCGAAGGCGAGTTAGAAAAAGCGATTAAAAAAGAAATGGAGGGACAATCATGACGGTAAAAGTGGAGGTGTTCAGCGGAGACCCACCCTGCCCGGGGTGCGTTGCCATTCTAGCCCTTGCTGATGAGTTCGCCAGGAAATATAAGGGTAAGCTGGAAGTAGTCAAGCTCATTGGAGAGGAAGCAACAGCCAAGAGCTTTGACGAGCTTCTCGAGCCGGAGTTGGCCCAAATTGAGGATGTTGGCAAAATGTTGGCAAAGGACTCAGAGCTAGATAGTGAGCCGCACAGGAGTCGAACCTGTAACCTGCTGATTAAGAGTCAGCTGCTCTGCCAGTTGAGCTAGCGGCCCATATTTGTGTAACTGCTGTTCCTTATTTTAACACCACGCTGAAGACGATGGCAAGAGAGGTCAGTAGCTGGGGGTATTGACCAAAGTCACGATTGGTGCTGACTCAGATACAAAAGACCAAGCCAAAATAAAACAGGGGAAACTGGCACCAACTCCAATCTCCCCTGTTTTTTAGTTTGCCGTTGATTATAATGAGATAACTTTTACTCTCTCGTACTTGTATTCGCCGGCTTCCTTCACTACCTTCCACACCTCAAAGTCGCCCGATATCCGGTCACCTACGGGACTGAAGGTTATGATGCCGCTGACGCCGGGGTAATTCTGTCCTATTTCTAGTAACGCCTCACTTATCTTGGCTCCGTCGTAACCGCCCTGTTCTATGGCTAGGGCCACCATTTTGGTCGCATCATAAACGGTGTCAGCGTAGACTCCTGGTGGTATACCAAAATCGGCTTCGTAAGCAGCAGCGAATTCTTCAAAGGTAGATAAACCCTCTGGGGCGATAGGACTGGTGCCGATGACTGCTTTCTCCATAAACTCAGCGGCTTCGACCATCTCCAATGTATAATCGGAATAGACACCCTCAGCGGCTACCCACAGGATACTATCTAGTCCCAGCTGAAGGGCTTGCTTATACACTATCTGGGCATCATCATGATAGCCAACATGGATGATGGCATCGGGATTCTGGTCCTTAATAATTTGTAGCTCGGTAAGGTAATCTAACTTTGCTAGGTCATATTTTATGGTGGCTACAATCTCCGCCTTACCAGCCAGCTTCTCCTTGGCTACCTCTTCGATACCAGCACCATAAGTGTTATCGACGACAAGGGTGGCGACCTTCTTGTAGCCCTTCTCTAAGATAAGCTGGGTCATTGCCTCACCCTGCAGAATATCACTGGTACAGGTACGGAAGACAAATTGGCGCCAATCCTGGTCGGTAATTTCAGGTGATGTAGCTGAAGGTGAGACAATTACCACCCCTCTCTCCGCCACATAAGGACCACTGGCTATTACTGCCGGGCTAATCATAGGCCCAATAATCACTTTGCAACCGTTCACCTCCACCAGCTTCTTAACCGCCTCAAAACCCTGGGTTGTGTCGGTAGCTCCGTCCTCTACTATTAACTTGACCTGTTTACCATTTATCCCACCAGCCTCGTTGATTTCCTTTACCGCCAGTACGGCTCCATCTCTGATGATGCTGCCTATACCCGATAGAGCACCGGTGATATCCATTATTGCGCCTATCTTGATTTCCTCGGCTGGTGCTGGACCACATGCCGCCGCTGGTAGAACCAGCAACAGAGCGACAAACGCTAAAATCACCTTCTTTATCATATTTTTTACTTCCTCCTTTTTAGAAATTGCTCTGATGTTACTATGGGATTTAGTGTTTTGTCAATATCTTCAGGATTTAAATCCTAAATAGCGGCGTTTGGCAATATCATCAGACAGAATAGAGGCAGAATCACCCTCAATAACGCAAACACCGTCGACAAGGATATAACCTCGCTGTGAAGAATCTAAAGCCTTTTTGACATTTTGCTCGATTATTACTATGGCAGTACCAAGTTCTCTTACTCCCTCTATTTTTGATAGGATGGTAGTGGTGGCTTTAGGTGATAGTGATGCCAGGGGTTCATCGAGGAGTAGAACCTTTGGGCTAGCCATCATTGCCCGGGCTATGGCTAGCATTTGCCTTTCCCCACCACTCAAACTGCCCGCATATGCCTTTTTTCTTGCTTCCAGTTCAGGAAACATCCGGTAGACATCGGTTATATCAGCTTTGATTGATACCCTGTCTCGCCTGATATAGGCTCCCATTTCCAGGTTCTCATTGATGGTGAGGTTGGTAAAAACATTGTTGTTTTGAGGTACATAACCTATCCCTAGGCTCACTGCCCGGTCTGGGGTTATGCCGGTAATATCTTGTCCTTGATAAAGGAACCGACCCTTGAAAAGCTTGGCAAAGCCAAGAAGACTTTTAATTAGGGTTGATTTCCCGCTGCCATTGGGCCCGACGATAGCTACTATTTCACTTTCGTCTACGTTAAGGGAAACATTATGAACAATTATGACATCCCCATAACCAGCATCGATATTTTCCAGAGCAAGAATCGGCACCACTTATTTTTCTCCTATATATACCTCATAGAAGACAGGGTTATTTACCACCTCGGTGGGTTCTCCTTCAACAACTATTTTCCCTTTGTCCATAACGTAAATCCGATTGGCGAACTCCATCAGTATCTCCAATCTGTGCTCGATAATAAAGAAGCTCATCCCCCTCTGGCGGAAGTGTTCAATTTTCTCGAAGATTTTTCTTCCCAGGATGGGGTTGACGCCGGCGGCTGGCTCATCCAGCAGTAATAACACCGGGTCAGCCATAAGCGCTCTGCCTATTTCTAGTAGCTTCCTTTGCCCGCCGGATAATTCACCAGCCGGGGAAAAGGTCAGATGAGCCAGTTCCAGAAGTTCAAGAATTTCCATCGCCTTCTGGGCCAGCTCACTCTCCTGATGCTGCCATTCTTTCCTTAAGAAAAGGCTATTGAGCAGGTTATCACCTTTATGTTCCCGAGCTGCCAAAAGCATGTTATCCAGTGTAGTTAGTTGGTAGAAGAGGCGGGGAAGTTGAAAGGCGTTAACCATCCCTCTAGTAAAAACCTGGTGAGGGGCTAGGTGGTCTATACGCTTGTTATCGAAGTAGACATTGCCGTGGTCGGCCTTATGAAGCCCGAAGATAACGTTAAATAGTGTGGTCTTACCACTGCCGTTGGGTCCTACCAGCCCGACAATACTCTCGGTGTTCACATCAATGTTTACCCCGTCCACAGCACGGAGTCCGCCAAAGTTCTTGGTAATATCTCTTATTCTTAAGAGTGTCTCTTCCATTGTGAAGCTCTCTCCACTGCTTTTGTCTTGATTTTACTCTCTTTTAGTATACCACCTGGTCGGTAGAGCAGGATAAATATTATCAGAAGACCGAGCAATATATATTGTAAATCAGTAGGGTCAACGGGCAAAATTAGGTAATCCTTGATTATCTTTGCCCCCCGGTTAAAGAGTTGCACCAGGGTAGCCCCGAGTAGTGTTCCCCAGTTATTAGCCGGTCCTCCCACCAGGACCATTATCCATACGGTAAAGGTAAGCATAGGCATGAACATATATGGCTCAATAAACCCTATATATTGGGCAAAAAGAGCCCCGCCAAGTCCAGCTAAGGCTGAACCCATGGCGAATACCTGAGCTTTGTATTTGAGTCGGCTCTTGCCTAAGGTTGCGGCGGCTATTTCGTCCTCTCGTATTGCCCGGAGTATCCTGCCATACGGTGAGTTAGTCACCAGTTGGACAAGGATAAAACAGATGAGCAGGCAGAAAAAAATCAAGCCGATATGAGCCACAATCGTCATTCGGAAAGAGGCTCCCTGCCAGAAGATAGCCGGAGGGACGGAGATTCCCCAGACCCCGTGGGCAATCCAGTGCTCTGCCTTGACTACGATTCTGATAATCTCCCCAAAGGCTAGGGTTACTATTGCCAGATAGTCTTCCCTTAACCTCAGGGCGGGCAGGGAAATAAGAGAGCCGATTAACCCCGACAGTATGGCGGCGATAATAAGGCAGAGGATGAAGTGAAGCCCGGTTTCAATTAGGAGGGCATAAGTATAAGCACCGATAAGGAAAAAGGCTACCTTCCCAAAGTTTCCCAAGCCGGTAAAGCCATATTCCAGGTTCAGGCTCAGCGCCACTATGGCAAAAATGCCAATAAAAACTATGATGTCCAGAATATAGATAAACGGGTCCATGTTAAGTTCCTCTAAACAGCTTAGTTAGTCCTTGAGGTCTGATAAGCAGGGTCAGGATTAAAATGGCAAAGGCTATTGCCATGCGATATTCGGTAGACAGTCCTAGACTAACTAGAACCACTACCCCTACATTTTCCGCCAGGCCAATGATAAAGGCAGCCGCAATAGCCCCGTAAAAGCTACCAATTCCGCCCAGTATGGTAACAGCAAAAGTGGGCAGGAGAATATCCCAACCCAATAGCGGGGAGAGCCTGGTTCCGGCGGCTCTGAATAGCCCGGCAATACCCGCCAAGGCGGCACCGATAAACCAGGTGGTTAAGGTCACCCGGTTAATATTGATGCCGGAGGATAAGGCAAGCTCAGGATTACTGGAGGTGGCTCTGATGGCTTTGCCTATTTTAGTTTTGACCAGCAGGAGGTGCATAATCCCCCCCAGGGCTAAAGCGGCGAAGATAAGCCATAGCCAAATACCGCTGACCCGCACCGCTCCCATATCAAAAGAGGACCAGACAACCCTGAAGGAGAGTGGTGCCCAGCCCCATATTGCCCCAATGGAGTGTCTGATTATAAACCCCAGAGCTATTGAGGCTATCATCAGATGGATTATGCTGGCGCCACGCTTGGCTAGTGGCTGGAACACAACTTTGTAACTTATGACCCCCAATGCTCCCGAGGCTAAGAAAGCAGCGATAAAGGTAATGGGAAACCCCATGCCGAGTTGCTCAGCCACAGAATATCCTATATAGGCACCCAGAGCCATAAATTCGGCATGGGCAAAGTTGGGGAAACGAGAAAGACCGTAGATAAGGGTGAGAGCCACCGCTGAAATCAGGTATAGGCTACCGGTGACGCAGGAATTGAACATTACTTGTGCCCAGTTAACCATTGTTATAAATGTATCATAAAAAACCAATTCTTGGAAGCGGAGTCCCGTAGCTGGCGGCTCAGCCGCTCCTGCTTAACTAAGGAGGGCGGAGGTCATGAGCTGGCAATACCAGGTTTATTTCTTCTTCAGGGCTTGTGTGGCGGCGGTTACCCCTGCCCCTGATTCCATTGAGTAGCCTTCGGCAATCAGCAGCTTTTCCAGGGCAGACAGGAGGCGCAGCACATTCTCCTCGGTGGAGGAATGTCCCATGAGACCGATGCGCCAGACCTGTCCTTTTAGCGGTCCCAGCCCCCCGCCGATCTCAATGCTAAACTCGTTGAGGAGACCCTGTCTCACCCGCAGG
>Ga0208325_1000089_pt1 | contig 25000 bp, 23 predicted proteins | sample PL_2010_330m_FD_185486 | JGI IMG/M metagenome (GOLD analysis project Ga0208325, IMG submission 185486) | Freshwater microbial communities from Powell Lake, British Columbia, Canada to study Microbial Dark Matter (Phase II) - PL_2010_330m... | ecosystem: Environmental > Aquatic > Freshwater >...
CTTCTATATAATGTTGTTCAATGAATGAACAATATCACACCAAAGAAGAAGTCCTTCATCTGATCAAGGAAATCGACACAAGTCCCGCTATAACTCAGCGCGACTTATCTCGGAAGCTGGGTATATCTCTTGGGAAGACCAATTATTTGCTTAAAGAGCTCATTTTAAAGGGCATTGTTAGGATCCAGAGCTTTTCCACGCATGACCAAAAATTAAAGAAAATCAGCTATATTTTGACTCAGAAAGGGTTGAGTGAACAACTGCGTCTTACGTATTATTATCTGAAGCTTAAGGAGAAGGAATATTTGAAGTTGAAGGAAGAAGCTGAAGCGATTGCGGGGAAGGTTGGGGAAATAGCGAAATCCCCCTAACCCCCTTTTTCAAAGGGGGGACTTACGGGGTATTTTCTTTGTCAAAGGGTGGGACTTGCGGTGCACTTTCTTTGTCAGAGGCGGGACGAGCGGTGCTCCCCCTTTGAAAAAGGGGGCTGGGGGGATTTAGATATGCTGTGTTTTAATTACGGAGGGACACATGAAAGGTATAATTTTGGCGGGGGGGAAGGCCACTCGGCTTTATCCGATAACAAAAGGTGTTTGTAAGCAGATGCTTCCGGTTTATGATAAACCGCTTGTTTATTATCCGTTATCGGTTTTAATGCTCGCGGGGATAAAGGATATTTTAATTATTTCGACGCCTAAAGACACATCAAGATTTGAAGATTTGCTTGGTGACGGCAGTGATCTGGGAATAAAGCTTTCGTATAAAGTGCAGGAGTCGCCCGGCGGGATCGCGGAAGCTTTTATTGTGGCGGAAGAGTTTATCGGCAAAAGCTCGGTAAGCCTGATATTGGGGGACAACATCTTGTATGGGCATGGACTTGCGGATTTGCTTCAAGATGCGGCATCGCTTCAGGAAGGTGCACTGATATTCGGATACTATGTTAAGGATCCTGAACGCTATGGGGTAATTGAATTTGACGATCAATTTAATGTTTTGTCCATCGAAGAAAAACCCAAAAATCCCAAATCCGGCTGGGCGGCAACGGGGCTGTATTTTTATGATAATCGGGTAATTGATATTGCCAAGAATTTAAAACCGTCCGCGAGGGGGGAACTGGAAATTACGGATGTTAATAACGAATATCTTAAAAGAGGCGAACTTAAAACAAAAGCGTTAAGCCGAGGATACGCGTGGCTTGATACCGGAACTTATGACTCATTAATGGACGCGTCTTTTTTCATTAAAACCATAGAGGATCGGCAGGGTTTAAAAATCGGGTGTATAGAAGAAGTCGCCTACCGAAAGGGATATATTAACGCTGATGGGTTAAAGCGCCTCGCGGAGGAGACTAACGAGGTTTATGGGGGGTATCTTTTAAGCCTTCTGGCGGGAAAGGAACAATATGCCGTTTAAATTCAAGAATTTGGAAATTCCGGAAGTAATTTTGATAAAACCTACGGTTTTTACGGACGAACGAGGTTTTTTCGCGGAAACATATAAGAAAAGTGATTTTTTGGATTTCGGGATTAAAGAAGAATTTCTTCAGGAAAACCATTCTTTATCCAAAACTAAAGGGGTGTTAAGGGGGCTTCATTTTCAAATACCGCCCAAGGCACAGGCGAAACTTGTAAGGGTGATCTCCGGAAGTGTTTTTGATGTGGCGCTCGACATAAGAAAAAATTCCCCCACATTCGGTTCGTGGGTTTCGGCGGTCTTGTCCGGCGAAAACAAAGATATGTTATATGTGCCGGAAGGATTCGCGCATGGGTTTTGCACCTTGGAAGAGAATACGGAAGTGATATATAAGTGCAGTAGAGTATATTCCCCCGGACATGATAGGGGCATTATCTGGAACGATCCGGCGCTCGCGATACCTTGGCCGGTAGAAAACCCGATTTTGTCCGAAAAAGACAAAGTATGGCCGCTATTAAAGGACACGGGAGACATATTTTAAATATGAAAATCCCCCCAGCCCCCTTTTTCTAAGGGGGAGAGAAAAATAATTCCCCCCTTTGGCAAAGGGGCTGGGGGGATTTCGAATAATTAAAAAAGGAACTTATGAATCTAAAAAACAAAACAATCTTAGTTACCGGCGGAGCCGGTTTTATCGGGTCGCATTTTGTCAAATACCTTTTAAAGGAAAGAGACGGCTATAACGTGATCAACGTTGACGCGTTAAGCTACGCGGCGGATTTGAACCGGTTAAAAGAAGTTGAGAATGATGCTCGATATAGTTTTTTGAAAGCCGATATCCGTAATGTGAAGGAATTGGAGAAGGCTTTTTCAGGAGACATAGACGCGGTTGTTCATTTCGCGGCGGAAACTCATGTCGATAATTCCATTGAAACGCCGTCGCTTTTCGCGGATGTTAATGTTACCGGCACTTTGAATTTACTCAACCTTGTTCTATCTAAGAAAATTAAAAAATATATCCATATTTCGACGGATGAAGTTTACGGGGAAATAGCCGAAGGCGCGTTTACCGAAGAGTCTCCTTTCCGGCCGAATTCGCCGTATTCAGCAAGTAAAGCCGCCGCCGACTTTTTTGTAAGAGCCTATATGAGAACGTATAACCTCCCGGCGATCATAGTGAGGCCGTGCAACAATTACGGCCCGTGGCAGTATCCCGAGAAATTTATCCCGGTTGCTTCATGTAAATTGCTTTCGGGTGAAAAAATTCCGGTATATGCCGAGGGGCTTAATAGACGCGAATGGCTTTATGTGGAAGACTGCGCCAAAGCGATAGCGACGATTATGGAAAAAGGCGTGATCGGCGAGGCATATAACCTGGGTTCAGGCGTTGAGAAGAAAAATATCGATATTGCCGAGAAAATAGTAAAAATATTAGGCAAAACAACCGATTCCATAGAATTCGTAAAAGACCGCCCCGGCCATGATTTCCGCTACGCTCTAAATTCAGCAAAAATAGCCCAACTCGGCTGGCAAACGCGAATGAATTTTGATGAAGGACTGGAAAACACAGTAAATTGGTACAAAAACACAATGATCAATAACATTCCATTATCGTAGGGGCGGTTCGTGAACCGCCCTCAAATGTACGACAAAAGAGGGGAAATATGGATCTTAAAGATAAACAAGTCTTAATAACCGGTGCCGACGGCTTCATCGGAAGCCATCTTGTCGAAGCTTTGCTGGCAGAAGGCGCGAAGGTGAGAGCGTTCTGTTTTTACAACTCCTTTAACAGTTGGGGATGGATAGACACTTTTTCTCAGGATACGCTATCGAAAATAGATGTTTTTACCGGAGACATAAGAGACCCTTACGGCGTAAAAAAAGCTGTTACAGGGTGCGATGTTGTTTTTCATCTTGCCGCGCTTATAGGTATCCCGTATTCGTATCATTCCCCGGACACATATGTGGACACGAATATTAAAGGAACGCTGAATATTCTTCAAGCGGCGAGAGAAGCTTCGATTGAAAAAGTTTTAGTCACTTCGACTTCAGAAGTTTATGGTTCGGCTATATACACTCCGATTGATGAAAAACATCCCCGCCAGGCGCAGTCGCCGTATTCAGCGACAAAAATAGGCGCTGACGCCATCGCGGAATCGTTTTACCGGAGTTTTGATCTTCCGGTTGTAACAGTCAGACCTTTTAACACATACGGTCCAAGGCAGTCCGCCAGAGCCGTCATCTCGACGGTTATCACACAACTTTTATCCGGAGAAGAAGAGATAAATTTAGGCGCGCTTGAACCAACGAGAGACTTTGTTTACGTGAAAGATACCGCGAAAGGTTTTATAGAAATAGCAAAGTCTGACGAAACCCTTGGCAACGAAATAAATATCGCGACCGGCAAAGAAATATCTATCGGAAGCGTCGCTGAAAAACTAATAGACATAATCAATCCGTCCGCAAGAATTAAGGAAAATGAGGAAAGAATCCGCCCCCAAAAAAGCGAAGTAACAAGACTTTTAGGAAGTAACAAAAAGATCCGAAATTTAACGAATTGGAGCCCGGAATATTCTTTAGAAGAGGGATTGGAAGAGACAATAGAATGGTTTAGAAACCCGGAAAATGTAAAAAATTATAAGGCGAATGTTTATAATGTATGAAATGCGTAACACATTAACATAAAGCGTAGGGGGCAGGTATACCTGTCCAATATATATTTGACAAATAGTATCTTTTAGAGTAGACTCTAAAATAAGGGTCAATATTTTAGACTGGAGGCTAATAATGGAAGCTTTAAAGCAAACCTATATTCGGTTGATTAATGGAATGAAAATTGACACCTATCGCTATTTGTATAGTCAATTTAATTTGTCCAATAGGTTAGTAGGGATTATTGGACCTCGTGGTACCGGAAAAACCACCTTGATGCTGCAATACATAAAGAATGAAATAAAAGATTTAAGCAGTGCCTTCTATGCCTCTTTGGATCATATTTACTTCAACGAAACGACTGTTTTTGACTTTGTTCAAGAGATGTATCAAAGTGAAGGGGTAAAAACATTTTTTTTAGATGAAGTGCATAGATATAAAAATTGGCGGCAGGAACTAAAGAATATTTATGACTCTTTTAGCGATATCAAGGTTGTTTTCTCGGGCAGTTCAAGTATTGACCTCATAAAAGGCACTTATGATCTTTCAAGACGTGGAGTGATATATCATCTGAAAGGATTGTCTTTTAGAGAATATTTGAATTTTCAAACAGGAAAAGAACATTCAGTGATATCCTTCGAGGAATTAATCAAAAACTACGAGAAGTGTTCACATAAACTTTCTCAAATTGACAGGCTTAAAGGGCACTTCAAGAATTATCTGAAATATGGCTATTATCCCTTTATTTTTGAAGGAAAAGAGTTTTATTTTCAAAAATTAATGAACATAGTAAAAAAAATTATTTATGAAGATATTTCAAATTTTTACAATCTAAGGACGGAAAATTTGCCGTACTTTGAAAAGATATTATCTTTTCTTGCTACAATTCCGCCGGGAAAAATGAATATTCATAATCTTTCTAAGAATTTAAAAGTCGACGATAAAACGACAGTGCATTATCTAAGCGCCTTGAAGGAAACAGGATTGGTATCTACTATTTTTGCGGATAAAAAAGGTATGGCATTGATAAGAAAACCGGAAAAAATTTTCATTGAGAATACAGCGCTATATAGCGCAATATGTTATGGAATAGGGCAGGGAGTTAACCTTGGGATGTTGAGGGAAATATTTTTTGTAAATTCAGTTATGGGCAGTGGAAAAAATATTTTTTACAGTAAAAAATGTGGAGATTTTACATGCGGCGATTATAATTTTGAAATTGGCGGGAAGAAAAAAAAGATTGAACAAATAATTCTTGATGTGCAGAATTCATTTCTTGTGAAAGATGAGATTCTTGTAGCTTCAAAAAAATCCATTCCGCTATATTTGTTTGGATTTTTGTACTAAGTTTAAAATGCGTTACAAGAAATATGCAAAAAATACATAAAGCGTAGGGGCGGACCCAAGTGTCCGCCCATGAATGATGTTAGAAAGTTCATCCTCGTAGGTTGGTAGTGTTTTTCAACTACCATCCTACGAGGTTGAACTCAGGGTATGCAGACAAATGGTTGTTGGTTATTGGAACCCCACCACCAAATGTAGGTTCCCCCCTTTGGCAAAGGGGGTTAGGGGGATTTGTTCTTCATGTTAAGATACAAGTCAAATTTAAAATCGAACGCGCGGCGATTACGGAGAGAAATGACCGATAGTGAAAGAAAGCTATGGTCAAAATTAAGAGGAAAACAAGTTTTAGATATTCAATTCTATCGGCAAAAGCCGATAGGGAATTACATTGTGGATTTCTATGCGCCTAAAGTAAAGATCGTAGTTGAAGTTGATGGTTCTCAGCATTTGGAAAAAAGAAACAAAATAAAAGATGCCGCCAGGGACGAATTTTTAAAAAGTCTGGGATTAGATGTCCTGCGGTTTGATAATTTGCAGGTTTTGAAAGAAATAGATTCTGTGACAGAAGTAATTTATAGAGTTGTAGAGGGAAGGGTATAGGATGAAGAGCTAAATCCCCCCAGCCCCCTTTTTCAAAGGGGGAGAAGAACACATAATGTAGAGTCCCCCCTTTGGAAAAGGGGGTTAGGGGGATTTTGAATGGCTTATAACAAAGGAAAACATGAAAAAACAAAAACTAATTATAATCGGCGGTGGCGGACACGCGAAGGTTGTTATTGACGCATGTTTAGCAGGCGGGGAATATGACTTGCATGGAATAATCGACCAAAAGCTCGAAGTTGGCACGAAAGTGTTAGGTGTTCCGGTTTTGGGGACAGATAGTATTCTTGCTGAACTTTTTAAGAAGGAAATAAAACTTGCCTTTATCGGCGTGGGGTCAATCGGCAATTGTGACGTACGCAGAAGCACTTATAAAAAACTAAAAAATATCGGGTTTGATCTGCCTGTTATAATACATCCAAGAGCGGTTATCTCGCGTGATGTTGAGTTTGGCGAAGGCACGTTTGTCGCGGCATCCGCGACGATCAATCCGGGAACTAAAATTGGCAAAAACGTAATTATTAACACTTCATCCTCAGTAGACCATGACTCACGGATAGGAGACTTTGTTCATATCGCGCCGGGCGCGGTTTTGTGCGGGACGGTCACGGTCGGAGAAGGAACTCATATCGGGGTGGGGGCAAATATTGTCCAATCAGTAAAGATAGGCAAAAACTGTTTTGTGCCGGCGGGTATTTTGGTTAAAAACGATCAGGCGGACGGAACAAAGTGCGAATAAAAGGTTAAAATGGAAAAAAGAACTGACAAAAATATATATATCATAGCAGAAGCCGGGGTCAACCATAACGGAAGTGTGGACACCGCGAAGAAAATGATAGACGCGGCCGTTTCAGCCGGAGCGTCTGCTGTCAAGTTTCAGGCTTTTAGCGCGGAGAAGTTGGCGAGCGCGAGCGCGCCTAAAGCTGAGTACCAAAAAACGGATAATGATAAAGAATCTCAGTATCAAATGCTGAAACGCTTAGAATTGAATTCGGACGCGCACAAGATTCTTTTTGAGCATTCCAAAGAAAAACATATAGATTTTCTTTCGTCACCGTTTGATATTGAAAGCATAGAAATGCTTTCGGAATTAGGTCTTCAAATATTTAAGATACCATCGGGAGAGATAACAAATCTACCCTATTTAAGAAAACTTGGAAGTTTGAATAAAAAAATTATTATGTCTACCGGCATGTCGTCGCTTCAAGAAATAAAAACGGCATTGGATGCCGTAACAAGAGCAGGGACATCAAGGGAAAATATCACGGTTCTTCATTGTAATACGGCATATCCGACGCCTTATGAAGACGTGAATTTGAAGGCAATGGAGGAAATGAGAGATTCTCTAAAAATTCCCGTAGGTTATTCGGACCATACTTTGGGAATAGAGGTTCAGATCGCGGCCGCGGCTTTAGGCGCTGTGGTTATCGAAAAACATTTTACGCTCGATAAGAATTTGCCGGGACCGGATCACGCGGCATCGCTGGAACCTCATGAATTGGAAGAGATGATAAAGGCAATAAGAAATATTGAAAAAAGCCTGGGAAACGGTCTGAAACAAGTTTCGCCTTCGGAAGAAGAAAATAAACGGATTGTCCGTAAGAGTATTATGGCGTTGGTGGACATAAAAAAAGGTGAAACTTTTCAAGAAAGCAACATTACGGCAAAACGCCCCGGTAGCGGACTCAGTCCGATGAAATGGGATGAAGTCGTCGGGCAGTTGGCAAAAAGAGATTTTAAAAAAGACGAGATGATAGAAATATGAAGAAAATTTGCATAATAACAGGAACACGCGCCGAATGGGGACTTTTTTATCCGCTCGCACAGCGAATAAAAGATGATAAAGATCTCAAACTGCAGATAATCGCGACCGGAATGCATTTATCGGAGAAATATGGGCTTACATATAAGGAGATAGAACGCGATGGATTTATAATAAACAAAAAAGAAGAAATTCTTACTGAAGACGATACCGAAGAAGGCACGGCAAAATTTACGGCTTTGGGAATTATCAAAATCACAGAAGCCTTAAAGGAAATAAAGCCCGATATGGTAGTTCTTCTCGGCGACAGGTTTGAAACTTTTTCAGCGGCTGTTTCCGCGTTTTTGCTTAAAATACCAATTGCGCATCTTCACGGCGGGGAACTTACTGAAGGTGCGCTTGACGACGCCTTCAGGCATTCCATAACAAAAATGGCAAACTTTCATTTTGTTTCCGCGGAGCCTTATAGAAAACGGGTCATTCAGTTGGGGGAAGAGCCTGAAAGAGTCTTTAACGTGGGAGCGCTTGGTCTGGACGGAATAAAAAACACTAAATTGATGGAAAAGAGTATTTTGGAAGAGGAACTCAAATTTAAATTTGGAAAATACAATTTTTTAGTTACATTTCATCCGGTTACTTTAGGAACAAGAGAATCCTCCGCGGAGGAATTTGCGAATTTGCTTAAGGTGCTCGATAAATATCCGGAGGCGAAAATAATATTTACGCGCCCCAATTGCGATATGTATTCAAGCTCGATAAACGATATGATCGATCAATATGTGAAAAAAGACAGTGACAAAGCCGTCAGTTTCGCTTCTTTAGGACGAGAACGATATTTCAGCACACTGCAATTTATAGACGCAGTCGCCGGAAACTCCTCGAGCGGAATAATCGAAGCGCCGTCTTTCGGCATTCCGACAGTAAATGTCGGGTCTCGCCAGAAAGGAAGAATAAAAGCCGAATCGGTCATAGATACCGACGGAAGCGTTGAGTCTATAGACGCCGCGTTCAAGAAAGCTTTAACAAGTGATTTTAAAACGCGATGCAAAATCGTACAAAACCTATACGGAGATTCCAACGCCGCGGGAAAAATAGTAGGAATTATTAAGGACGCGAATAATTTAACGGTTCGCAAGAAATTTTATGACATAAATATGTAGGGGGCAGGGCCTGCCTGTCCCTCTAAATGGATATTGCCTAACGCTGTGATTGTATGAAGGAAACTATTAAACATATGAAAAATTATGAATTCCCATATGGAATTATGTTTCATCATTTTTATGATAGTAAAAATGCCAAAAGTCAGGGTGCGATTTCAGCGAGTCAATTAAAGCGAATAATAGAGCATTATCGTGACAATTATGTGATTTTGTCCGCTGATGAATGGATGTACAAAGCATGCCGCGGTACATTAAGCAAGAATGAAGTTTGTTTGACTTTTGATGATGCTCTTTTATGTCAATATGAAATAGCTTTACCGGTTTTGATGGAATATAACCTGACCGCTTTCTGGTTTGTTTATTCCTCTGTAATCGCGGGTAATATAGAAATGCTTGAGGTCCATCGAAAATTTAGAACGGTCTATTTTAAGAACGTAAATGATTTTTATGAAAATTTTTTTTTGGCAGTAAACCATTCGAATTTTTGTGTGAACATTGAATCATTTTTAAAAAAAATGCCGCAAGATTTTCTTCGCAATTTTGAGTTTTACTCAAAAGAAGATAAACAATTTCGGTATGTTAGAGATATTATGCTTGGTCCGAAAAATTATGAAAGCATCATGAGTTTAATGATGAGCGAATGTGATATTGATATAGATAAATTTGCTCAGGGGCTATGGATGAGAGAGGATCATTTGAAGGATTTGGATTCTAAGGGGCATATTGTTGGATTGCATTCTCACAGTCATCCTACTTTGGTTGCTCTTTTAACCAAAGAAGAACAAAGACAAGAATATAAACTGAATTATGATATTTTGTGTCAAATTTTGAACAAACGGCCTAAAGCAATGGCACATCCTTGTAATTCGTATAATGAAGACACCATCGCAATTTTGAAAGAATTTGATATTGAAATAGGGTTTAGATCCAACATGGGAAAATGTCCGATTTCTAAATTGGAATTGAAGAGAGAAGATCACGCGAATGTTATTAGAAGGATGAATATATGAAAATTACTGTTTTCACAAGCAATCAACCTCGTCATATCGCGCTTATTGAATCGATGGCTTCAATCGCGGATCAAGTTTTCGCGGTTCAGGAATGTAATACTATTTTTCCGGGTCTGAGAGATGATTTTTTTAAGAAAACAGAAATTATGCGAAAATATTTTAGTAATGTCATTGACGCGGAAAAGACTATTTTTGGTTTGCCTCGTTTTTTACCTTCAAATGCTCACTCTATGGCAGTTAAATTAGGAGACTTGAATAATTTGAAGCTGGATGTTTTAAAACCAGCCCTGGAAAGTGATTTTTATATAGTGTTTGGGAGCAGTTTCATTAAAGGTGAATTGTGTAAATTTCTTGTTTCGCGTAAAGCGTTGAACATTCATATGGGGGTGTCGCCGTATTACAGAGGAAACAGTTGTAACTTTTGGGCACTTTTTGATGGTAATCCGAATTATGTCGGTGCGACTATACATTTACTTTCAGAAGGTTTAGATTCTGGTCCGATGCTTTTTCATGCTTTGCCTAAAACTCAAGAAATTGATCCATTTTTATTGGGAATGCTTGCGGTTAAATCCGCCCATGTTGGCTTACTGACACGTCTAAAAAGCGGAAACATCTATGATATGGATGCGGTTGAGCAGGATAGGCATTCTGAAATTAGATATACGCGTAATAAGGATTTTTCTGATAATGTGGTTGAAGCTTATTTAAAAAAACGACCAGGGGCTAAAGATGTTTTTGATTCTTTAAAACGTAGAGAGATAAATAAATTCTTACGTCCGTATTTCTACTGAGATATTTAAAAAATGATATATTCTCCTTCTTTGAAAAAAAAGGGGGGGGATAGGAGGATTTGATGAAGGATACGAATACTTTTTTGATCACAGAGGACGCTTCTTTAAAAGATGCTATGAAGAAAATGGATAAAGCAGGATCGAAGAATCTTTTTGTCGTGGATGAAGGAAAAAAACTTTTAGGTGCGTTGACCGATGGGGATATTCGCAGATGGATACTTAAAGGAGGAGATATTAAAGAAACATTGAGTGATGTTTATAACAGAACTCCTCTATCCGTGACCAAAAATTATAAAAAAGATGAAGTAAAAGAGCTTATGCTGAAAAATCGTGTAGAAAGAGTTCCAGTAACTGCCGAAGATAAAGAAATTGTTGATATTTTATTCTGGGAAAATGTTTTTGGGGAAGAGAAAGCCGCTTCGAAAGAAAAACTGGATATCCCGGTCGTCATTATGGCCGGGGGCAAAGGGACAAGGCTTGATCCATTTACAAGAATTTTACCGAAGCCGCTTATTCCGATCGGTGAAAAGGCGATAATTGACATTATTATGGACAAATTCGCGAAGTACGGAATAAACGATTTTTATGTGTCTATTAATCATAAAGCGAAAATGATAAAATCGTATTTTGAAGAAACTTGTCCTGAATATAATATTCGTTATATAGAGGAGGAACTTCCTTTGGGAACTGCCGGCAGTTTAAAGTTTCTTAGTGGTGAAGTTGAGGAATCGGTTATGGTTTCAAATTGTGACATTATTGTTGACTGTGATTACGCGGAAGTTGTCAAATTCCATAACACGAACAAGTATGACATAACGATTGTCGGTTCTTTCCGTCATTTTACAATTCCTTACGGCATATGTGAAATTGAAAAAGACGGGCTTTTAAAAAGTATGACGGAAAAACCGGAGTATGACTTTTTAGTGAATACGGGTATGAGTGTACTCCGTAAAAATGTTCTTGAACTTATCCCAAAGAACCAAAAATTTCATATTACGGATCTTGTGAAAAGTGTAAAGGAAAAAGGCGGGAAAGTGGGGGTTTTTCCGATAAACGAAAAAGCCTGGATAGATGTCGGAGAATGGGAAGAATACCGTAAATCTATCAGACTTATGGGGCTTGAAGGATGAAAATAGTTTTTTTTGGATTAGGGTCAATCGGCAGGCGGCACGCGGAAATTTTGATTGAAGATTTTGATCATGAGATATACGCGTTCAGAAGCGGAAAAAATACGGAGCCAAACGATCTTGGCGTGAAAGAGCTTCATACCTGGCAGGAAGTGGAAAAAATAAACCCGGACGCGGTATTTATTACAAATCCGACATTTATGCATATTGATACGGCACTCAAGTGCGCGGAATTGGGCGCGGCTCTTTTTATTGAAAAGCCGTTGGACTCCTCGGATGAAAAACTGGAGCTATTGATTGAAGAGATCAAGCGGCAAAGTTTAACAACGTATGTTGCTTATAACATGAGGTTTAACCCGATCATTGAATTTTTGAAAGAGTATCTGAAAAATAAAAAAGTATCTCATGTGTCAGTTTATAACTCATCTTATTTGCCTGATTGGAGAGGCGGAAAAGATCAGATCAACTCATATTCGGCTCAAAAATCCCAAGGCGGGGGAGTGGTTTTGGATCTTTCACACGAATTTGATTACATAGATCATTTGTTCGGCAGTATTCAAGAAATTAAAGGCATTTTTGATAGAGCCGCGAATGTTACGCGGGACGCTGAAGATTTTTTGGATGCGGCAGTAAAAACAGATAAAACATATGTAAATCTGCACCTGGATTTTTTAAGCAGGCACACGGAAAGAACCATAAAAATAGATTGTGAAAAAGAATATATTTTCGCGGATCTTGTTAGTGGTAAAGTTGAGTTTTATAAAAGCGATGAAGGCGTCTTAACCAAGCATTTTAAAATAGATCGGAATAAGGTTCATAAAAAACAGATAGAATATTTTTTGAAAAACATAAACAATTTCACTATGATGAACAATGTGACGGATGCGTCTATCCTGTTTAGAAAGATTATTGAGTTTAAAGGACATGCCATATGAAGATATTGGCGGTTATCGCCGCGCGCGGCGGGTCGAAAGGTGTGAAAAACAAAAATATAAGACTTTTGGCGGATAAACCGCTCATCGCGCACACGATAGAGCAAGTTAAAAAATGGGGCAAGTTCGATAAGTTTATTGTTTCGACCGATTCCGAACAAATAGCGGAAGTCGCGAAAGAATTCGGCGCGGAAGTTCCTTTTTTGAGGCCGCCAAAATTTGCCGAGGATACGTCTTCCAAGATGGACGCTTTGAGGCACGCTCTTATAAAGGCGGAGGAACATTACAATGAGAAGTTTGACGCGTTATTAGATTTAGACGCGACCTCGCCCGTAAGGACAATTGAGGATATAGACGGTATCCTTGAGGTGTTTACAGAAAAGAAAGCTTCTTGCGTATTTTCAGTTGTAAAGGCGCGCAAGAATCCTTATTTCAACATGGTGGAAAAACTTCCTGACGGAAGCGTAAAAATCTCGAAGAAAACGCCCGCGGAAATAATCAGGCGGCAGGAAACTCCGCCGGTTTTTGATATGAACGCGTCGATGTATGTGTACGCGCGCGATTTTTTGCTGGATGAAAACAACAAGATGCCTTATTCGAAAGACGCTTATATTTATGAAATGGGGGAGAAGTCATCGGTTGACATTGATACCGAATTGGATTTTCAATTTATTGAGTTTTTGGTTAAAACGGGAGAAGTAAAGCTATGACGAGTTTCTTGGAAAAGTTTTCACTAAAGGGAAAGATCGCCTTTGTCTCGGGCGGTGCGGGGCTTCTTGGAAGCGAAGTGTCTCGCGCATTGGCGGGCGCCGGGGCGCGTGTAATCATTTTGGATATAGACTCTGAGAAGGCGGAAGAAGTGAAAAAAAGAATTGTAGAAGCGGGATTTAACGGCGAATACGAATGTTTCGATATTGCTGACACAGAAAACATAGAAAAAACTATAGACGTGTTATTCGAGAAGTATAATGGCGCGGATATTTGGGTAAACGTGGCATATCCCAGAACAAAAGACTGGGGTGCGTCTGTGGAAGAGGTAAAAGTTGATTCCTGGCGCAAAAATATTGATATGCATCTTAGCGGATATTATTTTTCGGCGCAAAAAATTGCCGAACGTATGAAAAAACAAAAAAGCGGATCAATTATTAATTTCGCCTCGATCTACGGTATAGTCGCACCGGATTTTTCGGTTTATAAAAACACAAAGATGACAATGCCGGCGGCATATTCCGCGATCAAGGGAGGGATAATAAATTTCACAAAGTATCTCGCCGCATATTATGGCAAATACAATATTCGAGTGAACGCAGTGTCTCCCGGTGGAGTATATGACACACAGCCTGAATCATTTGTCTCAAGTTATAACGAAAAAACACCGCTTGGAAGAATGGCAAATAAAGAAGACATAGCCGGAGCGATAATATATCTCGCTTCCGACGCGTCAAACTATGTTACAGGACACAATCTTGTGGTGGATGGGGGATGGAGTATAGTTTGAAAAATAAAAGAACAAAATCCCCCCAGCCCCCTTTTTCAAAGGGGGAGAGAATTGGTTTTTTTAATTTTTGTTTCAGAATAAAAGGATGTTTTGGGTGAGGATAACGGGAAACAATAAAAATTCTATCCGGAAAAAGATGAAGTCTGGGGTGGAACATTTACATAATATGAAGCGCTTGTCAATATGGCTGGCGGGTAGCTTATTCGCAGGAGCTATTGTCTTGGCAAGCATTTATCTTGGGATGGTTTTGTATCAAACCGGGAAAGCGCATGTATTTAAACAGATGTATCACGCAAAATTTGACACAGTGACCAATTTTTTAAAAGGGCTCACAGCTTCGCCTAAGCGAATTAGTATTGATATCAAACACTTAGATTATTTGAAACTTGTGCATAAACGCTCTGTCGCTTTCTCTGAAAAAGTTCTTTTAACCAGCGCGGAAGATTATGTTCCGGCAACAATAACTTGCGGAGATGAAACCCTTGAAGCTAAAATACGCTTAAAAGGGGATTGGATGGATCATTTAGCGGGCGATAAATGGTCTTTCCGGATTAAAGTGAAAGGCGGAAATACTTTTCTGGGGATGAAACGGTTTTCAATCCATCATCCGGAAGTGCGTAGCTACATCAATGAATGGATTTTGTTTCAAGCCTTGATCAGAGAAAATGTTGTCGCGCCGCGATATGAATTTATCCGAGTTACGTTAAACGGTAAAGATTTGGGTGTGTTCGCTCTGGAGGAACATTTTGATAAAATTCTTGTAGAAAACAACCGGAGGAGGGAAGGACCGATAATAAAGTTCAACGAAGACGTGTTATGGTCTGATAGGGCGGAGCTGAACGAATTGACGAAAATGCAGATAAATTTTGAATCGGAATTTTTCGCGGATATTGACGCATTTAATATGAATTCTATTTCAAAAAATCCGGAACTCTATAAAGAGTTTATTCTGGCAAAAGATCTTTTGGAGTCTTTCAGGCGCGGGAATTTGCCGGCTCACAAAGTTTTTGATGTTGAAAAAACGGCCGCGTTTTTCGCGATTTCGGAACTTACCGCGGCTACTCACGGAGCCGGGATTTGGAATAACCTTCGTTTTTATTATAACCCGGTAACATCGCTTTTGGAGCCGATAGGTTTCGATGGAATGGCTGGAGGAGATTTGTGGGATATAACCAGAGTCTGGGATGGTTTTCCGGCAATGGTCGCGGAAGAACTTCCGGGAACGTTCCATGAAAAACTCTTTAGTGATCCGGTTTTTTTGGAAGAATTTATAAAAGAGCTTGATAAAGTTTCAAAGAAGCCTTTTCTTGATGAGTTGTTTAGTAAAATAGACGGCGAACTTGATAAAAATCTAAAAACCATATATAGCGAATTTCCATATTATCGTTTTTCGAAGGATGTTTTTTATGGAAATCAAAAATTGATCCAGAAGCTCATAAACGTGGATAAAAAAATATACGCGTATTTTTCTCAAATAGAGAAGGATCAAATTGAACTTATTTTAGGCAACATACGCGCTTTACCGGTAGAGATCTTGGGGCTTGAGTCTGAAGGCACGTATTTCGAAGCTGTCCGCGAAAAGAACATTCTCTTTCAAAGAACTCCGTCAAAGCTTGTGGAGTATCAAAAAATAAGTTTTTTACTGCCGAAAGGTTTTAATGGGGAAAACATATTCAGCCAAGATTTAAAAGTGAAATATAAACTATTGGGACAGGACAAAGTAAGATATGAGAGAGTAATCCCGTATTCGAATTTATCCGATAATTTTGTTGAAAATGATTTTATCAGACAGAATTCCAACGCTCGTGATTTTAAGTTTTTAGTCATAGATGAAGAGAATAAGAAAATATTTATTAAACCCGGTAAATGGTGTATTGACAAAAATTTAATTATACCGGAAGGATACAAAATTATTTGTAAGGGAGGTACAAAACTTGATCTTACGAATTCGGCAAAAATACTTTCATTTTCACTTTTGATGTTTATCGGCACAGAAGATTATCCGATTACGATTTGTTCATCTGATTCTAACGGGCAGGGAATTGTGATTATGAAAACCGTTCAGAAATCCGTATTAGAATATGTTATTTTTGACGGATTATCCAATCCTTCGCATAAAAACTGGAATTTAACAGGCGCGATTACATTTTACGAAGCGCCGGTTGAAATAAATAATTGCCGATTTTTAAATAACAATTCCGAAGACGCTTTAAACATAGTTCGTTCGGATTTTTCCATTAAGGGAAGTTTTTTTTCTAAAACTTTTTCTGACGCTCTTGATTCTGATTTTAGTTCAGGAGAAATAACCAAAACATCTTTTATGAACTCCGGCAATGACGCTATTGATGCCTCAGGCAGTATTTTAGAGCTAAAAGATATTTTTATTGATCACGCCGGTGATAAAGGAATAAGTGTCGGAGAAGAAAGTAGAGTGCGTGCTGAAGGAATTGAAGTTCGAGACGCGAAAATTGCTTTCGCGAGCAAAGATATGTCGGTTCTCGAGATTCGGAGCGGGGCAATAACCTCCTGCGGTACGGGGTTTGCCGTTTACCAAAAGAAACCCGAATTCGGTCCGGGTAAAATAAAGGCGTTTGAAATTAAGATGAAAGATGTTGAAGCGAAATATTTTGTTGAACAAGATTCGCGATTGAAGATTGATAACAGGGAAATAAAACCGGATCAGAAATCGCGGCAGATGGATTGATGCATACTCATGTGTAGTATTTTTGAAAATCACTATCGGGGTAACAGAAAAAAGGAGGAAGTATGAAGTGTTGCAAAAATTGTTTTATGCCGGATACAAAACCGGGACTTATATTGGATGAAGAAGGCGTTTGTCAGGCATGCCGCAATTTAGAAACGAAGAAAAAGACGGATTATAAAAAGCGTTTTAAAGAATTGGAACAGTTGTGTGATAAATATCGTAGAAAGGATGGATATTATGATTGTCTTATCGCTGTATCCGGGGGGAAAGACAGCTATTTCCAAACAAAAATATTTAAAGAGGATTTAGGAATGAATCCTCTGTTGGTAACGGCGGGAGCACCTTTTTCAAATACCAAAGCAGGCGAGCACAACTTGAGGAATATGATAGAGACATTTAACTGTGACTTGTTTAGATTTGATTTTAGTCCAAAACTGGTAAGAAAAATGATGCGTTTAGCTTTTGAGGGATTTGGAAGCCCCACCTGGCCTGTAGATAGGGCGTTGTATTCAGTGCCAATAATAACAGCAATTAGGATGAAAACGCCTCTGGTCATATACGGAGAAAATGTTTCGTGGGAATATGGAGGAGTAGGAAGTAAAGAAACATATAGTGCTAAGGAGCAAATAAATAATGATGTTGCGAAAAAAGTTGATTTTAGTCTTTGGTATGAGAATGGGATAACGGACAAAGAGTTGAATATGATTAAGTATCCAACAAAAGAAGAAATTGAAAATGCGAAGCTTGATCCCATATACTTAAGCTATTTCATCGAGTGGGATGGATATAGTAATTACGAAGTGGCAAAAAAATACGGATTTAAAGATTTATCTGGAGAATGGGAGAGAGAGGGATACATTGAAAACTATGATCAGATAGATTCGGTAGCATACCTAATAAACGTATGGATGAAATATCCGAAGTTTGGATTTGCGCGGGCTACAGATACAGTGGGATATTGGATAAGAGGTGGTCGAATTACGCGGGAAGAGGGGAGAAAATTGATAGAGGAGCATGATCATAAACTGGACAGAAGGATATTGGAAGACTTTTTGAAGTTTGCGGGATATACGGAAAAAGAGTTCTGGCAAATAGTCGAGAAATTTTGGAATACTGAGTTTTTCGAAAAGGTTGAGGATAAGTGGAAAATTAAAGAGGGAAGATTTGGTGATAAACAGCAGTCATCAGTGTGTTGTAAAAAAAGTATTTGTTAGAAAAAGAGGTGAAAGAATAGATTATTTATACTACAAAAAATGTTTAAATGTGTCGTCCAGACCAAAGCATTCAAACAACCTCGCAGGGTGAACCTGCGCGGTTGTTTGAATGAAGGTTTCGTTAGTTCCGCCGCATGGAATTTGGGATAAATGCGCTACGCAACATTTATCTCAGAGCGTGCATAGATATTAATTCGACCGGACAACTTATGCTCCCTATGGTCGCATAAGTTGTGGTCTCATTAGAAGGAGAGATGAATATGAAGGCAATTTATGATATGAAACTGATACAGCTTGAGGTAACGAACGCCTGCCACGTGAAATGCGCGAATTGTACGAGATTTGTTGGGCATCACAGAGATCCTTTTTTTATGGATTTGGATACGGTGGTAAAAGGATTGGATTCGCTCGAAGGGTATAAGGGAAACATCGGACTTATGGGAGGAGAACCCACACTTCATCCTGATTTCGCGGAAATTTGTAAGATTTATCAGAAAATGATTCCGAACAAAAGAAGAAGAGAACTGTGGACCAGCGGGTTTAAGTGGGATAAATATAAAACATTGATTGAAGAAACGTTTGACAATGATCTGATCGCGTATAACGATCATTCAAGCGCGGACGGAGAACATCAACCGCTTTTGGTTGCCGCGGAAGATATTGTGGAAAATGAAGAGCTTATGTGGGATCTGATAGATAATTGCTGGGTTCAAACACGATGGTCCGCGTCGATAACGCCGCGCGGGTGTTTTTTTTGTGAGGTGGCGGCGGCAATGGATCACCTATATGACGGTCCGGGCGGATATCCGATAGAGAAGGGTTGGTGGAAAAAAACGCCGGAAGATTTCGCGGAACAAGTGGCGTGGTATTGCCCGAAATGCTCGGGCGCGATTCCGCTTAAAAAACAAAGTGACAAAGGTGAAAAAGATCTAATATCAAAAGGAACCGCCGCCAGATTAGAGAAAATAAAGTCTCCAAAATTTTTGCGGGGAAAAGTGGAGATCTATGATAAAAAGTATACAGCGGAAGATATGAAAAAATTAGTTGAAGATTGGAATCCGCAGAACTATAGAACATTCATTGCGCACAGGCCGGAAGACTATGAAGGTTAGCTGGTTAGCCTGTTGACCAGTTGGCGGGGAGATATGGGCTCGCCGCTTTGGCGGCATCGCTTAGGGGAAATATGAAAAAACGTACAATTCAGGATAAATTGATAAGCGGATTTAACTCAATTCGATATGCTTTAACCGAGCCGGTGATTTTGCGCGCTTTGAGATTGAAATATGCTCAGGGTTACGATGAAATCTGTGAAGAAGATCCATTGGTTTCGGTATATGTGCCTACATATAACCGAGCCGGTCTTCTTATGGAGAGAGCTGTTCCTTCTGTTTTGGCGCAGAGTTATAAGAATTTCGAGCTTGTGATAGTAGGAGACCATTGTACGGACGATACCGAAAAGTTTGTTTCGGAAATAAAAGATAAACGCGTTAGATTTTATAATCTGTCTGAACGAGGATACAGATATCCGGAAACTGCCGAAAATCATTGGCTTGCCGGGCCGGTGACGGCGGCGAATAAGGCTTTAGAGCTTGCCAGAGGCAAATGGATCGCGAGAATTGATGACGATGATACCTGGACTCGGGATCATATAGAGGTTTTGCTGCGCTTCGCGCAAAAAAACAAAAAAGAGTTTGTCTCAGCAAGTTATGAAACCGAACGCTATAAAAAAAGGATTGTAGTAAACGTGGAAAATGAGTATCCGCGAATAGGCGGAACACAAACGTGGCTTTATCGTTCTTATTTGAAATTTTTCAAATATAACATCAACTGCTGGCGAAAAAGTTGGAACAGGGTTAATGACACTGATCTTCAGGACAGGTTTTTTCGTGCCGGAGTCAGTATGGATTTTTTAGATAAAGTAGTCGCGTACGTACTGCCGCGTCCGGGTGAAGATACGGTAGGCCTTGAGGCGTACCGCGCGCGAGAACAAGAAAAAAACGAACATTTTAAATTCACCGGCTAAGCGGCAAACAGGCAAACCGGTTAACCAAATATATGATCAACCGAATTATACAAATAGTTGAATCGCCTTTCGATTTCAGGGACTATAAACGTTTTGGGATCGAAGCCTTGAAGAAGAGTGGATTCGAGGTCGAAGTTTGGGATTTAAGCCGGATTTTACGTCCCAAGGTTTATTCTGATGGAATTTGTCCTAAAATTTATGAATGCGGCGAATTAACTGTTTTTTGTGAGAAAAAAGAGGCTTTTCGGCGTATTTCCGAACTCGGGGTTTCGGATTTTGTTATAAATTTCGGCTCTTACGGTATTAATTCTTTTTGGGTGTATAAGGCATTGACAAAGGCGAGGGCGCAATATGCTGTTCAGATGTCCGGGATGCTGCCTCTTCTCGGTCCCGGAGAGACACTCTCCGCCAGTTATTGGAAGAAACTGAAAAAAATATTCCCGCCATCATTCAAGCACGTTAGCAATGTGCTTGTTTCGAGATTATCTCCGAAATGGTTTGGGATAAAACCGGCAAAATTTATTCTTGCGGGCGGGGAAAAATGTTTTGTGTATCATTATCCCGTGGATAGGAAAAATTTTACGGAAACACTTTTGACTCACGCTATGGATTATGATCTGTATCTTGAGGAACATAAGCGTTCTGTTTCCGAGCGTGAAGAGGATATTGCCGTATTTTTGGATGAATATTTGCCATTTCATCCGGATCGGCTTTATGACGGGGTACAAGATCTTATTGGTCCCGAAGAATATTATCCGATGCTGGACAGTTTTTTTTGCCGTGTGGAAGAGGCGTTGAAACTTGAAGTGGTTATCGCGGCTTCACCAAGATCCGATTATGGGAATAATCCGAGCTGTTTCAATGGACGAAGGTGTATAAAAGGAAAGACTCCGGAATTGGTCAGAAAAAGCCGTCTTGTTATGGCGCACGACAGCTCGTCTCTTACTTTCGCTAATCTTTTTCAGAAGCCTGTAATATTTTTGACGAGCAAACGGCTTTCAAGGACGCATCCGGCTATAAAACGGTTGGCGAATTGGTTCGCAAAAGAGCCGATTTTTATGGATGCGGAGAGTGTCATTGACTGGGATTTTGAGGTGACGGTGAATAAAGGGCGTTATGAGGAGTATAAGCGGGCGTTTATAAAAACAGATGTTTCTCCGGAGAAGCCGTTTTGGCAGATCGTGGCGGAAAGACTGAAGAAGGAAATATAAAAGTATAATTATGATAAAACAGACGGTAAAAAAAATAAAAAATAATGTCCAAGCTTATGTAGGTCGGGTATTTTTGCGGAATATGCTTTTAAACCTGCGTGAGCAGGGGGAAAACTTTCCGCAGAGAGACGATGAATATTATGAATGGCTTCATGCTGATCTTGTTGAGATTGTGGAAGAATTTGTTTCGCGAAACAGAATTGAAAATTCATTTTTCATAAAAAAGATGAATACAGCTTTTGATACGGATGACTTTAATACCTTTTCGAAAAAATTCATAATTGAATATCTTTCAATATTATTCGAAAAACTGGACGATTTTTCTCATTATGAGCGTGGGCAAAAACTTGTTTTGGAAGACAATCCTTTGAATCGATTTGGCGCGGAAAAGTATTTTTCAAAGTTTGGCAGGTTGGGAACGATTGATTGGGAGAAGAGGCAAGGTTCGATATTTAAAGTTGTCGGCATAATGCTTAAAAACTTAATTGTTCTTCAGATAAGCTTACAACGCGGATTAAAAATTTCTCGGGATAAAAAGAAATATAAAGTTATGAGAGAAGCTCTTTGGGGTTTATATGAGACGGGCGGGGAATATTTCCATGACGACTTTTTTGTTGATGGTGTAACGATCAAAGAAGAGGATGTGGTTTTCTATTCAAGAGGGCTTTCCGCGGAAAGCGGCAGGATTAAACCATTTAATGACGCGGTAAGATCTTCGTATTCGTGCTTTAATATTAAAATGCTGGCAACAGATATTCGAACTTTTTTTAAAAGAATTTTGCCGAAGTATATTTTTGCGGCGAATTGGGCGTTATTCTCGGAATTAAAGTCCCCCAATTATTCTCTTTTTTCGTCTATGTACTTATATTTTGTGAGATACGCGGTGCCGTATGAAAAGATCTTTTCTAATTATGAGATCGGCGCGGAACTGGGGCATAATTTTTATTCTCCGGGACATGTGGCTGAGGCAATTGTTTCTCGCGCGCACGGTGCGAAATATAATTTGATGCATTGGTCTGATACAGCTGTTAAAATAGACAAGTATTTAACGGCGTATTTAGGCTGTGATAATTATTTTGTTTGGGGCAAGGCGCATGTAACCGGAGTTGAGGGGGGCGTGAATATCGTTAAACCCACGGGATACGCGTTTAAAAAGTTTATAAAGAACGTTGCGGCTGATCGAAACGGTGTATTAAAGAAAATGGGGATAAAGTCCGAAGGAAAGATAGCAAGTTTTTTTGATGAGACGTTTAGATCAAGCTGCAAGATGACGGAAAAACATTATCTTAATTTTTGGCGCGCGACTCTTGATTTTGCTCGAAAAAATCAAGATTGTACGGTTCTTGTAAAACCTAAAACTCTTGAGAGGTATAAAGGTTTATCAGCGGAATTGATTCCCGAATTTTTAGGACTTAAAGCTGAGATCGAAAAACTGGATAACGCGTATATTGTTGATGATAAAAGATGGTCTTTTATTGAGGTGATAGGGGTGTCCGATCTTGCTGTAACTCAAGGTATGTTTTCATCGGCTACGATAGCCATAATTTGCGGAATTGAAGGGCTTTATCTTGATGAAGCGGGATATAACCACCCTTTTAGAGAGCGTTTTACGGGTAGAATAGTTTTTGACGATGCTGAAAGTTTGTTGAGAATGGCTGAACGGATCGTAAAAGGTGAAGGAAGTCCGATAAAAGACATTTCGGAAGAATTGCTGAGAGAATTTGACGCTTTTTCTGACGATGACGGGGTGGGGCGTCTGAGAGAGGCATTGGTTCGCGGGTAGTGTTTAAGGGAGCGCGGTTGTCATTCCCACGCTTGTCCGGGGATAGGATAGTGGGAGTTCATCCTCGTGCGGTCAGAGTTCTATCCATCTTACGAGGTTGAACTTGGGGTATTTTGTTTATTGTGGACGTTCGGACACCACCAACCTCGTAGGATAGTGGTGTGAAGAGCCACCACTAACCTACGAGGATGGTGGTGCCAGCGCGACTGGACGGAGGTGAATGTTCGTAAAAAACATTTTTAATTCAACGAACAATTATCCCCCTCCCAGACTTATGGGTAATGGGTAGTTTTCAAAAAAAAGGGGGGTAAAGATGGCTTTATTAGTGGTGTTAGCGTTAGTTGTGATTTTTTTGGCGGCGAAATGGGTATTTGTGATGTTTCGGAACGGGAAAAAGGATAAAAAATAGAGATTTGGCAGTAGATTTTTTTAATGGAGATTCATTTATGTTGGATGGAACAACGAGCCTAAAAATGGATCTAAAGGGAATGGTTAAAAATTATGAATGAACACAAAAAACCGAAAATTAGTACGCTTTTATATTTTGTCAGGCCGTATCCGAAATTTATCGCGGGGATGTTTTTGCTGATTGTGGCATCGGCGGTGTTTGAAGGAGCGAATATCGCGGTTTTGTTCGGGCTTCTTGGAACTGTTTTAGACCCGGCAGTGGTTTCGGCGGACGGTAATTTTATATTATCTTTCTTTTCCGGTTTGATTCAGGCGATTCCGATCCAAAACAAGATCGTCGCGATATCACTTTTTATGATAGCGATAACCATCGTAAAGAGTCTGTTGGTTTTCGCTCGTCAGATATTTACGTATCACGCGGGATATACGATATGGTATGACGTTCAGAAAAAAATATTTGAAAAATATATGAACGCGGATTACCAATATTTTCTGGATCACAAACAGGGCGAGATGATATTCCGCGCGTATTCCGCGCCTTCGGTTATGGGAGGGGTTCTTCAATACGCGGGGGAGGCTTTAGCTTTAACGGCACAGCTCGTGATGGTGGGTATAGTATTGGTCTCGATATCTCCGGAGGTCTCGGGTATAGTGTTCTTGTTCGGGGGAGTGTTTTATTTTCTTACGAATTTTATCGCTAAAAAAGTATCTTACAATCTCGGGAGAAAACGAACAGAGGCTTGTGAAGAGCAGAATAATCTGCTTGTTGAATTTATCAGCGGAATAAAACAGATAAAAGTGTTTATGTCGGAGAAAAGATGGTTCGCGGAATATGTTTTAGCCATGAAGTCTTACTTTCGTCCGGCGCTTAAAGACAGGGTTTGGCATGAAATCCCGTTAAATGCCGTGGAGATCTTTGCCATTGTTATGCTTTGCGGGCTTATTATTGTATTCAAACGAATTCAGGGGGACGCTTTTCTTGGACAATTGTCACTCTTGGGTACGTTTGCTTACGCGTTTTACAGATTTATGCCGTCTTTAAAAAAGATCGGCAGTTTAAGGATAGGGATTTTGGGTAACTTGCCGATAGTGGAAGCGCTTTATTCCGTCGCGCGCGAGAAAATGAAAACGATTCCGGACGGAGACGTTTGTATGGGGAAGTTTAATGAAGCAATCGAGTTTCGTGACATAAATTTTTCGTATCCAGGAAGAACAAAAACGTTGGAAAATATAAATTTTAGAGTGAAAAGAGGAGAAGTTACGGCTTTTGTCGGCTCTTCCGGAAGCGGGAAAACGACAATTATGAATCTTCTTTTGCGTGTTTTCGCGCCAACGGATGGGAAAATTTTGATAGACGGTCGAGACATT
>Ga0208325_1000091_pt1 | contig 24856 bp, 33 predicted proteins | sample PL_2010_330m_FD_185486 | JGI IMG/M metagenome (GOLD analysis project Ga0208325, IMG submission 185486) | Freshwater microbial communities from Powell Lake, British Columbia, Canada to study Microbial Dark Matter (Phase II) - PL_2010_330m... | ecosystem: Environmental > Aquatic > Freshwater >...
ATTCGAGTCCGCGTGGATCATATATTGCTGTGTAAAAATGGAATTCATGCAGAGTGGATGTTATTTGACGATCGCCGGCATGGCGCCGGGGTTCCGATCGCGAACTGTTTCAGGGGATAACTATGCAGGATCGCCGTGTATGCTGTCCTGAATGTGGCAGCGATAATATTGTTCGATACGGCCGCCGGAGTAACCGGCAGCGGTACCGCTGTCGCAATGCTCAGTGTGTCACGCCGGGCGGCCATCAGTTTATTGAGGATCGCCGGGACCTGTCGATCGATGATAAAACGCGGCGCGTCGTTCATGGGCTGCTTGCCCAGGGCGTCAGGCCGGGGAAAATTAAACAGGCGATTCCGGAGGTATCTTTGCGCTGGATCCATACGCAAAAGTCGAGGTTGAAAACGAGTGGTGATTGAATCTGATAATGATGTTCGCAATGGCGGAATTCAGGATTCGGTGAAAGCCGGGCCCGATACGGTCGACGAGATCCGGCGCCAGGTCGAGGACCGGGTTGCCCAGGAAGATGATCAGGCCCCGGCCGGATCAGGCGGGGGCGATGGCGGCAGCGAGATCTCCAGTAAATTGATCGGGGAGTGTCTTTTCGCCAACGAGCTCGGCGATGGCACCCTGTTTGCCGCCCAGTTTCGGAACCGGTTTCTCTACGTGAAAAATACCCAGGAGTGGTTCGAATGGTCCGGCGCCTACTGGGAGCGGGACGTCATGGGGCGGGCCCTGGCCGCGGTCGAACAGATCGTCCAGCTCTATCTCGACGAGTATAACAAGATCGCCTTTGAGATCACCGAGCAGGTAAAGCGTGGCGATTCCGATACAACTACCGGCCAGGCAGAAATAAAAAAGCGCGAGAGAAAACAGTCCCAGATCCTCAAGCGAGCCTCCCAGCTCCGGGGGGATAAGCGCCGCACGGCCTGCCTGAAATTCGCTCACACCATCGAGGATCCCCTGGCGATTACCGGCGATGACTTCGATCAGCGCCCGATGCTCCTGGCCTGCAGCAACGGCGTCATCGATCTTGCCACGGGCAAACTCCGCCCGGGGAAACCATCGGAATATCTCTCTCTGGCCAGCCCGATCGAATGGCAGAAGATCGCCGCGCCGACGCCGCTCTGGGAAAAAACATTACACGAGATCTTCAACAAGGATGATGAATTGATCGCCTACATGCAGCGCCTGTTCGGCTATGGGATCACCGGCCTCGTGACGGAAAAGGTGTTCCCGGTCCTCTGGGGTAAGGATGGATGGAACGGCCGGAGCACCATCGTAGATACGATCGGCCATGTCCTGGGGCCGCTTGCCGGCGTGATCCCCGCGGAGATGCTCCTCAGCTCCAAGTACGCGAAGGGCTCCGCCGGTCCGTCCCCCGACATCATGACTCTCCGCGGTCTCCGGATGGCCTTCGCGAGCGAGACCGACGAGGGCCACCGGTTCTCGGCGGCCAAGGTGAAATGGCTCACCGGGAAGGACGAGCTTGTCGGCCGGAGCCCCCATGATAAATATCTGACACGGTTCACCCCGTCCCATAAGTTGTTTCTCATGACGAACTCGCAACCCTCGGCCCCGGCGAACGACCGGTCGTTCTGGGAGCGGCTTCACCTGGTCCCCTTTCTGATATCGTTCGTGAACCGCGAACCCCAGGAGCCCCACGAGCGCCGGGCCATCCTCAATCTCGATGAGCAGCTCAGGAAAGAGTCCTCGGGCATCCTGGCCTGGCTGGTCCGGGGTTGTCTCCTCTGGCAGAAACACGGGTTGTTGCCGCCCCGGTCCGTCACTGAGGCCACGGAACAATATCGCCGGAACGAGGATCTCCTGGCGGATTTCATCGACGAGTGCTGCCTCCGGGAGCCCGGCATCAAGGAAAAATCGGCGGTGCTGTATGCCCGGTTTATCGAGTGGTATCACGCCAACGTCGGCAAAAAAGAGCCCTCCGGGACCTGGTTCGGCAAAACGCTGAGCCAGAAGTATGAGAAAACCAAATCGGAGGGGTGTGTCGTCTACCACGGCATCGGTCTGATTTCCGACCAGGGAGGGTTTGAGGGTTATTAATATGTTATCGACTCACAGTGAAAAAATGGAAAACAACCGTATATGTCTGGCTTTCCCTCTATCTATCCCCGGAGCCGGCCACGGGCAGGGAGGGTTTGAATTTCCGGCCGCTACAGGCGCGTCCCCGGTAACGTGCCGCGATCATTCGGGGATTGCCGTAGATAGTTTGGAATGTGTCTCTTTTCGGAGAGGGTTGGAGAGTGTTTCCATATATACTCCGTTTATGCATTTTAATGTTTTTCACGAGGGCCGTATATAGGCGCAACCCTCCAACCCTCCCCGCCGAGGGGGGATATTATTATAATTATTAACTAATAATGTAATGAAAATAAATAGTTATAAAAAAGAAAAAAAGGCAGGGCAGGATTTAAACCCTCCCTGAAATGGTTATAGTCTAAATATTAGGGCAGAGGAGAAATCACTAAAACATGAACGTCCTTGATCTGGCATTAAAGCATGTGAAACTCCGGCGCGTCTCCGGCACGAAGGGGGGCGAGTATCAGGGCCCCTGTCCGGCCTGTGGTGGCGAGGATCGATTCCATGTCTGGCCGGAACAGAACGATCGGAGCGGGAGTTATTGGTGCCGGGGATGTGGCAGTGGCGGCGATAATATTCAATTCCTGCGAGATTTTGAGGGGTATTCCTTTCAAGGGGCCTGCGAACGGCTCAATATCACCATACCGGATCGGCCGCGGCCGGGCCCTGGGGGCGCCTCCCGGGCTCCCGTGCCGGGATTCGTGCCGGCTGAACATACTGCTCCCGCCGATCGCTGGCAGGAAAAAGCGGAGAAGCTCGTCACCTGGGCCGCCGAACACCTCGCAAAAAACACAGATGTCCTGGCCTGGCTTTCCGAACGGGGCATCGATCGGGCCGCGGTGGATCAGTACCGTCTCGGATGGAACCCGGGCGAGGAGGGCCGCGATATTTTCCGCGCCCGTAAGGCCTGGGGGCTGCCCGATATCCGGAAAGAAAACGGCCGCCTCCGGTCCCTCTGGATCCCCGTCGGCCTGATCATCCCCGCCGTCATCGATGGCGCGATCGTCCGGATCCGGATCCGGAGGCCCGAGGGCGAACCCCGGTATTACGTCATCCCCGGGTCATCGTCTCACGTCATGCTCCTCGAGGAGGGCCGTCGGGCGTTTGTCATCGTCGAGTCGGAACTGGATGCGATAGCCGTCGCCGCGGGCAATACCCTGGCCGGGGCCGTATCGGTCGGAACGTCTCATGGGAAACCGGATGCCTACGCGCACGAGATCCTCCGGCGCTGCCTGCAGATCCTCGTGGCCCTCGATTTTGATAAGGCCGGCCGCGATGCCTGGGCGTGGTGGCCGGAACAATTCGAGCACTGCGATCGGTGGCCCGTGCCCCAAGGCAAGGATCCCGGCGATGCCGTCCGGATGGGGACAGATTTTGATATGTGGATAAAGGCGGGGCTCCCGCCGGTGCTTACGATGAACATGGATCGAGCGCCCTCGGTGGATCTACTGCTGGCCGTGGCCGCGCCGCCAGAAGCGCCGCCAGAAGCGCCCCGGGAGCTGCCCGAGGCCGTCCGGGAGCTGTACGGATTGCTGCGGCAGAATCCCGCCGTCATGATCATCAACTCGGCCGAGCGGTTTACCGTGCTTCGCCAGGGGAAATACGTCGGCGGCCGGATCAATGAGCTGGTTTTCCAGGTTCCCGAGGTACGGGAATATATTTTCAGGCACCCCGCGGAGGAAATAACCGGGGATAATTTTATTCAAGGGAGGGATATCCATGTTTGATGAATTAAAAAAACTCATAGCGGAGAAGAAAGAGATCGAGGAGAAAATTATAAAGAAGGCAAATAAACTATTTTACGTCGGCGCCCCGGTATATTTTGAAAAATTCGGCGGGTATATCGAAGGGAGAATCATCTGGCAATCGGATTTTAGCCCACGCTTTAAAATACGGAATATGTCGACGGGGAAAGAATATTTTGTGGAATTGTATGATTTATTAAAAGGGAAATAACAAAGGAGGAGGTGAAAAATCATGAAAGCAAAAGCGAAGTATCAAGAGATCCCCCTGGCCGTCCTGGATCCCAACCCCTGGAACCCGCGTACACGGTTCGAGGGCCCGGCGTTCGAGGAGCTGGTCGCGTCAATCACATCAAAGGGAGTCATCCAACCGATCTTCGCCCGGCCGAAAAAGGACGGCCGGTTCGAGATCGTTGCCGGCGAACGGCGATTCTGGGCCGCCTGCAGCTCCGCGGAGTCGAACGGAGGCATCGGGGATGCCACAATCCCGGCAATGGTGCGGTCACTCACCGATGGGGAGGTTTTCGACATTACCCTCATTAAAAACCTGCAGCGGGACCTCCGCCTGTTTAGCGGAGAAGCAGAAAAAGGCCTACAACGGCGGCAGGACTCCCGGCGGAGACCGGCCCCTGGACAGGGACGGAGAACTCATACCATGGTGAACGGATCATGACTACTGAATCAGGCGCAACAACCGACACCCGTTTCCCCACCATCCTCGCGGTCCTGGATTATCTGGATCAGGAGGGCTGGAAAATATCACAGGCGGGGATCTACAAACACCGGAAAGAGGGGAAGCTCCAGCCGGATCAGGACGGGCAGTATTCGAAAAGCGCCGCCGACGCGTACGCGAAAACCTGGCTCAAAAATAAGATTACGGGCAAGAAGGTACGTGACCGGCTCGATGATCTCCAGCGGGACAAGCTGGAAAAAGAACTGGAAAAGCTCGAGATCGACAACACCCGGTCCCGGCTCAAGCGGGACATCGAACAAGGGAAATACATCCCCCGGGATGAGATGTATCTCGAGATGGCCGGTCGTGCCGGCGTCCTCGACTCCGGCCTGGAATACTGGATCCGGACCAGCGCCGCCGAGTGGGTCCGCCTGGTCGAGGGAGATCTCCAGACGGTGGGCGCCCTCATCGATGCCATGATACGCGGCAAGGACGCCTTGATCAATCAATATGCCTCGATCCGTGATTTCCAGGTCGTCATCGATGGGATAGGTGATGAAGATGAGGATAATATCGAACTTTTAAAGGGACATAAAAATGTTGATGTACTGTGAGCGCATGCGCTGCAGCATGTCAAAAACAACATGTATCAAACGCCAGAAATACGGGATCAGGCTCCACACAACGAACGGCACGACACGAAAAGGGCTCACCCCCTGGGAATGCCAGGACTGCGAACAGGGCGCCGGAATCCTGCGGGAAATCGAAGAAAACGGAGGGAAAGAAGATATGTCAAAAAAGGGAATGTGCGAAAACTGCGGGCGCGGGCCGATGGATCTGCCGGGAAAAGGACTCTGCTGGTCATGTTATATAGCACAACAACATCTTGAAGGCGAGTACCAGGAAAAGGCACTGGCCGAGGCAAAGGAAAAATACGCCGGCCGGCCGATACGGAAGATAAACAAAAAAGAAAAGCCGGCCCGTGACTCCGAAGTCGTAGCGAAAGGAACTGCGTTCGGCTACACGCCGGAAGAAATCACCGGCACCCCCCTCGAAAAGCCCACGCCGATGCCCGCGGTTCCGGAAGAAACCACCGCCGATTCATTTGCGGTACCGGAATCAACCCCCCCGGATAACGAAATTGAAGCGGGAAAACCCGATCCCGTAGAAGGCGGACCTCCGGCCACGTCGGAAAAACAGCCGATTCCCGGACAGATTACTTTTCTCAAATATGACGCCCACCCCGCAATCACACTCATATTCTCCGATGACGGAGATCGCGAGATATTCGACTGGATCGCCCGGGAAGCAAAACAGGCCCGCCGCGATCCCGCCCAGCAGATCATGCACATAATCGACCACGTCTACACCCCGGGGGCATGATGGATCACACAGAACGTGAAAGATTGTACCAGCAGTCCCTGGTACGTTGGGGAACAGACACTCAGTTGCTTATGCTGTTTGAAGAAATGGCGGAGTTGACCGTGGCCTTAAATCATTGCTTCCGGGACAGCTGTGTGGACTGGGAAAAGCACACACGGAAAATTGCTGAGGAGATAGCGGACGTAAAAATCATGCTGGAACAGATTATGTTTATGTTTGAGATTCCGGATCATCTGGTAGCAAAACAAGAGAAAAGAAAGTTATTTCGATTAAAGAGGCGACTATCTCCCCATAAAATACCGGAACAGGCCGATTTTACCCATGCTTAGGTATGGACCGGCCCGGGGAATGGCCGTACAGGGCAAATATGAGCGTTGTTTTTATTAATGATTGTAAGGAGTTGTAAAAATTGCATAATGAGATTGATCGACTGAGAAAAGTTGTCGGCGGCCAGGTCAACGAGATCGCCGCCCTTACCAATGAGATTGCCCAGAAGAACTATCTCCTGGGGAAACTCGTGGCGCACAGCGAATATGAAAGGCTCGGCGCATCGATCGGGATCACGGTGGCGGATAAACAGGCGGCCTACGGCGACAGCTTTGGCAGGTCCGGATCTTTACTCCGGATCTTATACCCGGACGGTATCAGGCCGGAACAGTACGACGACGCCCTGGCGGTCACCCGGATCATAGACAAGCTGTTCCGAATCGCCACGGACAGGGATGCCCTCGGCGAATCTCCATACCGGGATATTGCCGGCTACGCCATCCTCGGGATTGCGAAAGGAAATCATAATGGGAGTGAGACGACCGAAGATCAAAGATGAGGTCCATTACAAAAAGGGCCGCACCTGGGCATACTGTTCCGACTGCAATTACTTTGTCCGGGACTACCAGGTGACAGGTATCGGCGGAGAGATCCTCGGAACCGAACCTCGCTGCCGCATCATCGGCCTGAAGGACGGCCGCGGATACCGGATCAATCCGACTTTCATCTGTGACCACTGGGACAACAGCAATCATATGAAACGATTTAGAAGGATAGATTCATGAATAAACGCTGGCTTTCCCTGAAAGAGGCGTCATCCTACGCTAACATAGGTGGAAAACGTCTGAAGTCCCTCGCCCTTGACGGAATCATCCGGGGGTTCAAGGACCCGGATTCGGGACGCGGCGACTGGATCTTCGACAGGGAGTCGATAGACGGTTACAGGCTGTCCCAGATGTCAATGATCGGCCCACGGGAAAAAGCGCTTGCAATTCTCAGAGGAGTTGGTCTATGAATTATCCCATGAGGTTATTTCAAGAGAAGAACGAATTCTGGTACGTGGAGTTTTACCGGGGGAAGAAACGCTCCCTGAAAACGAGAGACAAACGCAAGGCATTGTCCACCTACCGGGAGATTGAAAAGGAATGGCTCAAGGGAAGGTTAATCGACCTTGAAAAGGAGGAAGCAAAATGTCTGAACAAAATACTATATATCTGTCACCGAAGGAAGCCTCTGTCCTGTCCGGGATCTCGCCCGGCACGCTGGCCAACATGCGATATCAGAAAAGAGGCCCGAAATACTACAAGCGCCCTGGGTCCGGCAAGCGGAGATCGGTTTTCTATCGAAAAGATGAATTTATGGGGTGGCTGGAATCGTGTCCGGTTCTAACAATAGATTTAATCTAAAAAATGAACAAACTGATCAACATATTGCCGACCATCATCATGATCGAATCATTTGCCGCCTCGATACCCCTGGCCTGCGCCGGCCGCTGGGGGAGCGCCTGTTACTGGTTCGCCGCGGGCCTGCTCAACTGGGCGGTAATCTACGGCGTTAAATATTACGACTAATTAAAAATTCAAAATTATGAGTACAAACGTAATCCACATACCCACCAACTCCCCCTGGCTGCCCCCGTCACTCCGGGGCGCTCCCGATCCAGTGCGGCATACCGTCCGGTTTTCCGGCGCGGAGCGGAAGATCCTCCGGAAGCGCAAACCGATCCGGCCGTCGCTGTGGAGCGAAAAGCATCGGGTCGTCACCATGTCAGCCCTGCCGGGCCGATGGAAGAACTCCGTCACGCCCTATCTGGCCGGGATCATGGACGCGTCGTTTTTCCCGACCGTCCGGGTGATTATCCTCTGTGCTCCTCCCCAGTCCGGCAAATCCGAGTGTGTAAACAACTGTGTCGGCTATGCCGTCGACCGGGCACCCGGCCCGGTCATCATGGTCTACCCCGATGAAAATACCTCGAACACAAACAGCGAGGACCGGATCCAGCCGATGATCACATCGAGCCGGCGCCTCCGATCCTACACGACGGGCCTGGCCGACGACCTGGCAAAAAAGCGGATCAAGCTCCAGCATATGCCGATCTATTTCGCCTGGGCCCGATCGGCGGCGGCCCTGGCAAACAGGCCATGCCGGTATGCCGTCAACGACGAGGTTGACAAATACCCCGAGACCGCGGGGAAACGGGAGACCGGCCCGATTCAACTGACGGCGTCCCGGCTTACGATCTACACCGGCCAGGAGAAACACTGGATCATCAGCACCCCGTCGGTCACCACCGGGGCGATCTGGCGGGAGTATACGGCCGCCCCCTGCCGGTTTGAATACCTGGTCGAGTGCCCCGCCTGCGGGACCGCCCACGTCATGAAATTCGGCGGGATCAAATGGGCACATAAAACCGAACCGGGGCCGGACGGGGAATGCCACTCCGAGGATCCCGAGAGCATCGAGTCCCAGGATCTCGCCTGGTATGAGTGCCCCCACTGCCTGGCAGAATGGACCGATTACGACCGCGATCTCGCCGTCCGCCGCGGCCGCTGGCAGGATCGCGAGACCGGCATGGAGCTGTCCGAATATCTCAAAACGTACCGTCCGAAAAAAATCGCTTTTCAGTACCCGTCGTGGATATCGCCCTTCGTCCCGCTGGCAAAACCGGCAGCGGCGTTCCTCCGGGGCCAGAAGGATTTCACCGAATTCAAAGATTTCAAAAACAAGCACGAGGCGAAACCGTGGAAGCTCACCGCCATCTCGACAAACGAGGAACTGATCCTCTCCGCCCGGTGCCCCCTCCCGGCTCAGACCGTCCCGGAGGACGCCATCGCCCTGACCTGCGGGATCGATGTCCAGAAATTCGGGTTCTGGTTTGCCGTCCGTGCCTGGGCCGGTGAGATGACCAGCTGGCTCATCCATTACGGATTCCTTCTCGCCTGGAGCGAGATCGAGACGCTCCTGTTCGAGACGGCCTACCCCGTCGAGGGATCGGGCCGGACGAAACGGATCTGGCGGGCCGCCGTCGATACGGGCGGCGGTAAAAAGTTTGAGAATATGACCATGACGGAGGAGACCTACTTCTGGCTCTTGAAAAACCGGTCCGGCCGGGGCGCCGTCGTCTGGGGGACGAAGGGGTCCAGCTCGAACCTGGCGGGCATGTTGAGCCTGGGAAATACGATCACATCGACCCCGGCGGGAAAGAAACTCGCCGGCGGGCTTCGGCTCCTCTCCGTCGATACGGAAAAGGCGAAAGACCAGTATCACTACCGGCTCGATCTGGCCAGGAAGGGCCTCACCGGCGGCGCGTATCTTCACGCCGATGTCGGCACGGACTACGCCGCCCAGATCCTGGCGGAAGAAAAACAGATCAGCGAGAAGAACGTCGAGGAGTGGATCAACCCCCACGGCCGGCCGAACCATTTATTCGATGCCGAGGCCCTCGCCGCTGCCTGCGTCGAGATGGAATTTCCCGGCGGCGGTCTCCGGATCCTGGCAGAGGCGGCAAAACGGCGGGTCGAACCGACCCCAGCGGCACCACCGGAACCGGGGAATATCCGGGAGACGATTCTATCCTCGGTCAGAAACCGAGGGTTCCAGCGCCCGAAATGGCTGGGGAGGAGATGATGGCCGTTAAAAGGAACCCCCGGCTCCTGCTCTGCAAGGCCGAAATCTGTGAATACCTCGGAAACGTAACCGATTACATGTTCCGGAAACATGTCAAGCAGGGCCTCCCGGCGCTCTATGACGGCCGCGGATGGCTCGCCCACGCCGACAATATCGATGAATGGTTCAAGACTATCACCCGGGTCCAGGTCAAAGGCGGGATTGACAATATCCCGGAGGAAGAGAAAACGATTGATTAAGAGGGCCTGTTTAGCCCTTTAAAAACCCCCTTGAAAAAACCTGTCAAGAAAAAACACGTTACACTGCCCTATCAAATACGTATCATTACCCCCCCACTGCCCTATCAAATACGTGCGACGGGCCCGTCGCGGCAAAAACCCCATGATATGGTTGCACCTACAAAAGGAACCACCACATATTGATAATTTAAGCGGGCGCCGTACTGCCCGGAGACCCCGGAGGGTCATGGATTTGAGACGGTACGGCGGCCCACCCCCTGGGTCAACCGCTAAATAAGAGGCGCTATGGCTGGAATCACCCTTGCACAAGCGGAATCGAAACTCGCAACCTGGCTCGATGCGGAGGATAAAGTCGCCGCCGGCCAGGCATATTCCATCGCCGGGCGGTCACTCACCCGGGCCGATCTCAGTATGATCGGTAGTCGTGTCACCTACTGGGACGACAAGGTCAAGGCCCTCTCCAATGTCGGCGGACCTGCCATCAATCACGGCATCCGGAAGAGGTAAACATGCGGGAAGCTCCCCACGATCGCGACCGCGAGATAGAACGTCACCGAATATTCAACGCCGCCGTCGCTTCGATGGCAACCCAACTGGGCCGCCGGCCGGTACTCTACGGCCCCGATAACAAACCGTTACCCCCGCGGATCTCCGCGTCATCCAACACATTCAGCAGAAAATCGGCACAGCGCACCGGAACCATGTCAAACTGGATCCCGAAACGCCTGTATGATCCCCGGGCAGTCGCCCGGGAACGGGAGAGTATCGCCGAGCGATGTGTCGAGCTGACCCAGGATAACCCCTACGCCGCGGGTATCAAAAAATCATTTGCCGTCACCGTCGTCGGTCCCGGCCTGATCCCCCAGCCGGAGATCGACAGCGATGCCCTGGGCATATCGAAAGAGGCAGCCCGGCCGATCCGGGCGCAAATGAGATCGATCTATCGCCGGTGGATCCCCTGGGCAGACGCGGGCGAACGGATGACCGCCGGCGGGATCCAGTATCTCCTCGAGGCGACCACCGTACAGCACGGCGAACATATCCTCTTGCCCCTCATGATCAACGCCCCGGGCCGCCCCTATGCCCTGGCATGCCAGGTCATCAATCCCCTGCGGCTCAAAACCCCGACGGACAAACTCAGCAACGGCAATATCCGGGACGGCGTCGAGATCAACAAATACGGAGCGCCCGTCGCGCACTGGATCAAAAAGGCCGACTATCCCGTCGCGGGCGAAAAGAAACGGCAGTGGTTTTATCGTCCCGACACCTCGGCAAACTTCGAGAGGATCCCCACGAGAGCCGGCCACCGCTGGCAGGTGATCCACCAATTTATCAACGACGATCCCGACGCGGTCCGCGGGATCTCCGACTTCGCGCCGTCCCTCAAATTTTTCCAGGACCTGAACGATCTGCTCGACGCGGAGCTTGTCTCCAGCATCGTCACGGCGGCCTTTTCCATGTTTATCGAAACCGGCGCCGCGAGTGCCTACGATTTCGCCGAATCCATGCCCGGGTTCAACGATACCGGGACCGACCGGGATGGCGGCGTCAACAAAAAAATCCGGTACCAGGAGGTCATCCCCGGTGCCGTCATGTACGGGGAAAAAGGAGAGGTTCCTCACGGTATCTCGACTAACCGCCCCGGGACCACCTTCGATCCCTTTGCTCAAATTATTTTAAACGCGATCGCGGGCCCGATCGGCGTACCCGCCGTGGCCCTGTTCAAGAACCTGAAAGGTGTCAGTTTCGCCGGATGGCGGGGCGCCATGCTCGAGGCATGGAGGGCCTACATGTTCCGCCGGGCATGGCTCGGCCAGAACACCCTGGCCCCGGTCCGCCAGATGCTCCTCGAGGAGGCGTATCTGAGGCGCGAGCTGACCGTCCCCGACTTCTACTCGAACATGGAATCCCTCTGCGCCGTTTCCTGGCGCGGGTACCCGAAGGGCGATATCGAGCCGGTGAAGGCGGCACAGGCCGATGTGCTCCTGAATAACAACGACATGAAAACCCTCGAGGAGATCGCCGCCGAACGGGGGACCACCGTGGAGGCCCTCATCGAGCAGCTCGCCGAGGAACAGCAGATGAAAAAAGATGCCGGCCTCGAAGCGCGGGAGAAAACGCCGATGATCATCAAAGATAAAGACGACAAAGACAACACCGACGAGGAGACCGACGATGAAGAATAACTCCATCCCTCTCATTATGAGCCGGGTATTCAATGTGCCCCTCATGATCCACGAGCCGAAACTGGACGTGATCCTCTGGGCGCTCAAGGACCGTCTCGGCATTACCATCGAGGAACCCAGCGATGCCCCGGAGAAATACTCCGAATCCCTGGAGGCGAAAACCGCGGTCCGGCAGCCCGGCGCGGCCGTCGTGCCCGCCGTGGCGATCATCCCCGTGCATGACAGTCTGGTCCACCGCCACAGCATGATGCAGTCCCACAGCGGCATGACCAGTTATCTCTATGTGCGGAACATCTTCCGGAAGGCCCTGGCCAGCGATGAGATCACCGCCATTATTTTACATATCGATTCCCCTGGTGGGGAAGTGGCCGGATGCCGGGAGCTCGCCGAGGAGATCTTCGCGGCCCGGGGATCAAAACCGATCTATGCCGCCGTGGATGAACATGCCTTTTCCGCTGCCTACTATCTGGCCTCCGCCACCGATCAGATCTTCGTACCGAAGTCGGGCGGCGTGGGATCCATCGGGGTCATCGCGAAACATTTCGACCAGTCAAAATATAACGAAAAAGAGGGAGTCGTGGTGACCACCATTTACGCCGGCGCCCGGAAAAACGATCTCTCACCCCACGAACCCCTCAGCGATGAGGCCTACGCGGCCGTCAAGGAGATAGTCGATGGGGCCCACGAACTGTTTACCGGCGATGTCGCCCGGTACCGGGGCGCCACGAAACAGCACATCAAAGGAATGGAATCCGCCCTGTACTGGGGCGAAAAGGCCATCGAAGCGGGTCTCGCCGATCAGATCGGGAGCCTCGACGATGCGATAGCAGCAGCGCTCTCAGCGTCCAGACCGGGCGCTCGAAGCATATCAACGCGGGGGATACTCCCCGGAAAGGAGAACACAATGGAAAGATTTGAAACCCTCGCGGCGCTCGCAGACGAGTATCCCGAATTCGCCGAACAGCTCCGCGCAGAGGGGAAAAACAGCGTCGATGTAACAGGCGCTGTCAATGAAGCGGTTACGGCCGCCATCACCGGGAAAACGGAAAACATTCTTGCCCTGGCCGAGATCCATTTCGGAGCCGATGAGGCCGGAAAGTTTAAGACCGTCATCGAATCGGGTATCTCGGCCGAGCAGTACCGCGCCGTGGTTCCCGAAGGATCAACGCCGGCGGCATCGCCGGAGTCGAAAAAGATGGACGAGATGCTCCAGGTGATCACCGACCAGACGGGCAAGCAGAGCCCCGGCATGGGCGGCGGTCAGGACATTAACGCAATGCCCGACGGCCTCGATAAATGGACGGCCGAATATGAACGCAGCGCCGATCTCCAGGGAGAATTCCGAAACGCCGAGGTATACGCGGCATACAAAAAGGCCAACTCAGAGGGCCGGGTAAAGATACTCGGGGAAAGGAAGGTACAGTAATATGACGACATTAGCAGCCAATTCACCGCGAATCATGGAGATCGGCAGCATCAACGGTCTCCCGGTCATTACGGCCGATATCATCTATGAGGGCTCCGCCATCGGCGACAACGGCTCCGGTTATGCCCAGCCCCTCGTGGCGGGGTACCCCTTCCGGGGATTCTGCCAGGAAAAGGCGGACAACTCCTCCGGGGCAAATGGCGCCATCAACGTCCAGGCCGTCGATAAGGGCAAGGCGTATCTCGCCGTGACAAGCGTCGCCATCACCGATGTCGGCCGCCCCGTTTATGCCTCCGACGACGCGGCATTCAATCTCTCCGGCATCGGGACGAAGATCGGCCACGTATATCGATATGTATCGTCCGGTTACTGCATCGTGGCATTTGATGCGAAGGTCCCGGAATGGGTGGCCTATCTCTCCATCCCGATCGAACTTTCGACCATCGCCGATGGTGATATCGTCACCACCTTTACCCCCGGATTTAACGGGAGAATCATCGACGCCGATTTCATCACCACCGTCGTCGCGTCCACGGCGTCCAAGGTGTCAACGCTGAATTTCGAGATCGGCACGACCAACGTCACCGGCGGCACCATAGCATTGACCACCGTCGCCTGTAACACCCTGGGCAAGATTGTCGCCGCTGCGGCCATCACCGCCGGTGCGGCATTTAAATCGAGCGATACCGTCTCCGTCGAGGCGGCCAGCACGACGACCTTTGTCGAAGGCGCCGGCGTCCTGGTTGTCAAACTCGGGATGTAACCCAGACCAAAATCTATGAAAGGAGATAACACATAATGAGCGGAAAAGGATTAACCTCAACAGGAATTATCGGAGAGCTCTATCTCCGTCTGTCAGATCCGGCCCCGGACTCCTGGGCGGCAAAGATCGCCATGAAGGTCGACAGCAACCAGGAGATCGAGACCTACCCCTGGATCGGTATGGCGCCCATGATGCGCGAATGGGTCGGCGGCCGGGAGCCTAAAGGATTCCTGGACAATCAGATCACCGTCCAGAACAAGAAATACGAGGCCACCCTGGAGGTCCTCTGTGACTGGATCCGCAGGGACAAAACCGGCCAGGTCATGATCCGGATCGCCGACATGACACGCCGGGCGAATGGCCACTGGGCGAGCCTTCTGTCGACCCTGATCCTCGCCGGCGCGGCGACCGACTGCTACGACGGCCAGTATTATTTCGACACGAACCATTCGGAGGGATCCTCCGGCACCAATGATAACGACATCTCCATCGACATCTCCGCCATCGCGGCGCGGGTCCACGGATCCACCACGATGCCGTCACCGGAGGAGATGCAGTCGTGCATCATGCAGGCCATCGTCCAGATCATGAAGGTCAAGGACGACCAGGGGCAGCCCTTCAACGAGGACGCCAGCGAGTTTCTCGTTCTGGTGCCGCCGGGGTTATATTTCCCGGCCCTCACGGCCGTGGCGCTTCCCGCCACGACTCTGTCGTCCCACAGTCTGGACATGAAAAATGTTTCCATCGATGTTCAGATGGATGCCCGGTCAACCTGGACGGACAGCTTCGCAGTCTTCCGGACCGACTCGGAGACGAAACCCCTGATCATGCAGGACGAGGTCCCGCTGCAGGTCTCCGCCGTCGCGGAGGGATCCGAGCTGGAATTCAAAGAGGATAAACACTGGTACGGCGTCTGGGCGAGCCGGAACGTGGCATACGGTTTCTGGCAGATGGCGTGCTACGTCACCATGACATAACCGGAAAATGAAGATGAAATAAAGCGGGAGCGGTATCGCACCGCCCCCGCATTTTTTGAAAGGACGGAAACATGAAAACAATCGAAATATTTGAACGGCCGCTGAGCCTGAGCCGGGGACTCCTCAAGCTGTCCCCCGAGCAGGCTGCCACGCGGACGTATTGTTTAAAGCCATACCACGACGAGGCGGGGGAACAGGTCCCCGATGTGTACGAGCTCACCGGGACGGTTCATTTCAAGGTCGGTGAAGTCATCGGCTATGCCGGCGACGCCGAGAATCTCCGCCCCGATCTCGCCGCGAAGATCGGCCAGGAGGATCTCCTCGCCGAAAAAGAGGCCGCACTGGGCGACCTGGCGGGCAAGCTCGAAGAACTCACGAAATACGTGACCGGCCTCGAGGCCGCCGCGAAAGAGAAGGACGACCGGATCGCCGCCCTCGAGGCGGCCGTGAATGCCTCCGCGAAACCCAAAAAATAACGGCGGAGTACGCGATCGCGAGAGCATACATCTCACACGGGCTTGACCTCTGCTCTCGCCTCCGCCTTACATAACGCATAGCTAACCGGCGCAGGCGGCTTCCTCGCCTGCGTCCGTGTTGAGCGACGTGTTATACGACGTACCGCCAGCACCGACTTTTGAGGAAACAATATGCTTGAACTAGACAAGATTCACTGTGGCGACAACTGCGACCTGCTTGGGAAACTGCCGCGCGAGTGCATTGATTTGGTGGTGACGAGCCCGCCATACGATGACCTACGCACATACGGCGGGCATAGCTGGGACTTCTTCGGAGTGGCGTGGCAACTCAAGCGCGTGCTGAAGCCGGGCGGCGTGATTGTTTGGGTGGTAGGCGATGCGACGAAGGACGGCAGCGAGACGGGCAGCAGCATGGAACAGGCGCTGCACTTTAAGAGGTTGGGGCTTAACTTGCACGACACGATGATTTACCAGAAACTGAACTACCTGCCGCAGAACGCGGCGACACGCTACGACCAGTGCTACGAATTTGTTTTTGTCTTCTCTGCCGGAACGCCGAAAACTGGAAACATGCTGCGCGACCGCAAGAACGCCAAGGCGGGGCAAACGCTCCTAACCGGGGGCAGAAGGAACGCTGACGGGGTACTGCACGACAAGCGCGTGCTGACGTGCGCAGAAGCTGGAATGCGCAGCAATGTGTGGCCCATTGCGGTGGGCGGAGGGGCGAGCGACCACCCGGCACCAATGCCCGAAACGCTGGCGCGCGACGTGGTGGCGACGTGGAGCAATGCGGGGGATTTGGTTTGCGATCCATTCAGCGGGAGCGGCACCACGGCAAAGGCAGCGAAGGAATTGGGGCGCAGGTTCTTGGGGCTGGAAATCAACCCGGAATACTGCGCGATTGCAGAACGGCGGATAGCCCAGCAGGTGCTGGAACTTGAGGCCGTATAACCACCGGTTTGATGAGTGGGGACTCGAAATGGAAAAGGAAGATATCCGAACTGCAGTGCGAGAAGCACTTGCCGAGATAATCGCCCCCGATGAGACCCCCGATGATTTCTGGATCGCCCGGAAAGAGCACTACAGCGATCACAAATTCATCCACGATCTCCGGTGCTGGACGGACGATATTAAATCGACGGCCATCAGGACGCTCGTGAAAACGCTCATCACGGCCGCCATCGCCGGGGCTCTCACCCTGTTCGCGTTCCGGTATCACGGAGGATGATATGCAAACCCTCGATGAAATAATTCGGTTTGATCGCGCGTTCAAGGCCGCCCTCGGTTACGAGGGCGGTTACGTCAATGACCCGAAGGACCCCGGCGGAGAGACAAAATTCGGAATCTCAAAACGAGCATACCCCCACCTCGATATCGCCGCCCTTACGCTCGCCGAGGCGAAACAGATCTATTACCGCGACTACTGGAAAACGCTCAACCTGCAGAAGGTATCGAGCGCCGTTATCGCCGACGAGATATTCGACACCGCCGTCAATATGGGTCGACGAACGGCCGCGAAGATCGCCCAGGAATCCATTAATTTTCTCGGCGGTGATCTCGCCGTCGACGGGAGCATCGGCCCCTCCACGATCGCGGCGCTCAATTCCTGGGCAATCAAGGACGAGCGAGCCCTGTTCGTCACGCTCAACGGATTTCAATTCATGCGGTATGCCCAGATCGTGAAAAAAACGGCCAGCCAGCTCCGGTTTGCCCGGGGCTGGACGAAACGGATCCAACAGTACAGGGAGGACTAATGGACTGGAAAAGCATCGGATCGAAAATACTCGAGTACGCCCCGGAGATCGGCAGCGCCCTCATCAATCCCGTGGGAGCGGTCAGCGGTTTGGCAATCAAAGCTTTGTCCGACGTGCTCGGCGTGTCCGAGGGCGACCTGACTCCCGAGAAGGCCGCAGCGCTCATCTCCGCCGATCCCGAGATCGCCCTCAAGGCGAAGATCGCCGACAACGATTTTATCATCAAAAAACGTGATCAGGAGATCAAAGGGCTCCAGGTCAAACTGCAGGACGTGGCCAGCGCCAGAACCCGGGAGACCGAAATAGTGCGGATCACCGGGAAAAAGGACATCAATCTCTATGTCCTGGCCTGGTTTGTCGTCGCGGGGTTTTTTGTTCTGGTGGGATTGCTCTGTTTTCATACCTTGCCCTTGGGCTCAACGAGCGTCGTGTTCATGCTGTTCGGCGCCCTGGCCACGGGATTCGGCCAGGTGCTTCAATACTTTTTCGGCAGTTCGGCATCGAGCCAGGCAAAAACGAATTTGATGGCAGCCGGGGCCACAGCGGGGAAATAACATGGGCGATATCGTCGACCGGGCGCAAAGAGAAATGGCAGATCAGGAGAAGGCCCTGGCCGTGAAGCTCGCCCGGATCCGCGCCGAGCCGATCCCTGAAGAGAGAATCGAAGCAAAACCGGACGTGACCCGTTGTGTGGAGTGCCAGGAAAAGTACGAGAAGGAAAATAACAGATGACACTGAAAGCCGACATACTGACCGATCTGGACGATGTCTTTTACGACACCGATGAATTCGCCGAGACGGCGACGTACACCCCCTCCGGCGGCGCGGCGGTACCCGTGACCATAATCCCGGAAGAGATGGACCCGTCCATCATGTCCGATGCTCCTCCGGGTGATGAGAGAATCATCCGTGTGAAGACTTCGGATGTATCCAATCCGCAGCGAGGAGACGCCTTTGTGATCGATACCGAGACCTGGTACCTCAAGGCCAACCTCGGAATCAACGGCGGCGAAACACGCCTGAGCCTGACACGCTCAGACAAGAGGCAGATATAAGATAAGGGAGACAGAAGGCAGAAGACAGGAGATAAGCGGAAAATGTTAAAAACCAGTTTTAAAGTCCTGACGGACGTCAACAAAATAATGAAAACAGAGTCCGAACGCACCCGTAAAGCGGCATCCACGGCGCTGAAACGTGAAGGATTTTTGTTAGCTGCCGAACTGCGCAAAGATATCAAGGCCGGCAGAGCTGGCGGTCAGATGTTTGCGAAACTGGCATCAATGGCGCGCAGATCCGGAAACAGGTTTATCACTCGAACGCCGTTCACAAAACTTTGGAGTACCCGCCAGGCCACCGGTGCGTCAAAAGGCCTCATCCCAGTCCGATACAATCCGGTTATGGGTAGCGATGGCCTGCAGGTTGATGTCGGGTTCACAGATACCAGGCAGGAGAAGTTGTCCAAAAGCTGGCTGAAAATCGGCGAGCGCCTCCAGGAAGGCTATACTCAGAAGATCACCAAAGAGCAGCGCAGATATTTAGCCCGCGCCGGCGGTGCAATGCCTAAAGGATCAAAACTTCGCAAGCATATGTTTTTGAGAAAGGGGACCGCAACATTTAAAACACCGCCGCGGCCGTTTATAGATCCATTTTATTCCAAGTGGCGATTGCTTTCCCCCGTGCGAATCAAAACGAACTTTGACGCCAAGATGCGAGGCGAGAGAATATGAAAGCACTCCTGACCGCCATACAGTCTGCCCTGAAGGCAAGCACCGATCTGGCCTATATCGCCGACGCGAACATCTTCATCACGGCGGATGAAAATCTCATTCCTATAACGGTCGGATTCCCTGCAATCGGCATCAAGGACGGCGCGATCAACTTTCTCATCGAGGAAGGCGCGGACTGGGAGAGCAATTACGCCGCGGATCTCATCATATACCAGCTCCTGAAATCGGGCGATGTATCAGTCATGGGACAGACCGATCCGCGGGTCTATGGCGTCCTGGAGATCGCCGACGGGATCCACGCCACGCTGTTCGACAACAAGTTGTCGATCGCCGGGATGGAGGTTGCCCTTCCCTCCGGAGAGGGTCCCTCCGAATGGATGGAGAGCAGCGACATAAGCATCGTAAAAAAACGAATTACATATCAATACAAAAAACTGGAGGTGAATCCATGAAAGTAATCTACACCGATCCCAGCGGCGCGGCGGGTACATACCATCCGAAGCTGGGATATCTCGAATCGGGAAAGCCATTTGACCTTCCCGGAGATGTGGCCGGCAAGTATATCAAATCCGGTCTGCTGAAAAAGTACCATGTCATTCCCGCGAAGGCGGGAATCCAGAAAGACAAAAACAAGAATAGCGCCTTTGCGCCTTTGCGTGAAGAGAAAGAGGAGGTAAAAGAAGATGGCGAATCCATTGACAGGTAGAGAAATACTGGTTGGGCTGAAACTGGCCGCCGAATGGCGGACGGCCGTGGCGTGCGGCGCGAATGACGGGATTTTGATCCTGTCCGAATCATTTAAACAGACCATCGAGCACATCGATGATGATTCCGCGGGCCTGGCATTCATCCAGCGCACCGATCAGGGCAAAATAGAGGCATCAGGCGGCATGGAGGCCTATATGCGCTACGAGGGTCTGGATGTTCTCCTGGCGTTGATCATGGGGACCGCGGGCGTTCCCACCATCGCCGAGGCTGAATCTGATGCTTACACCAACAGCTATGTGATGGCCGATAATCTGTCCGGGCTTTTTGCGACCCTGGCCATGCTCAAAAAATCGGACAAGGTCTTTGAGTATCCGAGTGTCAAATTCCACCAGTTCGGCCTTTCCGGAGAGATGAACGCCCCGGTAAAGCTCAGTGTGCAAGGTATTGCGAACCTGCTCGAACTGGCGTCTGTAACCAACACGGCTGCCACATCGGAGAATATCACGTATCCCGACAAGGGCACCCGTATCATCATGAATAAAGATGCCCACTTCTGGATCAACGACGAATCGGGTGCTGCCCTCGACAGCGGTGACGCCGTCTATCCGTCCGGCTTTGAACTCTCTTTCAACCGTCCGCAGGACGCGGATCTTGTGGCTGGCAATGAAGACGTGGACGAACCGGTCGGCGAAGGCTTTCCGGAGATGACCCTGACCCTGAACTTCCCCCGGTACAACGACGCGAACGATGCCTTTTTCACCGACTGGGAAGCGCTGACCCGGAAAAAACTGGAGATATATTTCAAGGGCGCCCTGATCGATAGCACGTTCTATTACGAATTCAAGCTGTCGTTCCCGAACCTGAAGGTCATCGATCCAGACGCGGCCATATCCGGTCCCGGCAAGATCCCCGTGAGCCTGAGTTTTAAGGTCTTAGGTACAGACGTGGCCCCGACCGGCATGACCGGCATAACCAAGCCATTCCAGATCGACGTGCAGAATAAACGCACCACCGATCCGCTGGCGTAACAACAAGGGGACTGTCCCAGGAATTTTGCAAAGCAAAACCCGGGACTGTCCCCGGACGGAAAGGAGAACACCATGCCATTTATTGAAATTGTCGAATCTGAAGAATCTTTTGAGCTTCCAATCAGCGACAGCGTCCTTACATGCCGACGATTCGACTCAGAGACATACAGGCAGATTGAGAAGAAGCACACGAAAAAGAACAAAAACCACCGATCTGGAGTCATCTTTTCTGAAACGGACGACTATGCCGTCAATGCGGATCTCCTTGACTACATGATTTTGGACTGGAAAGGGATCCACTCGCCCCTGACAAAAAAGGAAGTCCCATGTACGCGGGAAAACAAGCTGAAGCTCCCTGGTGTCATTAAGGTCCGGATCATCGAGGCCTGCGACGCAGACTCGGTTACCGGTGAATCGGGAAAAGCCGAGAGCGGGACAACCTCGTAGAGTATCTCCAGTTCCGCTTGGATTATCCGGAAAAGAACTGCGAGCGCTGCGAGGAGATATATGAGGTTGACAGCATCGAGCCGGACTGTGAAAACTGCGACCTGCCGATCCTGTTGCAGGCAAACATGGAGGTAATGGACCTCTATGATGTTATCAACACACAGTTTGTTCATGACTTTAACGCCCTCGGCCTGGTTTTCGAGGTCTTCGGAATCAGCTGTACCAGGAGCGAGGCAAAAGAAATGCTGGACAAACTCATAACCATACACGGCATCAAAAAAGAGCGTGAGATTGAAGACAGAAACCGGGAAATGGATGCCCTGCGACTGAAAGCAAAGTAGGACTGAGGGGATAGACGATGGCAAGCAAAATCCACATAACCCTTGAAGTCGACGACAAAGGCAGCGCCAAAATCAAAGGATTTGGAGGTAACGCCGATGCCGCTTTCAAGAAAATAAAAGCCGGTGCGATTGCCGGCAGCACCCAGGCCGGCAAGATGGAAAAGGCCTGGTCCGGCGCGATCACTAAAATGAAAACGCACTGGAAGGCCTACTCCGCCGTCGTGGCAGTGGCGCTGACGGCCGTGGCCGCTGTTGTTGCCGCTGGTATCAAAAAAGCCATCGGCACTTTTGCCGGCTTTGAAAAAGAAATGGCCAACGTCTCTACCCTGGGCAACTACACAACGGATGTGATGGAGGGGCTTAAGAAGGGGATTATGAAGTTGCCCGCTTCCCTGGGCAGAGCTACGGAATTGACAAAGGGATTGTATCAGGCTCTGTCCGCGGGCGTGAAACCCGCTGAATCAATAGCCTTTGTCGGCAAGGCCGCCATGGCTGCGAAGGCCGGCCTTTCGGATACATTCACAGCAGTTGATGCCGGCACGACCATTCTCAACGCATTCGGAATGCAGGCATCAGAAGCCGGGCATGTGTATGATCTGATGTTCACCACGGTCAAAGAGGGGAAGACGACATTTGGAGAGCTGGCAGCGGCGGAGGCGAAGATCTCTCCAATCGCGGCAGCAGCGAATGTCTCAATCTACGAGCAGCACGCGGCTCTGGCCACTCTGACAAAGGGCGGATTTAAAACCACCGAGGCAGCGGCCCGCCTGGCGACGTCCCTGGGGGCAATCATCAAACCCAGCTCCGAGGCGACGAAACTCTCGAAAGAACTCGGCCTGGAGTTCAACGCCCAAGCGCTCAAAGCGAAAGGCCTGCACGGATTCTTAGAGGATGTCAAAAAAGCCACCGGCGGTAATGTCGAGCAGATGGCACAGCTTTTTGGCGGCATGGAATCCCTGTCCGTTATGTTGGCCCTGACCGGCAAACAGAGCCAGGAATTCACCGACATTCTGGGTCGCATGGGTGATGTCTCCGGCGCCGCTGAAGAGGCGTTTAATAAACAGAAGAAAACCCTGAGTGCCCTATGGGACACACTCAAAAATGTCGTTGACAAGATTTTTATTATGATTGGATCCGCGTTCGCACCATATCTTGCAAAGATTATCGTGGGAATGCAGTCCTGGGCTGAAGCCAACAAGGAAGTAATCGCACAGAATCTTCCGGGATATATAGAAAAAATCGGAGACGCGATAATCTTTGGCATCAAAACAATGCAGTTCTTCAGCAACGCCTGGCATGGGATAAAGCTGGTCGGCACGGTGGCTATACAGGCAATCGCCGTCGCGCTGGATGAATTGTTCGGAGCGCTTCGTTTCGTCCTGATGCCTCTCGATCTCATCTTTGAGGGGCTCAAAAAGATCGGCATGGTCGAAGTCAATCCATTTGATAAAGTCGAAGAATCCTTGGGCCAGTTCCGGGCCTCCAGCGCCGACGTCACAAAAGACGTCCTGGCCGATATAGCAAAAACGAACGAAAGTTATGACTCGACCATAGCCACCCTCGAGGGCTGGTCAAAAAAGCTGAAAGAGACTGCCGTCGCCCAGACGAAGGCCTCAAAATCCATCGTCAAGGACGTCGGGGGGCAAGTTAAAACCGAGCAAAAACTCATCAAGGAGCTAACAAAAGATGAGATAAAACAGAGAGCCGAACAGGTAAAGGGCGCCGCGAAAGCTGCAAAGGACAAGATCACCGCCTCCGCTGATTACGCGAAGGAATCGACCCGCATATACGAGACGCTCCGGAAGGAAATCGATTCGGGGGATACCGCGACATATCGGTCGAAATCGGCAATCCTTCAGAAACAGTATACCGAATATAAAAAACACCTCGTGTCGCTCGGCCGGGAAAACGAGACCTACGCCGACGGGGTGCATCTCCTGGACACCTGGCTCGCGGGCGAGAAACAGAAGCTCTGGGAGTCGGAGGTCCGCCTGCACGGGTCCGTCGCGGACCGCATGACGCTGCGGTGGCGGGAATACCAGCGCGAGGGCATCGACGCGTCCCGGGTCATGTACGACGTCATAAGTGCGGGTGCGGCAAACCTGGAAGGCCAGATGTCCGACAATTTTTTCAACGTGCTCACCGGACGCATGGATCAGGTCTCCCTCGACTGGAATTCAATGTGGGATGCGATGGCACGTTCCGCCGCGGATTATATGGCCAGGATCGCCACAGAAACGGCGCTGAATACCGGAGCAAAAGCCGTCAGCGCCGGGATGGACTGGCTGGGCACCGCGATGGGATGGTGGGAGGTCGGCACGTGGAATATCAAAAAAGAACAACTGGCTGCTCTGCACCCCGGGGAAATGGTCATTCCCGCGGACACCGCAGATAAAATTAGAGCTATGTCAAGTGGGAGTACGCCAAGTGTCGGATCACAAGCCTCCCTTGGAGAGGCTTTTGATGCGTCGAGTCTTTCGGGGATGGCAGACAGTTTCCTGGGCGGCATGTTTGGAAACATGCAAGCAAAGGCTATCGGGGCCACGGCGATGGCCGTAACGGGAAAAATGGGATGGGGTCAGGCTTTGGGAGCAATACTTGGAGGGATTCCTGGGGCCGCTGCAGCTGGATTGGTTCAATCCCTTGCTTCTATTGCCGTAGACGCAATGGGAAAATTAACGGGGACCCGTGAAAATGAAGACGTGCGCGGGTATCTGGAAGGCAGGCTGGGCGGCGGGATAAAAGGGTTTGCGCTGGGACGGCAGGCGCTTGATGCTTATATGGCAATGGTTCTGTCCGAACCGGGGAATATTCCTTATGATAGCATCAACAGCTACATAGACAGCCTGTCATCGGCGTGGAAGAATGCGGAGGCGATATCGTGGGATATTATGGATCAAGGATTAAGTATATTTGATTATGATGTTGCGGGCAATTTGTTAGATAAAGGCCTAACTCCCCAGTTTGATAGTTGGGGAGATATGTTTGATGCCTT
>Ga0208325_1000094_pt1 | contig 24567 bp, 18 predicted proteins | sample PL_2010_330m_FD_185486 | JGI IMG/M metagenome (GOLD analysis project Ga0208325, IMG submission 185486) | Freshwater microbial communities from Powell Lake, British Columbia, Canada to study Microbial Dark Matter (Phase II) - PL_2010_330m... | ecosystem: Environmental > Aquatic > Freshwater >...
GATCATTCAGGGGAATACCGAAGGCGCGGGCCTGGATTTCAAGGTGAAAAGACAGGGCCGCGTTATGAATTTCAAAATCGCGCCAAAGGTCATAAAGACAAAAAATATATTCGGACAAAAAATAACCACGGGGATAATAGGCATAGCCCCGAGGGAAGAGATAGTGTTCGTAAGGCATAATTTAGCCGAGGCGGTATTTCTCGGCGGCCGGAGGCTTTTCGCGCTAACCGCCCTTACTTATAAAGGGTTGTGGCTTCTTGTCACCGGCGGGCTTCCCGTGAAAGAATCGGTGACGGGGCCCATCGGGATCGCATTTCTCATAGGAGAGGCCGCGAAACTGGGTATTGTGCAACTCCTTATTATAATGGCCCACATAAATATCGCGCTTGCGGTATTTAACCTTCTTCCTTTCCCGATACTGGACGGCGGACACATACTCTTTCTTGGCATAGAAAAATTGCGCGGCAGGCCCCTGAGTGTCCGCACCCAGGAGGCAATAGGCCAGGTCGCGCTTTACCTTTTGATAGCGCTGGTGCTTTTCGTAAGCTGGAACGATATTAATAAATTGTTACCCTTCATGAAGAAATGACAAGGCGTAAAACAAAAGTAATAAAGGTAGGCAGTGTAAAGATCGGCGGGACAAATCCTGTCCGCATCCAGTCCATGGCGAAGACGGATACGCGGGATACGAAAAAGACGATTGCCGAAGTGCGGCGGCTGGAAAAAGCCGGCTGCGAAATCGCGAGGGTTGCGGTAAAGGATATGTTGGCGGCCCGGGCGATAAAAATAATAAAAAGGAAAATTAATATTCCGCTTGTCGCCGATATACATTTCGACTTTCGCCTCGCGCTCGAGGCGATTAAAAACGGGGCGGACAAAATCCGCGTAAATCCGGGAAACACATCAAAGTCATCCGAGCTCAAAGAGATAATCGAATCCGCCAAATCGCGAAAAATCCCTATCCGCATCGGCCTGAATTCAGGTTCCATTTGTCTAACCGGTCGCCGGCGACCGGAGCGGCCGCCAAAGGGCCGGGTGAGGAAAGCGGGCTTGTTTGCCGGAACAGCGCTCGAGTATATTAAATTATTTGAAAGAGAGAACTTCCGTGATATAATAGTTTCATTGAAGTCCTCGGATGTCCGGGAAACCGTAGAATCTTACAGGACATTGTCCGCTCTTTGCGATTACCCGTTCCATCTCGGAGTAACGGCGGCAGGCCCTTATGATACGGGGATCGTAAAATCCTCTATCGGTATAGGCGCGCTTCTTCTGGACGGCATAGGCGATACGGTAAGGGTTTCCCTGACGGGCGATCCCGTAGAAGAAGTCATCGCGGCGAAGAAAATTCTGCAGGCCATTAAGTTGAGAACATTCGCGCCGGACATAATATCGTGTCCCGCCTGCGGCCGCTCGCAGGTAGATTTACGCAAGACAGTAAGAGATTTAGAGCGTAGGCTTACAACTTGCGGCCCAAAGCTTGCGGCTAAGCGCCGTCTTACTATTGCCATAATGGGCTGCGAGGTAAACGGTCCGGGCGAAGCAAAAGTTGCCGACATCGGAATCGCCTTTGGCAAAACCTCCGGGGTTTTGTTTAAAAAAGGAAAAGTTGTTAAGAAGGTAAAGGCAAAAGAAGCGGTCAAGGAGCTACTCTCGTCATTGCGAGCCCCGACGAAGTCGGGGCGAAGCAATCTCTTACCTTGAGATTGCTTCGTCGTCCGCCTTCAGCGGACTCCTCGCAATGACAGATCGTTGATATTATGCGCTGGACTCAAACGCTAATCCCGACATTGCGTGAAGACCCTCAGGACGCTGAAATCATAAGCCATAAGCTCATGCTGCGGGGAGGGTTTATCCGTAAACTTACCGCAGGGACATATTCCTATCTTCCCCTGGGTTTTAAGGCTCTTTCAAAAGTCCGGGATATCATAACCGAAGAGATGGTGCGGGAAGGCGCTCAAGAGGTTCTCTTGCCGGCCCTTCAGCCCATTGAGCTATGGAAGAAGACCGGCAGGGATGAGGAACTTGCCGATGTAATGATTAAATTTAAGGATCGGCACGGGAAAATAATGTGTCTCGGGCCTACTCACGAAGAGGTCATTACTTCCCTTGTCGCCGGTAATATTTCCTCGTATAGAAGCCTGCCCGTAACACTCTTCCAGATACAGACAAAATTCAGGGATGAGATACGCCCGAGATTCGGCATTATAAGAAGCTGCGAATTTATCATGAAAGACGCCTATAGCTTTGACGCTGATGAAAAAGGATTGGAGAAAAACTACAAGAAGATGTACGAGGCCTATTGCCGCATATTCAAGCGCTGCGGACTGCCATATAAGGTGGTCGGGGCGGACCCGGGCTTTATGGGCGGAGGCCAGTCGCATGAATTTATAGTTCCCGCGAAAGGCGGCGAGGATATAGAGCTGGGGCACACTTTTAAATTAGGCGTCAAATATTCCAAGACATTGGGGGCAACCTATCTTGATAAATCAGGCACCTCCCGCGAAATTGTAATGGGCTGCTACGGCATAGGCGTAAACAGGATACTTGCCGCGGCGATAGAGGTAAGCCACGATAAAGACGGCATTATCTGGCCGCGCTCCATTGCGCCTTATGAGATAGCGATATTGCCCCTTAACGTGGGCAATGAGAGATTAAAGAAGTTCAGCGAAGAGCTGTACGGGAAGATGTCAGGCGCGGGGCTCGATGTTATTCTCGATGACCGTCCCGAGCGCGCCGGCGTCAAATTCAAGGACGCTGATCTCATCGGCTTTCCTATCCAGGTAATCATCGGTGAGAAAAACCTCGAAAAAGGCAAAGTCGAGCTTAAAACTCGGAAAACCAAGAAATCCGAACTCGTCGATAAAAGCGAAATTATTATCAGGCTATTACCGGGCTAAAAAACCCCTTGAATCTTTCCCCGAAAAAAAGGTGCCAGGCACCTCTTCCTAAATCTTTTTAAAAAGAGGTGCCTGGCACCTTTTTACATTTTTCCCTTGACAATATGGGCCCGATGTAGTACCATATGCGGCATAGTAGCGTTCAATAAGGAGGGAGCGTTATTTGTTAAGAGTGGGATAGCCCCACTCTTTTTTTAATAAGCAGATGATTTGCGGAATGAAGTGACGCAAAGCATAGGCCTGCGAAGCAGGCCGTCTGCGAATTAATCCCGAGGGCACGAAGTGCCCGAGGGATCTTAGTGAGATTGCTTCGCCCAGCACTAATTTTAGAATAAAATTAGTGCTGGGCTCGCAATGACGAATATGACAGAAATAACTGAAAAAGTTAGAGCATTACTGGAGCCCATCGCAAGCGAGAGAGGGTACTTTGTTTTGGAGATGAGTTATAAGCGCGAGGGCGCGCAGTTCGCGTTAAGGATAGTCCTTGACAGGGATGGCGGCATAACAATGGGCGAGTGCGCGCAAGTCAATAGTGAGCTAAGTGAGCTTCTGGACAAGGATGACACGATTACGGAGCGGTATTTGATTGAGGTGTCTTCCCCGGGGTTAGACAGGAAACTCAAGACCGATCGCGACTTTATGTGGGCCGTAGGAAAGGACATAACTGTAAGCACATATGCGCCCCTGGACGGCAAGAACGCGTTCAGAGGCACCCTTTTGGGGTTGGGAGACGGCACGGTGGTTATCAACGAAAACGGAATCTCCGCTGAGATTCCCAGGAAGAAAGTGGCAAGCGCGCGATTAACATTTAGCGGCGAATAACGCATGAGGTAAACAATGAACGAAGAGATTTTAGCCATAGTAGACTCGATCGAAAGGGAAAAGGGTATCCCCAGAGAGGTGCTTTTCGAAGCCATCGAATCGGCCCTTTTGAGCGCCGCCAAGAAGATCCTCGGCAAAGATAGGGAAGATATTGCCGTTAAAATCGACAGGGAAACCGGCACGATAAAAATCACTGGCGGCGGCAAAAAGGTGAAGTCCGACGAATTCGGAAGAATAGCGGCCCAGACCGCCAAGCAGGTGATTATCCAGAAAATAAGAGAGGCGGAAAGGGAGATTATATACGATGATTATCATCAGAAAATCGGCTCTATCGTAACGGGCTCGGTGCATCGTTTTGAGAGGGGTAACATCATTGTGGACCTCGGTAAGACAGAGGGTTTCATGCCGCGTTCGCAGCAGTGTCCTAATGAAAGATACAGGCAGGGGGATAGAATCCGCGCTCATGTGCTTGAGGTTACAAAAACAAGCCGCGGCCCGCAAATTGTGCTTTCAAGGTCCTCGGTGGAGTTTGTGAAAAAACTTTTTGAACTGGAAGTACCCGAGATTACCGAGGGAATAGTCGAGGTAAGATCGATATCGCGCGAAGGCGGGGAAAGAACCAAGATAGCGGTTTATTCCAAGGACGACAAAATCGATCCTGTTGGCGCCTGCGTTGGCATGAGGGGAAACCGCGTTAAAGATATCGTAAAAGAGCTCCACGGCGAAAAGATCGACATAGTGCGCTGGAGCGATGATATTGAGGAATACCTGAAAGCGGCCTTGAGCCCCGCCAAGATTTCCAAGTTTAAAATAGACAGGGAAAAGAAGAGCATAGAGGTCATTGCCAAAGCCGATCAGCTTTCCATGGCGATAGGCAAACACGGCCAGAACGTGAGGCTGGCTTCGAAGCTTATCGGCTGGGAACTTGATATAAGGCTTGAAGAGGAAGTGACCGAAGGAAGTCCCGAGCAAAGTCGAGGGGCGACCGAAGGAAGTCCCGAGCAAAGTCGAGGGGCGACCGAAGGAAGTCCCGAGCAAAGTCGAGGGGCGACCGAAGGAAGTCCCGAGCTCCACAATAAAGGAAAAAGGCCGCGAGGGACAACCGAAGAGGCCCCTGAGAAGCCAAAGTCCGAATCGGCTGCATTTGACGGCAGCCGAAAAAAAACCCCGGCAATAAAGAAGCTTGATGGCGTCGGCAAGAAAGCGGAATCAACGCTGGCCGCGGCCGGATTTGACACGGTCGAGAAAATCGCCGTCTCAAGCGTTGGGGATCTTGCAAAATTGGACGGGATCGGCAAGAAGACCGCAGAGAAAATTATAAATTCCGCAAAATCGACCCTTCAACATACCCAGGATCGTCCTGAGCAAAGTCGAAGGACCAAAGCCGCCGAAGGCGGGGAAAGCGCTAAAGAATGAGTATACGCGTTCACAACCTGGCAAAAGAACTCGGCTTAACAAGCAAAGATCTTATCGGGAAACTTAAAGCGCTCGGCGTAAAAGTAAAAGGTCACATGAGCGCGCTTGATGAGGAAACCGTCGAGATCGTGCGCCACGAATTCGAGAGCAAAAAAAAACCGAAGGCGGAAAAAAAGCCGAAAGTAGAAAAAATAGTAAAAAAATCAAAAGAAGACCCCGTGAAAGAAGTCCCGAGGGAGGAAGCGCGCACGAAGCAAGATCCCGCGAAACCCCGAACGGTTTCGAGCGAAGTCGAGGAAAAGGCGCTTAAACCCCTGGAGGTCGAGCTTCCCTTAACGGTGAAACAGCTTGCCACTAAGCTGAACATGAAGCCAAACGAACTTATAAAAATCTTGATGAAAAAAGGCATTTTCGCAAACTTGAACCAGAGCCTCGCTGACGATGCCGTGATAGAAATCGCCAAAGGGTTCGGTTACGGAATAAAAAACGCCCCCACGATGGAGGAAGAACTTCTCAAGGAACATAAGGAAGTAGAGCATCGCTCCGAAAAAAAGGGCCAGGCCGCAAGAGCGCCGATTGTTACGCTGATGGGGCACGTTGACCACGGCAAAACATCTCTCCTTGATTATATACGAAAGACCAAAATCACGGCAAAGGAAAAAGGCGGGATAACCCAGCATATAGGCGCTTACGGAATAGATATCGGCCGGAGAGGGCGCGTTACGTTTCTGGATACGCCGGGCCACGCGGCATTTACCGCCATGAGGGCCAGGGGCGCGAATGCGACGGATATCGTTGTCCTTGTTGTCGCCGCGAACGACGGGGTAATGCCCCAGACCGTAGAGGCCATTGACCACGCGAAGGTGGCGAACGTTCCGATTGTTGTCGCGATAAATAAATGTGATCTGCCCAATATAAGCATGGATAAGGTAAAAAAGCAGCTTTCAACGCACGGGCTGACACCCGAGGACTGGAGCGGAAAAACTATTACCGTGCCCGTTTCGGCAAAGACGGGAGAAGGCATAGACCGTTTGCTCGAGATGCTTCTTCTCGAGGCGGAGCTTTTGGAACTCAGGGCCAACCCGAACCTTCATGCCCGGGGGGTTGTGGTTGAAGGAAAGCTTTCGCCGGGCAAGGGCCCGGTCGCGACTGTGCTCGTGAAAAACGGAACCCTTAAAGCGGGTGACGTTATTCTTACGGGCCTTCATTACGGACGCGTTAAAGCGATGATTGACGATCGGGGCAAAAGAGTGGACACTGCCCCGCCGTCCATGCCGGTTGAAATCCTCGGCCTTTCGGGCGTACCGGAATCGGGGGATGAATTTTTTGTCGTTAAGGATGAAAAAAAAGCGCGTACGCTCTCACTGTTAAAACGGGAAGAAAAAAGGACGGGGAAACTGAGCGGCATGCAGCGGATGAGCCTGGAAGATCTCTACGCACGCATAAAGGACGGCAGCGTAAAGGAACTGAAAGTAATAATAAAGGCGGATGTGCAGGGGTCCGTGGAGGCGCTCAAAAAGTCGCTCGACGAACTGTCAAACAAAGAGGTAAAGTTTAATGCGATCCACGCCGGTGTCGGCAATATCAACGAATCCGACATGATGCTGGCCCTTGTTTCAAGCGCCATCGTGATAGGATTTCACGTAAAGGTGGATCCGGGGGCCGAGGAGATATCCAAGAAGGAAATGATCGAGATAAAGCTTTATGATATTATTTATGAGGCGGTAGCGGACATCAGGGCCGCCCTGGAAGGCTTGCTTGAACCTATTATCAAAGAATCATTCCAGGGAAGGGCGCAGGTGAGGCAGATATTTCACGTTACCAAAGTTGGCATGATAGCGGGGTGTTCCGTTCTAAAGGGCACGATTCTGCGCTCCTCCGCCGTGAAGCTTATAAGGAGCAAGGAAGTAATTTTTAAAGGAAAGATAAGGTCGCTCAAACACGTCAAAGACGATATTAAAGAGGCAAGGGAAGGTTTAGAGTGCGGCATAGCCCTTGAAAATCATAAGGACATAAAAACGGGCGACATAATCGAGAGCTTCAAAGTTGAGAAGATAACCAGGAGGCTCGAGGGTTAGCATGAAACGTTTATTGAGCGGGATGAGGCCGACCGGCAGCTTGCATCTCGGGCACCTTGTCGGCGCGCTTGACAACTGGGTGAAACTTCAGGCAGAGTACGAATGCCTCTTCATGATCGCGGATTGGCACGCCCTTATGAGCCAATACGAAAGTCCCAAGGCGCTGGAAAGAAATTCCATGGAAATGCTGGCGGATTGGATAAGCTGCGGCATCGACCCCGAAAAGAGCACTATTTTCATTCAGTCCCACATTAGGGAGCACCTGGAGTTAAACATGGTTTTTTCATGCCTTACGCCGCTTCCGCTTTTGGAGCGGAATCCCACGTACAAAGAGCAATTGAGAGAATTGAAGGGCCGCAATATCATGACTTATGGTTTTTTGGGGTATCCGGTGCTGCAGGCCGCGGACATACTTGTATATAAGGCATCGGTAGTCCCTGTAGGCATAGACCAGGCGGCGCACCTTGAATTGACGCGTGAGATAGTGAGGAAATTCAATAACCTTTATGGTACGGTATTTCCGGAGCCGGAGACCCTGCTTACCCGGACGCCGAAACTCCTGGGAAGTGACAGCAGAAAGATGTCAAAGTCGTTCGGTAATTTTATTGCGCTTTCGGACGAACCTGAAGTTATAAAGAAAAAAGTCATGAAAATGATAACCGACCCGGAAAAAATTCATATGAGCGATGCCGGCCACCCGGACATTTGCAATGTTTGTTTTTATTATAAGGTGTTCCGGCCGAAGTCGGCAGCCGGGGTTTCGCAGTCATGCCGCAGGGCGAAACGCGGCTGTATCAAGTGCAAGGAAGAACTGTCCGAAATCCTGATAGAAAAGCTCAGCCGCATACGCGAAAAAAGGGAAAAGCTTCTCAAGGATAAAAGCGCGCTAATGGATATTCTTAAAAAAGGAAATGAAAAGGCAAGGAGCGCCTCGGGCGAGACAATGAAGGAAGTGCGCGAAAAAGTCGGTGTTTTTCATGACCTTTAAGACACAGATGATCACAGATAAGGAAACGCAGATGATCGCAGATTTCGTTGTCATTCTGAGGAGCCGAAGGCGACGAAGAATCTTAACGTTAAGATCCCTGCCTGCCGGCAGGCAGGCTTCGCTGCGCTCAGGATGACAGGCTAAGGGGTTCAAATGACGTATAAAGTACAGCTTCCGGTATTCGAAGGCCCGCTCGACCTTCTGCTTCACCTGATAAAAAAAGACGAGATAAACATATATGACATACCCATCGCCAAAATTACGGACCAGTATATCGAACATCTCGAGGTGATGCAGCTGTTGGATCTCGAAATAGCGGGAGAATTCATCCTGATGGCGGCAACCCTGATGCACATAAAGTCGAAGATGCTGCTTCCGGCCGAGGACAAGGAAGAAGAGGCGCCGGAGGAGGCCGATCCCAGGGAGGAGCTTGTAAGGAGGCTGCTTGAATACAAGAGGTTTAAGGAGGCTGCAGGCGGCCTTAAGGATATGGGCGCCAGGCAGCGCGACAGTTTCACGCGGCTTCCCGGCGCCGAGGCGCCTGCTGCCGAAGGCGTGGAATCGGGTTTTGAAGCGAGCCTGTTCGATCTCATAACCGCTTTCGGAAAGGTTTTGAAAGAAATTCCGAAGGATAGGTTTCACGAGGTCATAAAAGATGAATTCACGGTAAGCGGCAAGATCCATGACATACTCCACATGCTCGTTGAGAAACAGACGATGCTTTTCAGCGAACTTTTTAAAAACACCCGGATGAGGGGCGAGGTCGTGTCTATTTTTTTAGCGATCCTGGAACTTGTAAAACTGAGAGAGATAATTGTTAAGCAATCCGCGCCTTTCGAGGAAATAGAAATAACGAGGAACCCCGAGTGGCAGAAAAAATGACCCATTCGACTGGCGCTCAGGGTCATCCTGAGCAGGGTCGAAGGATGATAAAAAAAGTAATAGAGGCCCTTCTTTTTGTAAGCGAAAAGCCGGTTACGACCGACGAAATAAAACAGGTACTTGATGGCATGGAAGAGGAAAAAATAAAAGAAGCGATAAATGAACTGCGTGAAGATTACGAAAAGCAGGAAAGGAGCTTCGCCGTAGTGGAACTTGCCGGCGGCTACCAGATAATCACAAAGCCGGAGTTCGCGCCGTGGGTCAGCAAGCTGTTCAAAAGAGACGAGTTAAAACTCTCCAACCCATCGCTTGAGACGCTTGCAATTATCGCCTATAGGCAGCCGCTGACGCGAAGCGAAATGGAAAAGATAAGAGGGGTCAACGTCGAAGGCGTCTTAAAGACGCTGCTTGATAAGGGCATGGTTAAAATAAGGGGCAGGAAAGACGCCCCGGGGCGGCCGATTACCTATGGTACGACCGAAGCGTTTCTTAAGCGTTTCGGCCTTGGGGGGCTGGAACAATTGCCGAAACTTCGCGATTTTACCGAGCACGATCTGGAATTTGACAAGGAAGACGAAAAACTTAAAATACGTGTAAAGAAAGGGGCTGATGAAAATGCGCCTGATAAAGAGCCGGCGTAGGATAGATGAGATAGACGCGAAGATCGTGGCGCTTTTGAATAAGCGCGCGGAAGAAACCGTTAAAATACGGGCGATCAAAAAGAAATTAAAACAGGATGTCTATAGCCCGCACAGGGAGAAAGAGATTTATGAAAACGTCCTGAAAAAAAGCAAGGGCCCGCTTTCCGGAAAATCCATTAAAGCAGTTTACAGAGAAATCATGTCGGGATCACTTAGCCTGGAAAAGGCGCTTCGGGTCGCGTATCTCGGGCCGCCTTTGACATTTACGCATTTAGCGGCGCTCAGTAATTTCGGAAGCAGCGTGGATTACGTTGAATGCAGCGGTATCGGCGAGGTATTCAGTGAGGTAGAGAAGGCCCGCTCCGGTTACGGCGTAGTACCGATAGAAAACTCCATAGAAGGCGCCGTAAATTACACCTTCGACATGTTCGTGAACTCCGATTTGAGGATATGCTCGGAGATTTACTTTGAGATATCCCACAACCTGCTAGGCAGGGTGCGCGATATGAAAAGAATTAAAAAGGTATATTCGCACCCGCAGGTGTTCGCCCAGTGCAGGAAGTGGATAGAGAAGAATATACCCAGGGCCGAACTTATTGAGGTCTCAAGCACCTCGAAAGCGGCCGAGCGTTCGGCAGGGGAGAAAAACTCCGCCTGCATCGCGAGCCTTATGGCCGCCGGCAATTACGGCCTCAGGGCCCTGGCGCGCTGCATAGAGGATACGGCGCATAACGTTACGAGGTTTCTTGTCATCGGCAGGGATTCGGCAAAGCCTACCGGAAATGATAAGACCTCCATAATGTTCTCCATTAAGGACAAAGTCGGGGCCCTGCATGATATGCTGATCCCCTTCAAGAAAAACAGGATAAACCTTACGAAAATAGAATCGCGTCCCTCGCGGCTTAAGGCGTGGGAGTATTATTTCTTCATGGACCTTGAGGGCCACTCGAGCAGTAAAAAAGTAAAAAAGGCCTTAAGGGAACTGGCGAAGGACTGCGCGTATCTTAAAGTACTTGGCTCGTACCCGGTGGGTAAGTAATTTATAGTTACGAAGGACGAGAGACGAGGGACGAAAGACGAACGACGAGGGATAATGCGTCAATTAGCGCGAAAACACATATTTAAAATAAACCCCTATATACCCGGAAAGCCGATTGAGGAGGTAAAGAGGGAGCTTGGCCTGAGGCAGGCGATCAAGATGGCGTCAAACGAAAACGCCTTACCGCCTTCCCGAAGGGCCGTCCGCGCGGGGCAAAAAGCGCTCCTTTCGGCCAATCGCTATCCGGACGGGGGATGTTTTTACCTTAAAAAAGCGTTGGGGCGGCGTTTTAGGCTGAAACAGGAGAACATTATCATCGGCAACGGCTCCGACGAGATTATTGTGCTGGCACTCAGGGCTTTCTTAAAGGAAGGCGATGAGGTAGTTATCGCCAAACCGGCGTTTCTTATCTATGAAATCGCGTCACAGATAGGTGGCGCAAAAATAAAGTTCGTGCCCCTTAAGAATTTTAGATACGACATTCCGCGCCTGGCGAAGCTTATGAGCGCTAAAACAAAGCTCGTTTTTATCGCCAATCCGGATAATCCGACGGGTACATATATTACGGAAAAAGAGGTGGATTTTCTGGCTTCCCGCGCGCCCAAAGGCGCCATTCTTTATTTTGACGAGGCATATTTTGAATTCGCGAAAGGCCTTCGCGATTTTCCGAATACGTTGAAGTATCTTAAGAATAAAAATGTCATCGTGACGAGAAGTTTCTCGAAGGCATACAGCCTTGCCGGGCTCAGGGTGGGTTACGGATTCGCCAAAAAAGGCATCATAGACTGTCTCAACCGCGTAAGGGAGCCGTTTAATGTAAATTCCGTGGCACAGGCCGCGGCGCTGGCGGCTTTGGAGGATGAGGGGTACGCGAAAAGGACCTTGAAGCTTGTTAAGAAGGGAAAAGATTATGTATGCGGGGAACTGGATGCGATGGGCATAGGGTATGTTCCCAGCGTAACAAATTTCGTGCTTATTAACATCGGAAAAAACGCCGCGTCCGTTTACGCGAAACTCCTAAGGAAAGGTATTATAGTAAGGGGAATGCGCGCGTGGAAGCTTGATAACTTTATAAGAGTAACAATCGGCACTATGTCCGAAAACCGAAAATTTATTAAGGCATTAAGGGAGATATTGAAATGATCATAGTATTGAAGCCGCTCGCCACAAAAGAACAGGTCAAGCACATTGTGGATAAGATAAAGAAAATGGGGCTTAAGCCATGGGTTTCCAGGGGCGCCGAGAGGACAATTGTCGGCGTGATAGGCGCCGAGGACGCCATCCGGCTTGAGCCGCTCGAGGTTTTTCCGGGCGTAGAAAAGGTAATGCCGATCCTCAAGCCCTACAAGCTCGTTTCCAGTGATTTCAAAAAAGAAGGCACGGTTATAGATTTAGGCGGCGGTGTAAAAATAGGCGGCGAGGAACTCGTGGTTATGGCGGGGCCCTGTTCCGTGGAGAACGAGGCGCTTCTCGTGGATATCGCGAGAAAAGTGAAGTCGGCCGGCGCCAAGGTCCTGCGCGGCGGCGCGTTCAAACCAAGGACGAGTCCCTATAGTTTTCAGGGCCTTGGAGAAGAGGGCCTGAAATTCCTGAAAAGGGCAAAAGAGGAAACGGGCCTTCTGATTATTACCGAACTTATGGATTTAAGGAACCTCGACCTCGTGGAAAAGTGCGCCGATATCATCCAGATCGGCGCAAGAAACATGCAGAATTTCGATCTGCTTAAAGAAGTCGGGCGTTCAAAGAAACCGGTTTTGCTTAAAAGGGGCATGTCAAATACCATAAAGGAACTCCTCATGTCGGCCGAATACATACTGGCCGAAGGAAATTTCAATGTTATATTGTGCGAGCGCGGCATAAGAACATTCGAGGACGCGACGCGGTTTACACTTGATATAAGCGCCGTGCCTATCGTGAAGAATTTAAGCCACCTGCCGTGCGTTGTCGATCCTTCTCACGCGACCGGCAAGTGGGGCCTTGTGCCGCCCTGCTCAAAGGCGGCTGTCGCGGCGGGATGCGACGGGCTTCTCGTCGAAGTGCACCCGAATCCGAAAGAGGCGTTTTCCGACGGCGCGCAGTCACTATACCCGGAGAACTTTGAGGCGATGATGAACGGCTTAAAAAAGATCGCGGAGGCGGTAGGACGGAAGATATAGTGGAGTTTCGCCAGTTTGTCATTCTGAGGAGAGCCGAACAAAGTGAGGCTCGACGAAGAATCTTTACGAAAGATCCTTCGGCCTGGAGTTTACCCTGAGCTAAAGCGAAGGGGGCCTCAGGATGACATGGGTAAGAGGTTTTCTCAGGATAATTATGAAGATGTTTGATAAGATAGCTATAGTAGGCGTGGGCCTAATGGGCGGTTCCATCGGGCTTGCGGTTAAAAAGAAACGCCTGGCAAGAGAAGTCGTCGGCGTCTGCAGGAGGGAAAGCTCAAGGCGCAGGGCCTTAAGGGCAAAAGTCGCCGACAGGGTAACGCTTGATCTGGCCGAAGCCGTAAAAGGGGCCGACCTTGTTATCATTGCCGCGCCTGTAGGAAAAATAGTGGGCCTTGCCGGGATTTGCGTTAAGTTTATGAAAAAAAACGCGATTCTGACCGATGTCGGAAGCTCCAAGAAGCGCATAGTGAGCAGTATAGAAAAACTCTCTTCTAAAAAAACTAATTTTGTCGGTGCGCATCCTATGGCGGGTTCCGATAAAAGCGGCGTGGAAAACGCTCAGGCAGGTATCTTCAAAGATGCCGTTGTGGTCCTGACGAAAACCGCCGGAACCGACAGGCGTTCGCTCGGGCGCCTCGGGCGTTTCTGGAAATCTTTAGGGGGATGCGTGTTAGTGCTTTCTCCGGAAAAACACGATGCGCATGCGTCCCTGGCAAGTTATCTGCCGCACGCGGTCTCTTACGCGCTTTCGCTCACCCAGGATGGCCGGTCGGTAAAGCTCGCCGCGGGGAGCCTCAAAGACACGACGCGTGTTGCTTCCTCGGACCCGGAACTCTGGAAGGATATATTTCTTTTATCGGAAGGGCCCACCCTTAAGGCAATCGCCTCTTTTACGAGGAATTTAGAAAAACTTAAAATAGCAATAAAAAAGCGGCGCGAAAAGACGATATTGAGATTCTTGCGCCGTGCGAAAAAAATAAGCGACGGCATTCCCGGGAGATGAAAAAACCGAACGTAATCGCGATAGACGGCCCGGCCGGCAGCGGAAAGAGCACGGTTGCAAAGGAAGTGGCAAAGGAATTGGGTTTTCTGTATATCGATACGGGAGCCATGTACAGGGCGCTTACCCTGAAAGCCATAAATGAGGGTCTGGATTTAACCGACGACGAGGCGCTTCTCGGCCTTTCAAAAAACACAAGTATCGAATTAAAGGATTCCGACGGCGCTTTAAAGGTTTACCTGGATAAAAAGGACGTGAGCGAAGACATAAGGACAATGGAAGTTACGACGAAGGTAAAACATTTAGCGTCATTAAAAGGCGTAAGGGAAAACATGGTTAAGATTCAGCGAAAACTCGGGCATTCTTCGCGCGGGGCCGTCCTGGAGGGCCGTGACATAGGCACGGTTGTTTTTTCCGACGCAGCGCATAAATTTTATTTAGATGCGAATTTCAAGACACGGGTTATGAGGCGCTGGAGTGAGTTGAAGGAAAAGGGGATTTCCGCTTCCCCGGAAGAGGTAAAAGAGGACCTCGAGCACAGGGACTCATCCGACATGGCAAGGGAAGTCGGGGCGCTAAAAAAAGCCGAAGACGCCTCAGTGATCGATACTACGGACATGACCGCCGGTGACGTTGTTAAACAAATATTGGGTGCGGTTAAAAAATGAACGGCGCATACGCGAATTCTCGTATTATTCTAAAGACACTTTTAAACGCTTTTTTCAGCCTTGAGATTGAAGGCGCGGAAAATTTGCCCAAAAAAGGGCCCTTTATTGTTGCCTCAAACCATGTAAGCCATGTGGACCCGATTGTTGTGGGAGTTGCGTGTAATACCTCGCAGATTGCTTTTATGGCGAAAAGAGAACTTTTTGACATGCCCATTTTGGGCCCGTGGATCAAGGCCGTCGGATGTATATCCGTTGAGCGCAATTCGGGCAGTTCCGGATCCTTGAAAAAAGCGGTGCAAAAATTAAAAGATGGCGGCGCAATCGGCATATTTCCGGAGGGCAGGCGCTCCCCGGACGGAAGTTTAAAAAAACCGGAACCCGGAATCGGCCTCCTGGCGGCAAAGTCAGGCGCGCCCATTATCCCTATTTATGTTTCCGGGACAGCCAAGGTAATGCCCAAGGGGCAGAAGATTCCAAAACCGTACAAGATAAAAGCAAGGATCGGAAAAATAGTTGATATCAGCCAGCGCTCCGGCCTTTCCGGAAAAAGAGAGGCCTACGAGTTTATCGGCGAAAAAGCAATAGCCGCCATCGCGGCTTTGAAGAATGAATAAAAGAAAAATAGTCGTTTCTTCCAATTCCGGATTTTGTTTCGGCGTTAAAAGAGCGCTTGATATTGCACAGGCCGCCCTTAAGAAGAAGGGAAAGGTTTATTCCCTCGGGCCCATCATACACAACCCGCAGGTAGTCCGGGATTTTTCCGAAAAGGGCCTGAAGATCGTAAAAGATATAAACCGGGCCGTGCCGGAAAAAGCGGCGTTTCTTATTCCATCGCACGGAATAAATCCGGAGGCGCTCTTAAACAAAAAGGGTGCCTGCATTGACACGACTTGTCCGCTTGTAAGCAGGGTGCAGAAAATAGTAAAGGACCTGCGCAGGAGGGGCTATCTTACTGTTATTGTCGGCGACAGGAAGCACCCGGAAGTAAAGGCCCTTGCCGGGATAGCGGGCCGGAATTCGGTTGTTCTCAAAGACAGAAAAAAAGCCGGGGCCCTTAAGCTTGAGTCCAAAAAAATCGCGGTAGTATCACAGACCACGGCGTCTTTTTCGAGTTTTAAGGAAATCTTATCCGAAATAGCGAAAAAAGATTTTACGGAACTCGTTAGCTTCAATACCGTATGCAGGAACGCCATAGACAGACAGAAAGAGGCCGGGCGCATAGCCGGGCGTGTCGGGGCGATGCTTGTCATAGGCGGCAGGCAGAGTGCTAATACCTCGCGCCTGGCGGACACCTGCAGGAGTGTAAATAAGAATACTTATCATATCGAATCCGGCAAGAATTTAAAAAGAAAGTTTTTTAAGGGCAAGAAGAGCATAGGAATAGCTACGGGGGCGTCAACGCCGCCCGACGCTATAAAAGAGGTAGTAAAAAAAATCAATGAGGCCACGACTTACGGAGCAAAGCGACGTAAGTCGTGTGGCCGAATTGACCCTTGACATTTTGCCAATGAAGCCAAGCTATTATTTCTATATCCTAAAATGTAAAGACGGCACAAAATATTACGGCCATACAAATAATTTAGCAAAGCGTTTTATTAAGCATTCCAAGGGGCAGGTTCGGTCTACAAAATATAAACGGCCTGTAAAATTAGCTTATTATGAAGGATTTGATTTGTGTTTAGAAGCTATTGAGCGTGAAGAGCAATTTAAAAACGGGAAAACAAGGAAAAAAACGATAGAGAAACTGATAAGTTCTTTTCCTAAGGCAAAATGTCAAGGGTTAATTCAACCCTTCAGGGAGAAGTTCAGGTTTCATTAAAAGGAGGATTGGTAAGTGATGGTCGAATACGAAAAGTCAATTACGCGTTTGGAAGAAGGAGGGATAGTAAAGGGTACAATCATCGATATTACCCCGACGGAAGTAATCATCGACATAGGCTACAAGTCGGAGGGCATTATTCCCTTAAGCGAGTTTCGCTCCCGGGAAAATCTGAAAGTCGGCGATGTAATCGATGTTTTGCTCGAATCCAAGGAGAACGACGAGGGGATGGTTGTCCTTTCCAAGGAAAAAGTTGAGCGCGCGCTCGGCTGGGACAGGATTATAAAGAGCCAGAAAGAGGGCGATCTCATAGAGGGAAAGGTTATCAAGAAGGTAAGAGGCGGCTATATGGTTGAGGTCGGAATAGAGGCGTTTTTGCCGGCCAGCCAGGCGGTATTGCGGGAAATGGATACCTCCGGAGCGGGGCAGATTTTTGAATTCAAGATCCTGAAGATCAACAAGATCCGCAAGAATGTCGTCCTCTCGAGAAAGGGAGCCCTTTACCACAAAAGGGAAGAAGAAAAGAAGAAGGTCATATTAACGCTTGAGAAGGGGCAGATTATGAAGGGCCTTGTCAAAAACATTACCGATTTCGGGGCGTTTGTGGATATCGGGGGCGGCATAATAGGCCTTCTTCACATCGCGGACATGAGCTGGGGAAGGGTAAACCACCCGAGCGAAATCGTGGCCGTGGGCGATGAAATAGAAGTAATGGTTTTGAATTTCAACAAAGACGAAATGAGAATTTCTCTGGGAATCAGGCAGAAGACCAAGGACCCCTGGGAGGACGTGGAAACAAAATATCCCGTGGGCAACAAAGTTACCGGCAAGGTGGTGAACATAGCCCCTTACGGTGCCTTTGTGGAACTGGAAAAAGGCGTGGAAGGCCTTGTGCATATTTCAGAGCTTTCATGGACCAAGAAGTACTCAGCGCCGGGCGAGCTTCTGGCGATCGGCGACAGGGTTGAAATAATGGTCCTCGCGATAGACAAACAAGGCAGGAAGATATCCCTGGGATTAAAACAGCTCGAGCAGGATCCCTGGAAGGGTATCGAGGACAGGTACAGCGTCGGGCAGAAGATAAAGGGAAAAATCCGCCACATAACCGACTACGGCGCCTTTATCCAGCTCGAGGAAGGCATAGACGGCCTCGTGCATGTATCGGACCTTTCATGGACGAAGAAGGTGGCTCACCCGAGGGATGTCCTGAAAAAAGGCGATAAGGTGGAAGCGATGATTTTGTCCGTTGACGGCGTAAACAGAAGAATTGCTCTCGGCATAAAACAGCTTATGGACGATCCCTGGGACGATATACAAAGCCGGTATACTCCCGGTACGGTCATAAAAGGCAAGGTCGTAAAAATAACGAACTTCGGGATGTTTATTGAGATTGAAAATGACCTCGAGGGACTTCTCCACATATCGGAAACCGTCATCGGTCCGGAAGAGAAGCTCGAAGATAAATACAAGCCCGGTGACGAAATCGATATCAAGATTCTGCGTGTTGACGGTGTGCAGAAAAAGATTGCCTTGAGCATGAAGATATAATAAGAAACCCTTGACATCTTTGATGTCAAGGGTTGATACCGGTTAGTTTAAGCAAAAAATGGGGACTGCCCCCGAATGGGGGATGTCCCCATTTTTTTAGCGTACCTATGAGGCGATACTTAACAAGGCCGGAAGGAAGGGCAGCGCGGGCTCATTCTGCTAAAGCTGATAAGAAAAATTGTCCCTTGACATCTTCGATATCAAGGGTCGGCATTTTCTTCAGTCGAAAAAGGGGCGCCTCGGAACTCGCCCCGACATAAGCCCCTGAAAGGGGCTAATCGGGGCTCAGACAACCTCGGCGCTTTTTGTGTCAAAAATTGTCACAAAAAACCCTTTTTCGACTGAAGGAAATACCTCAATTTTTAATTCGCCCGCACTGCCCTTCCTTCCGGCCTTAATTCCCTTATCCCTATGCGTAAAAGAACTTCCGCAAGCTGCTTTTATACCGGCCGTAGGTTGAGTGGAAAAGGTAACTGCCACGGGTTAAACTATTACAACCGCTGACAAATGTTAAGAGAAAAAAAGCCGGGATAGATATTACAATACTGTGACACTCGCCGTATTACTTTATGCTATATTACAGATAATCAAGTACATACTTTTACAATATGATGTAAATGAATAACACAAAGCATAACACGTGGTTCAGGGCCTTCGCGGCCTGCCTGGTCTTCGTATTCACGCTGACGAGCATCCCGTGCGTAGAAGAGGCGCGCGCCCTCGCCATATGGTCCGCCTCGCAGAAAATCCCCGCCCGTCGAGAAATGTGGCGCGTGGCCCTTGAAAAAACCCGCATAAAGTACGCCGATTCCGAAGGCGATATAAAACTCCTCCGCGATAATAAGACGTCCGTCTTACTGCAACCGGCCGAACGCGGTTTCACGTATCTTGTATCCCCCGAGCTTTCACGCGACACATTGGGCCTTTTACGCGCCGTAATAGAAAGAGATATACGCGCTGTCGTCCAGATAATTGCCTGGGAGGACCCGAAAAGATACGAGGGGATGAAAGAGCTTCTCAAGTCTCGTGGTTCCGCAAAACTCCGTAGCGCCTATTACAGTTTGTTTCCGGATAAACGCCCCGCCTCGCGCAAAGATCTACCCATGGAAGACATGCTCATGAGCGCCTTTGGGCTTCTCACGCTCGAAAAAAGAAAGATGCTTTACGCAAGTGAATTGTTGCCCGCGGAAAAGGACCTTCTCCTCGCCGCGGAGGCAATTGTAAAATCAGGGGAAGGACGCGATTATTTCACGGCAATATTTTTTGACACTAACGTAAGCGATATTGCGATAAGAATCGCCATGGCAAACGACAAGGCTTTCTACCGCGTATCCGCCCTCGAAAAGGCGGAGGACCTATCACTCAATATGGGCCTAAAGCTAAAGGGTTTCCGCGCGGAGTTGAGGGTTGATGAATGGGAATTCGGCGAATTGCTGGGACGCTACCTCGGACGTGAGCCGTTTAAAACAGCGTTTATTTCCCACTTGGAAACAGGAAAAAGGCGGGTTCCCCCCGCGATTTTACTCGCCGCAGAAGCATTGGTTGACGAACGAAACGCCGAATTGTTAAGAGAGATGCGCCATGCGATAGCGCAAGCGCGAGATGCCGAGGCGGCGCTACAGCGTGAAAGCGCCGCTAAGGCGGAAGATGAAAAGGATGCGTCCTCATACGGCGGCGCGGCGGGACGAAGCGAATTTCGTCTCCCCACGACTTTTCCCTTCTCAGACCGGGACGGCGGCATTTTTAATCCTTTGATGGATCTCTCCCGGGCCGCGCGGCGTTTTGGGGGATGGCGGGTACCTATTTTATTGCGTCGCGGTTTGAGCTTCATGATGCCGCTTGCGCCGTCAGGCGGGGCGTCTTCCGTAAGCGCCAAGTGGAAACGCATTACCGAAAAAACAAAATTGGTGCGGGGTATGTTTGTCTGGAATGAAGAGCTTGGGACAGGTCGCGTCCTGGAGGTAGAAGGTAAGGGAGAAGATCTCGAGAACCCAAATTCCGAAATTAATATAACGTTTTTGAACAAAGAAAGCGAAGAATTTTGCTTTTCATGCCACGCCTCCGCAATTACCGAGGGCACTATCTGGGGGTGGTTCTATATGGCAACCAGGGCCGACATAACCGCTTTTAAAGACGCCAGAAGGAAGGCGAAAGCCCGACTGAGAGTCGAAGCGCCGAAGGTAGATGCCGCAAGGCGCGAGGCGCTCGCCGATGAGGCAAATGCGCTTTTAAAAAGTATGACAGATGAACCCGATAAAGAAGTCATATTGCGCCCGGATGTGAATTTGCTAAGAAGAGCAGCCGGTAAGAGTTCTTTATCGGAGGCGGCAATGTTGGTTACGGAAGATTTAGTCAAAAACATAAGACGCCGCCAAGAAGAACGTAAAAAAGGAAACTACAGATTAGAAAACGCTACGGTTGTTGAACAGCTTGTGCTTCATCAGCTATTAAGCCCGATTACTATAAAGATCGGTTCAGCCGGTTTTATCAAGCATATAAATAAAAATCTTGAGGAAATGCGTGAGAGATTCCGGAAAAAGTTGAATCGCCGCGGCAAAATAAAAGAAGAAGCGATAACCAAAATCATCGATAAACAGCTACAATCGTCCAAAGCAATATCCAGATCCCGTAAGCCGTTAGATTTAATTAATAAATGGATGAATGGACTTAAGAAAAAAGGTTATTCTGAAAAAAGAGCCCGTGAAGAGATACGGAGTTGGATAGAAGAAGCCGTTCCCAACGTTGAAGTTATGTTAAGGTACGCATTCAGGGAATTAAACATGAAAACAGGCCCCGGCGGGGCGTCAGGCGGAACAGCCGCGCCCATGAGGCTCGGGGCACCGGAAATCGGCGGTTTTGACGAGCAGCCGACATTCGGTCTGCCCGGCACGCTGGCCAGACTTATGAACCGCGGAGCTTTCTTATCAGCCGAGCCTAACGCGCCGGGCGGCAGGTCTGAAGACGACCAATCGCCGAAGCCCGCCTTCGCTCCCGCGGATGTCGGGGCCGCGGCGGAAGAACCCGCTCCGCCGGAAAGAGAAGGCCGCGCCCTCCGCGACAAGCCGGCCAAATTGACCAGTATGGGCGAAGCAACGCTTGCGTTCCGCCTGATGAACGCCATGTTAATCCGTTCTTCGGTAGCGGAGCGCGTGTTCGTCCAGATAACTCCCAAGTGCCCGCTCGGCTGCGATATCTGTGTTGCGAGAGACGTGCTTAAAGCCGGAAAGGATGCGGATAAGGATATCCTTTATTCGATTTTCAACCAGTTAGAAGGCATTAAAAACATATGCCTTGAAGGGCCCGGCGAAACCATGGCTTACGGCAAGCGCAACCTGCTGGAGGCAGGAGTAAGTCAGGACTTTATTGATGTAGTCCGGCGCGCGGCCACGGCGGCCGAGGAGGTATGGATAATCACAAGCGGTTACCTGATTCCTGACGATGAGGAAGAGGCCAAAAAGTTCTTTAGTCAATTTCCGAAAAACGTCGTATGGTGGATATCAGCCGATAAATGGCACGAGGAAAAAATGATGGCGAAGACCAAAAGGAACCTTCGCGATATAGTGAGGACAATGGAGCGCCTCGCGGAAGAGGGGCTCGTCAAGACCGCCTATAATATCCGTATACAGAGAAGCTTTGAGGAGCCTAACCAGTTTATCATCGAAAAGCACAGTACGCTAAAACACTTCGGGCTTCTTGAAAAAAGTGAGCAGGACAGGGCCCATGTCTCCGTTCGTAGGATAATACAACAAGGCTCCGTCAGAGAAAAAAGAGTCGCCGGCACAAGGACATTCAGGGCAGATGACCTGGAGGAACACGTATACGATCCCGGAGACTTCCTCCTGTATATCGATACAAAAGGGAATGTCGTCACATCCGCCCACGCTGTCTATATGCCCGAAAAAGATCGGCAAAAATACGCCGCGGAGGGCATCCCTCTTGTTATCGCGAATATTAATGATGATAGTTGGACGGATATTGTGATTGACAAGCTGCTCTTCGAGAATTCCCTGGGCTATATAGTGGACCCCTTCTATTTCGTTAATCCCATAACATACCAGAAGAATACCAGGCTCACCCGCAGGCTTTTCGAAAAAGCCGCGATAGGCGGCGTGGCCATAAAAGAGATAATGCATACGATGGTAAAGGCGATATTTTTATATGCGAAAGGCGAAGCAGGCAGGGCCGAATCCGGCGTGAAAGCTCTCCTGGCGGAATTTGAATCAAAAACGGAGGGCATGAAGGAAAAGAAGAGGGTAAGGTTGAGAAAAGCGCTGAATGAAACCATGATAAACCTTTCCTACTTCCTGTTCATGAACACGGAGGATATGAACATACCCGCATTTATGGCGGACTGCCTCGGAAACAAGGTTTTTCATTCTTCCCCCCAATTCAGGCCCGACATAAAAGTCGCGATGGAAATTCTGCGCCGCAATGGGAAACTTCGCAGTAAGTTACTACGCGATTTAAACCCCGGATACCGAGGAAAAACCAACCTGAAAGGCCTAATGCCAACGGGCTGGATTGAAAACCTGGACGCGGAATCATGCGTCCATTGCCCGGTTTATACAATCCATAATATTCGCCCAACCTCGTTCAGCTCTTTTAGCGACTGGGGTGCAGATGATGCGTTTCACACCGATGATTTTGTGCTATATGCGCTTAATTCAGATTCTGCTGTTGCCCAAGCCGCGAAAAAATTTGCTTACGCCCATGATTGCGCGGAAAGCGGGGTTATAAAACGCGGATTCGGGATACTATACGTCGAGGATGAGGACGCCACATATTACATTGAGGAGAGGGGCAATTATGTTTCTTTATTTGAATCGGATAATTTGTGGATCCGGTTGGAAGGATTAGAGGAAAGCAGCGATGCCGTATCAATGCTAAAAAGCATGGGCGCCTTTGCGGCCAAGCTTGATGAAGCCGGCATAAAATTTAATCCAAGATACAGAGGGACGAGAGTCTTCGGAGAGCATCATGTACTACGCGGAGACAGATGGACACTGGTGGACACAAGAGGCCTATCGCGCGCCCCTTCCGCCATATCGTCTAAAAAAGGTTTATTAGCCCTGCTAAAACGCCTGACAAGGAAAGAATGGCGCGCAGGTGCTTCTAGGTTATCGCCGGTAGGAAAGGAACGGCAGGAAAATATACGGATGATGGAAAAGCTTTTCAACGAGGGGTATAGAGAGGAGATGAAACGCCTGGAAGGAAGGGAGAGCGATCATTTGCCCGCCTCAAGCGCCGTGCCGTGCGAGCTCCGTTCTTCGGCGATGTGGTGGCCTTTTGGGAAGACGCGGCAGTTTGCCTGGGACCAATTTGCAGGAGGAGGCACGGTGGGCAGGATACTAAGGTTACTCAGGCTGGGGCCGCCGAGAGAAGAGCCGAAGTTTTTTGCGGCCGGAGGCGCTACGCCCGAGCCCCGGTCAATACTTCCCCTCGGAAATAACGGCGAAAGCCCGGAGAAAATGGCGATAATAAAGCGAGAATCCGCTGCTATGGATATATACGCCGCCGCCCATAATAAGGCGCCGAACATGGAGATTTCCATCAACCCGGATATAGAGGAGGCCGGTGTTGTTTTTGCCTGCGAGGTAATAAAAGAAATTCAGGCACGGATGAGAAGGCTCCCCAATAATAAAAAAATTGTCATCAACTTCTGCACCGGCGACACGCCCTGGATAGGGTATACAAAGATGGCTTATTTCCTTGACTTTTGGGACAAAAGCCCCGAGATTCGGGCTATTCTGAATCGCTACGGCGTCGATACAAAATTAAAGCCCGACATGAGCCGGGTGGTCGCGTATCCTTTGGACGCGGTCTTTCCGCAGAAGAGGACCGATTACCATTCCTTCGCCAATATACTCAATAACATGTTTGAGAGGCTGCATATACCGCAGGAAAACAGGCATCTTTTTTACGGCGATATCTACGAAGACCGCACGCGGATGTCGGACGGGGATTTTGCGGAACTTATGCGGGATATAGAAAAAAACGGCCTTATTTTTGATGACGATCCTGGAGCCGCCGGGCGTTCGGACATTCAGACCAAATTCATAAACGCCATGAGATTACAAGCAGAGCGTATGAGTAAAGAGATAGAGGATCTGGGAGGGGCGCATATATTCCTCTCTGGCGTGGGCCCATCTTATGCAGGAAAGGGCCACGTGGGCTTCATGGAATCCGGGACGCCATTTGGCAGGAAGGCCTTCATAGGAGCGGCGCATTTCCACATATCTGCCGGGCACGCGAAGGAAAATGGCGGGCTTAGGAATTTTTATGTGAACGGCCGTCCGAAGTGTGGGTTCATCACCTTCGGTTTTCACGAGCTCCTGTTAAGGCAGGGAAACCCCGACATCGCCGACGACGTGAAGGTTATCGTTGTCTCCACCGGAAACGCGAAAAATAATTCTATCTATCGCGGTATAGAAGGCGAATATGATCCCGCATACCCCTTAAGCGGCCTGCAGCGCTCCAGGGGCATATTTGTGTTGGATAATACTTCCGCGATAAACTTGAGAATAAAAAAATATCCGTGGGAATTTTACCGGATAGACGATTGGGGCAAACAGGCGGTAAAGGAATTTTTTGTCCGCGTCTCTTCGGCCTGCGG
>Ga0208325_1000095_pt1 | contig 24275 bp, 15 predicted proteins | sample PL_2010_330m_FD_185486 | JGI IMG/M metagenome (GOLD analysis project Ga0208325, IMG submission 185486) | Freshwater microbial communities from Powell Lake, British Columbia, Canada to study Microbial Dark Matter (Phase II) - PL_2010_330m... | ecosystem: Environmental > Aquatic > Freshwater >...
CTATATTAATAAGTAAGCAGTCTTTATTGCTTATTATACCCTCTATAACTATATGGTTTCAAGCGAATAGTAGAATAATGATAAGTTTTTTATGAGACAAAAAGGCTGTTTGAAGAGAAATTCGGCTCTGTGGTAAGATTTACCCCCAGCCTGCGCAGGCCTGCTTCATCGCCAGGAGTCGGTATATGCGTTATATGAACCTCACAACCGGACAGCTCCTTAAGTTTTTTCATGCACATCTTGGACATTGGATTAGTGGCGGCACTTATGCTAAGTGCTATTAGTGCCTCCTCAAGGTCTAAACTTACTGCCTTCTCGTTAGAGATATCTTTTTTGAGTTTAGCTATTGACCGTATTATAGTCGGTGAAAGAAGGTGTACCCTGTCAGGCATGCCTGCAAGAACTTTTATGGCATTTAATATGAGGCTTGATGTTGCATGCATAAGAGATGAGTTCTTGCCTGTTACTATCTCTCCGCTTTTAAGCTCTATTGCAGCTCCGCAGTATATACCCTCATTTCCTTTTTTTGACTTTTCCGCCTCTTTTGCTGCTTTCTGCGCCACAGGAACAACGCATCTATCGCTTTGTTTTATCTTAAGTTTTTCCATAATAGATTCTACACGATTAACCGCGTCTTTTTCCACAAGCCCTAGCATATATTCGCATGAATACCTGAAATAACGCCTGATAATCTCCTGTTTAGCAGCATTCTGCACTAGCTTATCATCAACAATACCAAAACCCGCGCGGTTTACCCCCATATCTGTCGGAGATTTATACATAGCCTCACTGCCTGTAATCTTTTCAAGTATTCTTTTAAGCACCGGGAAAACTTCAACATCACGGTTATAATTAACAACAGACTCTCCGTAATTTTTAAGGTGAAACGGGTCAATCTGGTTAAAATCCCCGATATCTGATGTAGCAGCTTCATATGCTACATTTACAGGGTGCTCTAGCGGCATATTCCATATAGGGAATGTTTCGAATTTTGCGTAACCGCTTTTTTTTCCCTTCTTATAGTCATGGTAAAGCTGGCTAAGGCAGGTGGCAAGTTTTCCGCTTCCTGGCCCAGGCGCGGTAACTATAACAAGAGGCTTCTTTGTCTTTATATACTCATTCACCCCATAGCCCTTATCACTTACAATCGTATCTACATCGGTTGGATAACCTTTTGTAAATTTATGTGTATATACCTTGACCCCTCTGCGCTCCAGCTTATTCTTAAATATCTTGGCAGCAGGCTGATTATCAAAACGCGTTATCACTACTGCAGCAATCTCTATGCCCCAGTCTTTCAGGTCATCAATAAGTTTAAGCGCATCAGCATCATATGTAATACCAAAATCTGCTCTCACCTTTCTTCTTTCTATATCCCCTGCATAGATGCAGAGTATAACATCAGCCTTATCTTTTAGTTTCTGAAAAAGACTCATTTTTACGTTTGGATCAAACCCCGGCAAAACCCTTGATGCATGATAATCGAAGAGAAGTTTACCGCCGAATTCAAGATAGAGCTTATCCTCAAAATTAGAAACTCTCTCTAATATAGCTTTTGTCTGCTCCTTAAGATACTTTTCATTATCAAAACCTACTTTATCTGAAGCCATATTATTTACCTTTCTCTAAAATATTTTTTCTAAACCCTTTTGGAATATCTGTCGGGTACTTTAAGTTAAAACACGCTGCACAGAATTCACTCCTAGGAAGCGGCATAGCCTCAAGCATCCCTTCAAGGCTTATATATTTTAAACTGTCAAGTCCTATAAAATCCCTTATCTGGTTTATTGTACGGTTAGAGGCTATGAGTTCTTTTTTAGTCGGAAAATCAATCCCATAATAACACGGTGATATTATAGGAGGACAGCTTATTCTCATATGCACCTCTTTTGCCCCTACCTCACGAAGAGTTTTAACACGGCTTCTGCTTGTTGTTCCGCGGACAATAGAATCCTCAACTATTATAACGCGTTTTCCTTTTAATACATCCTTTATCGGATTAAGTTTTATCCTGACCCTAAAATCTCTTGCATACTGTGATGGCTCTATAAAAGTCCTTCCGACATAGTGGTTCCTTATCATTGCTGTCTCAAAGGGCAGGCCTGATTCTTCCGCAAAACCCAATGCAGCATAATTACCTGAATCAGGAAAAGGCATAACCATATCAGCCTTTGCAGGGGCCTCTTTTGCCAGTTGAGCGCCAAGGCGTTTCCTTGTAAGATAAACATTCTTTGTGAATATATCGCTGTCAGGCCTTGCAAAATATATAAACTCAAATATGCAGTGCGCACTCCTGGTCTCTTTTTCTAACTTTATTGTACTTAGTCCATTCTTATCTATACACACTATTTCGCCAGGAGCTACATCGCGTATATACTTTGCACGTATGAGATCCAGGGCGCATGTTTCACTTGATAATATATAAGAACCATCGAGCTTACCTATGCACAAAGGCCTCATGCCTAATCTATCCCGCGCGCCAACGAGCACCCCATCAATCATCATCACAGCAGAAAATGACCCTTCTAGCTGTGATAACACCTCCGGTAGACTGTCTGCTGTTTTCTTATTGCGTAACTTGGCAAGCATATGGATTATCACTTCCGAATCCATTGTAGACTGAAAAATAGAGCCTGTCTGTTCCATCTGGCAGCGCAGGAAAAAGGCATTTGTAATATTCCCATTATGAGCTATTGCTATATGGCCTCCTCTGTGCTTTACCAGAAAAGGTTGTATGTTACTGGCGCTGCTTGAACCGGTTGTGGAATATCGCACATGGCCAAGCGCAATATTTCCTTTTAACCTTTTAATGGCACTGCTGTCAAAAACATCGTTTACAAGGCCCATGCCCTGATGCTGCATTATCCTTTTTTTATCATAGGAGATTATGCCAGTACTCTCCTCGCCTCTATGCTGTAAGGCATATAGCCCTAAGTAGGTCAGCGAAGCTGCATCTTTACTGCCATATACACCAAATAGTCCACACATAATTTATTTTAGCCTTGAAGTAATAGCATTCCGCCAGGCCTCATTAAGCTTAGAAATCGGTGCATTTATAGTAACAGCACCATCTATCTTTATATTTAAACTGTTGCCTTCAACAGTGCCTATAGCCTGGCATGGTATACTATTCTTTCTTGCTATATCCTGTAATTTAAGCAGATTAGTTTTATTTAAGGTCACCACTATTCTGGAGGGGGCTTCTCCGAATAAAACCTCATCTGCCCTCATACCGTCTTTCTTTAACTCTATGGAAGCACCCAGCATTTTATTGGAATCAGAAATTGCTGATTCGCTTAATGCAACGGCAAGGCCTCCTTCAGAAAGATCATGAGCAGAGTTTACTATACCTGAATCAATGGCAGAAAGCACAGTATCATGAAGGAGCTTCTCCTGTTCTATGTTTATTTGCGGGTTGCCTTTTTTCAGGCCATGAATAAGATATAAATATTCACTACCCGAAAGATCCCCTCTGTTTTCCCCTAGAAGAACTATTATATCACCCTGGTTTTTAAATTCCTGAGTTACATGTTTATCAGCATCTTCTATAATGCCCACCATCCCCACCATGGGGCTCGGATCTATGGCACCTTTTGGGTTTTCATTATAGAAGCTTACATTACCGCTTACTATAGGCGTATTCAGCACAGTACAGGCATGCGATAAACCTTCTATGCATTTTTCAAACTGCCAATAGTTCTCGGGTTTCATTGGGTTTCCAAAGTTAAGGCCATCAGTTATGGCAAGTGGTCTGCCGCCTGAGCAAACTATATTTCTTGCAGCCTCCGCTACATTCATCATAGCACCATTATAAGGATTCAGGTAGCAGAATCTTCCATTGCAATCTACACTTAAAGCCAAGGCCTTTTTTGTACCTTTAACCTTTATTACAGCGGCATCCGAACCAGCATCGACCATGACCTCATCTTTATTCATATAGGTAAATTTAGAATAGGCAGATTCCTTGCTGGCTATGGTTGGTGAGTCTAAAAGCTGTAATAAAACTCTATTCAGATCTTCGGGTTCACTCACTGTAGATACATCCAGTGCCTGAGCTTCTTTTAAGTATTCAGGCTCTTTTGACTCTCTATCATACAGAGGGGCCATCTCTGTAAGCGCTGCGGCCGGCACTTCACAGACAACGACTCCATTTTCTTTTACTCTCATAATCTTATCGTCGGTTACCCTTCCTATTTTAACAGCCTTTATGTTCCATTTCTTGAGTACAGAAAGCGCTTGGCCTTCCTGTCCCTGTTTTAATATAGCAAGCATTCTTTCCTGTGACTCTGATAAGAGTATCTCATAAGGTGTCATATTTTTTTCTCTTTGCGGGACAAGAGCAACATCTATTTCTATTCCGGTTCCGCTTCTTGAAGCTGTCTCAGATGATGAACACGTAAGCCCCGCGGCACCCATATCCTGCATGCCTACAACAAGGCCTTCCTCTGTAAGCTCAAGGCATGCCTCTCTTAAGCGTTTTCCTAACTCAGGATCTCCGATGGCAACTGTGCTTGTATCGGAAGCTGAGTCATCTGTTATCTCCTGTGAGGCAAAGCTTGCTCCTCCAACACCGTCTCTCCCGGTATCCCCTCCTATATAATAGACAGGGTTGCCGACTCCGTATGCAATACCTCTTATAATATTTTTATGCTTTACAACTCCAACGCAGAAAGCATTTACCAGGGGGTTTCCTTCATAGCTTTTATCAAAATATGTATCGCCTCCGACAGCGCTAACCTCTGCCGTATTAGCATAATGGGCAAGGCCTCTGATAACCTCTTTAAAAAGAAATTTAACCTTTTCAGTGTCAAGGCTGCCAAATCTGATAGCACCTAATACAGCTACAGGCCTAGCACCTGTTGTAAAAATATCCCTTAAGCATCCTCCTATGCCGGTGGCCGAGGCCTCAAACGGCTCAACTGCCGATGGGTGATTATGCGATTCTATCTTAAATGAAACGCCAAGGCCGTCTCCAATATCAACAATACCTGAATTTTCCTCGCAAGCACCTATCAATACCTGTTTTGACTTTGTAGGAAACTTTTTAAACTGCTTTCTGGAATTTTTATAACTGCAATGCTCGGACCACATAGCAGAGAATACGCCCAATTCCGTAAAATTAGGGTCTCTCCCCATTAACTTTTTTATTTTATTGAACTCTTCCTCACTTAAACCCATTTCTCTGGCTAATGCCAGGTCCACCTTAATTTCTGTTTTCATTTAAACACTCCCTCTTGTTCGTTACTGTTAATTTAATTTTCTTAACCTACTTAATATTTGCCCCACTAGATACTTCGCCTTTTAGGCAGAATGACAATTATGACACAGTCTGAATAACAACAGCTCCTAATCGCCGATTTGCTTTAAGCTGTTTATGCCTTTGCCGCAGCAACGCATTGGCTTTTTTTGCCGTGACTTTAAATAGACTGCAAAAATACCGTGCGCTGCGAAGGTTAAGGCATAAACAGCTTCTACACACGTAACCTGAATCAATCACTCCCACTCTATCGTGCTTGGCGGCTTTGACGAGATATCATATACCACACGATTAATACCTTTTACCTCATTCATAATGCGGCTTGATATCTTCTCTAAAACCTTGCCGGGCAACCTTGCCCAATTTGCTGTCATGGCATCATTGCTTGTAACAGCGCGCACACAAATAACATTTTCATAGGTTCTTTCATCGCCCATAACACCTACTGTTTTTAAGGGAAGAAATACACAAAACACCTGCCATAATTTTCTATACCAATCCGCGGCTTTTATCTCATCAATAAGAATACTATCCGCCTTACGCAGTATATCTAATCTGTATCTAGTTATCTCGCCAATGATTCTTACTGCAAGCCCCGGACCTGGAAACGGGTGCCTGTGTATTAATTCGTCGGGCATACCAAGTTCCTTGCCGAGAAGCCGTACCTCATCTTTAAACAGTTCTCTTAGGGGTTCTATTAGTTTGAATTTTAAATTTTTTGGCAACCCGCCTACATTATGGTGCGTCTTTATGGTAACAGAAGGCCCGCCAAATGCCGAATGAGACTCTATCACATCTGGATAGAGGGTCCCTTGTGCAAGAAATTTGATCTTGCCAAGAACCTTTGCTTCTTTTTTAAATATATCTATAAAAACCCTGCCTATAATCTTTCTTTTTCTCTCAGGATCTTTTATGCCTTTTAATTCTTTAAGAAAGATCTCTGATGCATCAATGAACTTTAGATTTATCCTGTAACGGCTTCTGAATCTTTTCCTTACAAGCTCTGCCTCGTTCTTACGCAATAATCCATTATCTATGAACATTGCTATCAGATTCTTTCCTATAGCCTTCTTAAGAAGGACAGCCAGGACCGAAGAGTCTACTCCTCCGCTCAAACCGCACAACACCTTTTCATCGCCGATCTCTTTTTTCAGGCTTTTATGGGACTTTTTTATAAAAGAGGGCATTGACCAGCTTTTTTTGCAATTTGCAATGTCAAATACGAAATTCTCTAATATTGCCCTGCCTTTTGGAGTATGCGCAACCTCTGGGTGGAACTGTAATCCATAAAACCTGTTTTTACTATCTTCCATTGCAGCTATTAAAGAATTATGGGTTGAGCCTATTATTTTAAAACCGGCGGGAAGCTTTACGATCTTATCGCCATGGCTCATCCATACAACCTCATTAGAGGCAATACCTTTAAATATGCTCTTTTTCGATTTTACAGCAATATGAGCCTTGCCATATTCCCTTAATTTAGCATTAGCAACCCTTCCCCCCAAAAGCCTTGCCATAAGTTGCGCCCCATAACAGATACCAAGAACTGGTATACCTATATCAAAAAGGCCCTTATGGCATATTTGGGCCTTTTTTGTAATAACGCTTGCAGGCCCGCCCGATAATATAACAGCGGATGGCTTTCTTTTTGAAAGCTCATCTGAATTTATATCATAGCGCACTATTTCAGAATAGATACCTAGCTCACGTATTCGCCTTGCTATCAGGTGCGTATACTGTGAACCAAAATCTAAAATAGCTATCCAATCTCCTGTCATAGCAGGCCTTCAATTCTTTTAATTTTTGATTCTATCTGGATTTGTAGATTATGAACAGCTGTTGGCTGTTTTAATATCTTTATTAAGGTCCTTGTAATAATCCTGTAAAGATTTCGGAAAGATCTTGCTCTTTTTAGCAGCATCAATGCCCTCAACAGTCGCCTCTGCAGCAGCCAAGGATGTTATATATGGTATCTTATACTGTATTGCATTCATGCGTATATAGCTGTCATCACTCTTACCTGTACGGCCAACCGGCGTATTAACAATAAGATGTATCTCCTTGTTTTTAATAGCATCAGAAATATTTGGCCTTCCTTCGTGCAATTTTTTCAACACGTTTGAATCTATACCGTGGCTTGCTAAGAAATCTGCCGTTCCTTTTGTTGAATAAATGTTAAATCCGAGTTTTTTAAATTTTTTGGCTGTCGGCAAAAGTTCTTCTTTATCCTTGTCTGCAACCGTCAACAATACGCTGCCTTCAATAGGCAGTTTTGCGCCTGCAGCCTCTTCTGCTTTATAGAATGCCAGTCCAAATGTATCGGCAATACCCATAACCTCTCCTGTTGCCCTCATCTCAGGGCCCAGGATGGGGTCAACCTCTGAGAACATGTTAAATGGAAATACCGCTTCTTTTACTCCTACATAGGGGATATCAATATATCTAAGTTCAGGAAAATCCTTTATTTTCTTTCCCAGCATCACCTGTGTAGCAATGTTTGCCAAAGACATATTTTTTATCTTTGAAACCAGCGGCACCGTGCGCGAGGCACGAGGATTTGCCTCCAGTATATAGACCTTGTCATTACATATAGCATACTGTATGTTCATAAGTCCGATAACACCGAGCTCTTTACCTATTATTGCAGTATACTTCTTTATAGTTTCAAGATGTTCTGCTTTAATGGTATATGTAGGTATTGCGCATGCAGAATCACCTGAATGCACGCCTGCAAGTTCTATGTGCTCCATAATTGCAGCTACAAAGGTATCTTCTCCGTCGCATAGTGCATCTACTTCTGTCTCAACCGCATCTTCCAGGAATCTATCTATAAGCATAGGGTGCTCAGGGCTTACATCTATGGCTTTTATAGCATATTTACGCAGCATCTCTTCATCATATACGATCTCCATGCCGCGCCCGCCAAGAACAAAAGAAGGGCGCACCATAAGAGGATAGCCTATCCTTTGGGCAAGGACAAGTGCTTCATCTAAAGACATGGCTGTGCCGCTTTCAGGCTGGGGTATATCAAGAACTATCATCTTCTGCCTGAAACTTTCTCTATCCTCTGAAAGCTTTATGCTCTCAGGCGTCGTACCTATTATCTTTACGCCATTATCCTTAAGTTCCTGTGCAATATTCAAAGGGGTCTGTCCTCCGAACTGCACAATCACGCCTTCCGGCTTTTCTTTTTCATATATACTTAAGACATCCTCAACAGTCAGCGGCTCAAAATAGAGTTTATCGGAGATATCGTAATCCGTAGATACTGTCTCGGGATTACAGTTTACCATGATGGATTCATAACCTGCGTCTCTCAGCGCAAAAGCTGCATGAACACATGTATAGTCAAACTCTATGCCCTGGCCTATTCTATTGGGCCCGCCGCCTAGGATCATTATCTTCTTGTTTGGCGATACATTTACTGAATCTTTCCCTATATATGTTGAATAGTAATAAGCTGCATTTTCTACTCCGCTTACCGGGATCGCTTCGTAGCGTTCATGCTTTCCTATGGAGATCCTTCTCTCCCTTACCTGCTTCTCTTTCACATCAAAAAGCCTTGCAAGATACCTGTCTGCAAATCCCCATTCCTTAGCTTTTTTTAATTGCTCATCGCTAAGCTTATTCCAACTAAGCCTAAGCATCTCTTCCTCAAACTCTACAAGCTCTTTCATCTCGTTAATAAACCAATTTCCTATATGAGTAAGATTGTGCAGGCCTTCTACGCTTGCACCTTTACGCAATGCTTCATACATAATGAATATACGTTCGCTTGAAGGATTTACTATTTTCTCTTTCAGCTGCTCCAATGACAAGTCCTTAAAAATCTTTGTTTGACCAAGGCCATATCTATTTATCTCGAGAGAGCGTATCGCTTTTTGGAATGCCTCTTTGAATGTCTTTCCTATGCTCATCACCTCTCCGACAGCTTTCATCTGCGTACCTAATACATCTGTAGCGCCGGGAAATTTTTCAAATGCCCATCTTGCAAATTTAATAACAACATAATCGCCGCTTGGTGCATATTTCTCAAGTGTTCCCTCTTTCCAATATGGCATCTCATCCATCGTTATGCCAGCAGCGAGTTTTGTAGAGATTCTCGCTATCGGAAAACCTGTTGCCTTGGAAGCTAATGCAGAAGAACGCGACGTCCTTGGGTTTATCTCTATAACAAGAAGCCTGTCGTCTGCAGGGTTATGGGCAAACTGTACATTTGTGCCCCCTATAACGCCTATAGCATCTACTATCTTATACGAAAAATCCTGCATGCGTTTTTGGAGTTTCTCAGGCACAGTAAGCATGGGCGCAGCGCAGAAGCTGTCTCCTGTGTGCACACCCATCGCATCTATATTTTCAATAAAACAGACTGTTATCTTCTGGCCCTTATGGTCTCTTACCACCTCAAGTTCAAGCTCTTCCCAGCCGAGTACAGATTCTTCTACCAACACCTGATTTATAATACTTGCAGCAAGGCCTCTGGCAACAATTATCCTGAGCTCCTCAACATTGTATGCTATGCCCCCGCCTGTGCCTCCCATAGTATATGCCGGCCTTAATACTACCGGATACTTGAGCATCTCTGCTATCTTTTCTGCTTCCTCAATAGAGTGGCATGGTTCTGACTTCGCCATATCAACACCAATCTTCTCCATGGCTTTCTTAAAGGCTATGCGGTCTTCACCACGTTCTATAGCATCTATCTTTACACCAATTACTTCTACATTATGTTTTTCGAGGATACCTGCTTTATAAAGACCGGATGAAAGGTTCAAACCTGTCTGCCCGCCCAAATTAGGCAGCAATGCATCAGGTTTTTCTATCTCTATTATCTTTTCTATAGTATCTACAGTCAACGGCTCAATATATGTCTTATCAGCTGTACCAGGGTCTGTCATAATAGTAGCTGGGTTCGAGTTGACTAAAACAACCTCATAACCTTCTTCCTTTAATGCCTTACATGCCTGCGTGCCTGAATAATCAAATTCACATGCTTGTCCTATGATAATAGGCCCTGACCCTATTATCAGAATCTTGTGTATATCTTTTCGTTTCGGCATAAAATCAAATCTCTTTTTGGTGCGTATTTAAAGCGTCATTATATCATATATGCATAGCATCTTGCAAATCTTTTCAGGGACGGTCCTCAAGCACAAGTTGTTGTGCTTGAGGACCGTCCCTGATGTAAATACCTTAAACAACACCCTGATCTAACATAGAATCTGCAACCTTAACAAAGCCTGCGATGTTAGCCCCGAACACATAGTTGCCAGGTTCACCATATTCATCCGCAGCTTCTTTAGCAGCCTTATGGATAGACTGCATTATGACTTTAAGGCGGGCATCAACCTCTTCCCGTGTCCAGGAAAGTCTTTGCGAGTTCTGGCTCATCTCTAAACCTGATGTGGCAACGCCTCCTGCATTTGCAGCTTTGCCCGGGCCGTATAATATACCGGCTTCAACAAACTTTTTTATGCCTTCAGGCACTGTAGGCATATTAGCGCCTTCTGCCACAACAAAGCAACCGTTATCAAGAAGCGTCTGAGCATCCTCCTTGCTTATTTCGTTTTGCGTTGCAGACGGAAATGCAGCCTGGCACTTTATGCCCCATGGTCTCTTGCCTTCATGGTAATCAACGCCGTATTTCGCGGCATATTCTTTTATTCGTCCCCTTTTTATATTCTTAAGCTCCATTACAAACTTGAGCTTTTCATCGGTAATGCCTTTAGAATCGTGCACAAAACCTGCAGAGTCTGAAAGCGTTACTACTTTTGCGCCAAGCTGATTAAGGTTTTCAACTGTATATTGCGCAACATTTCCAGAACCAGACACAACGCATGTCTTTCCTTTAAATGAGTCTTTGCGTGTCTTTAGCATTTCCTCAGCAAAATAGACTGTGCCATAACCTGTTGCCTCAGGCCTCATCAGGGATCCGCCCCAATTCAGGGACTTTCCTGTTAATACGCCTGTAAACTCATTACGCAGTCTTTTATACTGGCCATAAAGAAAACCGATCTCGCGTCCACCAACACCTATGTCCCCTGCCGGCACATCCGTATCAGGACCTATGTGCTTTGAAAGCTCTGTCATAAATGACTGGCAAAACCGCATAACCTCGTTATCTGATTTGCCCTTTGGGTCAAAATCGGAGCCGCCTTTGGATCCGCCCATGGCAAGGGTTGTAAGAGAATTCTTAAATACCTGCTCAAAAGCAAGGAACTTAAGTATGCCCAAATATACGGTAGGATGAAAACGCAAACCACCCTTGTACGGGCCTATTGCGCTATTAAACTGTATACGAAATCCACGATTGACCTGGACCTCTGCCTTATCATCAATCCATGGAACTCGAAACATCAAAACCCTCTCTGGTTCTGTTATGCGCTCTAAGATCTTTGCCTTTTCATATTTAGAGTTACGCTCCAATACCGGGCCTAGGCAGCTTAAAACCTCTTCTACGGCCTGGTGGAACTCTGCCTCACCTGGATTGCGTTTTTTTACCTGTTCAATTACCCTATTAACATAAGCTGACATCTTATCCTCCTTTTTTATTTTGGAATCGTTTAAAAAATATATCTTCTAAAACATCATTATATGGTTATAGAAATAGGCGTCTTTTTTTCAGCCACCCTGGCTGGACAAAAGACGCCTTTGTCATACAATGTGTAATATAGCATAAAACAAGATTATGTCAACATTAATTTTTGCCAATAAGATTTGAGATCCGGACGATCGATAATAGAAATGATATGTCGGGTATATTTTTCGCCTGTTACGCCCGTATCCCTTCCTGTTATAATCGTCTTCTTTTCAGCGCCGCAGGCATCAAGTGCCATATCTATCTTTTCAGCAGCTTCGGAATAACCTATATGCCTTAAGAGCATAGCGCTTGCCCGTATTATAGAACTGGGGTCAGCATATTTAGCCCTGCCCTCTTCCACCATGCGCGGGGCACTTCCATGTATCGCCTCGAACATTGACCAGCGGATTCCTATATTGGCGCTGCCGGCTGTACCTACGCCTCCCTGAAGCTGTGCAGCTTCATCCGTCAATATATCTCCGTAAAGGTTGGGGAGAACTATCACCCTGAAATCTTTTCTTCTTTCAGGGTCTATAAGCTTAGCGGTCATTATATCAATATACCACTCATCTAATTTTATATCTGGATATTCTTTTGCTATCCGGAATGCTGCTTTCGAAAAACGGCCGTCTGTTGTCTTTATGACATTCGATTTCGTAACAACAGTAACACGGCCTATGTCGTTCCTGGCGGCATATTCAAAAGCCATTCTGATAATACGCTCTGAGCCCTGCTCCGTGGCAACACTAAAATCTATGCTAATATCGTCAGTAATATCAAAACCATTGCTGCCAAGTATATAAGCGCCTTCTGTGTTTTCTCGGAAAAAACACCAATCTATTTCTTCTTTCGGTATCCTTATAGGCCGGACATTAGCAAATAGATCAAGGTGCCTTCTCATCGCCACATTAGCACTTTCTATATTAGGCCATTTACCGCCTGCCTGGGGTGTGGTTGTAGGCCCCTTTAATATCACATGGCAGCTTCTAAGTTCTTCTAATACATCATCAGGTATAGCCTTATTGTGTTTGACTCTGTTTTCTATGGTCAGACCGGATATATCCTTAAAAATAACTTTTTTGTTTTCAATTTCCTTTTGAAGCATATGCCTCAATACAGACTCTGCATGTCTTGATATCTCCTCTCCTATGCCGTCTCCGAAGCATACCCCTATTATAACAGGTGATACCTTGGCATAGTCAATTGCCTCAAGAGGTTTCTTCATCCTATTAACACGCTCAAGCTGATCTTTGACTATTACCGCAAATTTATCCTTTGCCTTTTCTATGGCATCATTATACATATATTGCACTTTCCCTTTTAAAGTATAGCTAAATAACGGTCGATCTCATGCCTTGTAACCTGCTTCTTGTATTCATCCCACTCATCTTTTTTATTTCTGATAAAATATTCAAATACCTTATCACCCAGGGCCCTTCTTACAAGAGCACTTTTCTCGGTTATCCTTATGGCATCATAGAGGTCATCAGGAAGCGAGTCTATACCTAACGACTGTCTTTCCTCTTCCGTCATTCTGTATACATTATTTGTCACCTGTTTCGGAAGTTTGTACTTTTTCTTTATACCCTCTAAGCCTGCTGCAAGCATCACTGAAAACGCCAGATAAGGATTGCACGCAGGGTCAGGATTCCTTAATTCCACTCTTGTGGCCATCTCTTTACCGGGTTTATACATCGGTACTCTTACAAGCGCTGACCTGTTTCTCTGAGCCCATGACACATAAACAGGGGCTTCATAGCCAGGGATAAGCCGCTTATAAGAGTTAACCCATTGGCAGCATATGGAGCATATCTCTGTAGCGTGCTTTAACAGCCCGGCGATAAAGTATTTTGCTGTATCGGATAGATGCGTTTTATCGTTTTTATTATAAAATGCATTTCTCTTGCCTTTAAATAATGACATATGCGTGTGCATGCCGCTTCCATTTATGCCATATACAGGTTTTGGCATAAAGGTGGCGTACATATTCTGCTGCATTGCCACCTCTTTTACTATCATGCGATATGTCATGACATTATCCGCCATAAGAAGTGCTTCGTTGTAGCGAAGGTCTATCTCGTGCTGTGACGAGGCTACTTCATGATGCCAGTATTCCACCTGTATCCCCATTTTCTCAAGCGCAAGAACTGTCTTTCTCCTTAAGTCCTGGCCTATGTCCATAGGCGTTAGGTCAAAATAACCACCCTTATCAAGTATCTCTGTGCCGCCTGCGTTCCTGAAATAAAAATATTCAAGCTCAGGCCCGATATTAAATACATATCCCATCTTCCTTGCTTCGGCAAGGTTTCTTTTTAAAACATACCTGGGGTCTCCTTCAAAAGGTTTCCCACTGCTGGGTTCAACAACGTCACAGAACATCCTTGCCACAGGCCCTTCCTCTGTATCCCATGGCATAATCTGAAAAGTGGATGTATCAGGCTTTACAACCATATCAGATTCCTCAACGCGCGAAAATCCTTCAATGGATGAGCCGTCAAAACCCATACCTTCATTCAGTGCGTGCGACAGTTCCTGGACAGGTATGTCAAAACTCTTTAAAAATCCCAATACATCGGTAAACCATAAACGCAAAAAAGCTATCTTCCTCTTCTTTACGACTTTAAGTATTTCCTGTTTCGTCATTTTAATCTCCTTTTCGTTAAAAAACTTCTCTTTCCTCGCTATAAGATAAATCAAGGAAATTTCGCAGCTTTCTACTGCGTATAGGATGGCGCAGTTTTCGCAGGGCCTTTGCCTCTATTTGCCTGACCCTTTCTCTTGTAACATGAAATATTGTACCTACCTCTTCCAGGGTTCTGGGATAACCGTCTCCTATGCCAAATCTTAATTTCAAAACCTGCTTTTCCCTGTCAGTTAATGTGTCAAGAACACCGTCCATCTGCTCTTTCAGCATGCCATACGCGGTAGCGCTAGCAGGAGACATCGCCCTTTTATCTTCTATAAAATCCCCAAAATGAGTATCTCCCTCATCACCAACAGGTGTCTGAAGTGATATCGGCTCTTGGGCAATCTTTAATATGCCCCTTACTTTCTCGACAGATAAATCCATATGCCTTGCAATCTCTTCAGGTGTCGGCTCCCTGCCGGTCTCCTGGACAAGTGAACGTGATACTCTTACAAGGCGATTTATAGTCTCTGTCATATGGACAGGTATTCTTATTGTCCTTGCCTGATCAGCGATAGAACGCGTAATGGCTTGGCGTATCCACCATGTTGCATAGGTCGAAAATTTATAACCTCTTTTGTATTCAAACTTATCCACAGCTTTCATAAGCCCAATATTACCTTCCTGTATCAGGTCTAGAAATGAAAGCCCTCTGTTTGTATATTTTTTGGCAATTGAGACTACAAGCCTTAAATTTGCCTCTACAAGGCTTTTCTTGGTTCGCTGGAAACTGGCCTCTTTCTTTCTGATGATAAATAAACGCTGTTTTATCTTGTCATAGTTTTCGCCAAACTCACGTTCTATTGATCTTATGTCTTTTTTAAGCCTAGGTATATTTTTATATTTTCTGGCCATTTTAAGGCGGGCTATCTCTCGTTGTATTCTTTCTATCTGCTCAAAATGTATCTTTATCCTAAAACCCATCTCCTCTATAAAAGTGGTGACAAGGCCGAACTTGCATAAGAGTTCTTTTATGGTCTTTGGGCTTTTCGTCCTTTTTAATTTTTTAAGGAGTTTTGAAATCCTTGTAACGGGTTTTATTTTTGTAGGCTTTAAGTCTTCTTTCATGTAATCTTCGGGATTTAATTCCTCATTGACAATCTTCTCTGCCAGTTCTTTCACATACTCGACACTCAATCTGCAATCAAATATAACATCGCGAAAACCATTTTCAGCTTCTTCTATTCTCTTGGCAAGGCTGACTTCCTCTTCTCTTGTAAGAAGAGGTATCTGACCCATCTGCCTTAAGTACATCCTGACAGGGTCATCCATCGGGCCATCCACCTTAGGAACAAGGGCGTGTTTCGCCGCCTTGTCCTTTTCCTTGGCAGTTTCAGAATCAAGCAGTTCTATCTTTTCCCTGTCAAGGGTTGAGAGTATTTCATCTATCGCTTCTGATGATGTTATATCCTCAGGGAGTATGCGGTTTATCTCATCAAAGGTGAGGTAGCCCTTTTTCTTCCCGAGAGTTATAAGCTCTTTTATCTTCGATGCGGGCGCATGGCTCGATTTTTTCGCTATTTTTGGATTAGAGTTGATAACTTTAGGCAAAGCACTTTTTTTAGACGGCTTTTTATCTGGTTTATTACGCAAAGGTTTTCCAGCTTTCTGCTTTTTTTTCTTACCCATTAAACCCTCTCGCTCTTTAATGTATCGAGCGTTTTTATAAGTTTCATAATCATTATATCATCACCTTCTAATTCCGCTTTTTTTATAAGTGAGGTCAGGCCTTGCTTTTTTAAAATCATATTATCGCGCTTTATGCGGATAACACAGTCATGAAGGGTCTTTTCCCGATCTATCAGTTTTTCTGTTTCCTCGAGTGATTCATATATAATATGACTTAAATTCTCATCATTTATCTGGTTTATAACCTTGCGCTCGTTGGGCGTATTGTTGGCATCAAGCATCTGGTATATAACATCTATTATCCTGCGCATATCAGGGCTTACGAATTCTTCTTTTTTAAGAACAGATTTTACCTCCTGGGCTATGGCAGGATCTTCCATCATAAGACTTACAACCATCTTTTCAGCCGGGCGTATCTTGTTTTCATGCTTTATGGTTTTATCTTCACCTAAATATGAATAATCGAGCTTAACCTTGGCCAGTTCCTCTAAAAGAGCGTCCTCTGATATAAAAAGTGTCTTTGAAAGCCTCTTTATGTAATCAGACCTTAAAACCTCGTTTTCGATTCTCTTTATCGTAGGAAGCATCTCTGCAGCTATCTTTGTCTTGTCCTCGCTCTCAGCAGGATTAAATCTGTTAAGGAGCAGCTTGAGCTTGTAATCAAAAAGGTTCTGAGCTGACTCTATGACCTTTAATAGTTTATCGCTGCCGTGTTGGCGCACATAGCTGTCTGGGTCCATTCCCGCAGGCAGGCTGACAATCTTTACAAACAAGCCTTCTGAAACCAGGAGATCCAAACCCCTTAACGAAGCCGCCTGGCCTGCTTCATCAGCATCATATATGATAACTACATTATGGGTTAACCGCTTTATAAGCCTTATCTGCTCAATCGTAAGGGCTGTCCCGAGAGTGGCAACCATATTTTTAACACCATTCTGAAAGGGAAGAATCAAATCTAAATAACCCTCTACCACAACCGCGTAATCTTTTTTCCGGATTTCATCCATAGCAAAGTTCAGGCCATATAAGTGCCTGCCCTTTACATATATTTCAGTCTCCGGTGAGTTCATATACTTTGGCAGAGAATCGTCTAATACCCTGCCGCCAAAAGCTGCTATCTTAGAACGAATATCAAATATGGGAAAAATGACCCTGCTTCTGAACCTGTCATAAAAACTTTCATTTTTACCAGATATAATCAAGCCTGCTTTTTCAAGAACGGTTTCTGAAATCCCTTTTGATTTGGCAAATTTCAAAAAGCTATCCCACTCTGTTGATGAATAACCTATCTTAAAAAGCGATACTGATTCCGCATTAAGGCCTCGTTGCGCCAAATATTTTCTGCTGGAAGCGGCCTTGCTGGAACCTACCAATACGGCATTATAATAATTTGCGGCAAGCTCATTTATGCGGTACAATCCGGATGTGGCTGATCTCTTTGCCTGTCGGGCTCCGAAACCACCTTTCATGTCAGACAGATCAACCCCGGCTTTATCGGCTAATATTCTTAATGCCTCCATGAATTCCAGGCTTTCATGCTTCATCACAAAAGATATCATATCCCCTCCTGCCCCGCATCCAAAACAGTGATATATGCCTTTAACAGGGCTTACCACAAATGAGGGCGTCTTTTCATGATGAAACGGGCAGCATGCCTTAAAATTCCTGCCGGCTCTTTTTAACAGGATATAACTTCCTACTATATCAGCTATATCCAGTTTTGACTGTATCTGCTCTATTATATTTTCTAAATCCTTAGCCATTAATGATTCACTTTTCCCTATCTTTTAACCTTGATATAACCGGAGCATGGTATGATATTTAATTGCCTCTTAGGATCAATAGCGCCAAGCAGGAGATTCATTCCCAGGCTGTCGCTTGATATATGCCCAGCTATCAATATATTTAGTTTATGTTTTTTTGCTTTCTTGAAATTCTCCTCACTCATATGCATACCTATAATAGTCTTTACCCCGGCTTTGACAAGCTCTGGGAATATTTTCTTTGAACCCCCTGTACCGCCTGTCATTTCCACTATGACCTTACCGCATGGATTTGACGCCTTGCCCAATATCATACGTGGGCCTGTGCCTGTTGTAATAGCGTATTTATATTCCGCTTCTTTTGATAATAGGTCTATAATATCCTGCACTGTCTTTGGCTTATTTTTTGATATCAGGTTGTTAAGATATGCCGAGACACAGTTATCAGCAACCGTATGTGTACACATAAAAGGAATACCTAAGAGCTCTGCCGTATTAACCGGGCGCATAACATTGGCAGGGTGCATCTTCCTGCTTACCTCCTCTATTCTTTCATCGAGCATCTCTTTTGCCTTTTTTCTGGAAACACCGGCATTTTCGAGAATATCAAGCTGTATGCTCATGACATTATGCAGTCCCGATAAAGCAAAACCTTCGGGATGATGCGAGAGTATAAGGTCTATCCGCTTTCCCTTTTTCTTAAGCGTCTCGGCCAGAAGTATCTCCTGAGTTTCCATATCTATACCTGCTAAAACATTCTTTATGTCTTTTGATGGGTCACCATAAAGGATCCTGCTGTCGCTGTAAGGGTTTAAAAGCCGTTCTTTATCAAATACCTTTTTATCCTCAGGGCTTAAATTATCATATTCTTTTTTTACAAACAGCAAAAAATCCTTAACACCTTTTTCTCCTCTCGGATCACGCTTTATGCCTTCTTCCACACCAGCATTATAGATATTTTTTAACTTCAATTTTTTCGGTCTCCTTATAGCGATTTAATGTTCGGATTTAATTGCTTTTCGAGGTGAGATCAAAGATTGCGGCCTGCCTCTGTTCTTCCGGAAGCCAGAATGTAAGAGATGTATAGGTACCTTCAACCGCTTTAACTAAAAATTTTCCTGAAAAAGATTTTACCTCAATAGACTCTTTTAAATAATTGTTCGGTATAAGGCCGGCGGCCAATATAATTATCCCTGATAAAATTACGCCTCTTCCAAAACCGATTACACCTCCACCAATTCTTTCAAGCTGTGGCACGAATTGCACATTCAGTATTTTAAGCAATAATGCCAGCCCATATTTAAATATAAGGCGCACAAACTGCGCAATTATTATAAAGCATAAAAACTGCGAAAGCCAGACAGGCAGTTTAAAATTTATCACAAGAACATCTGCCGTCCGGCTATACCATAAGACCGCGCAAATAAGGCTTACCAAAACACCAAAAAAATTAAAAAGTTCTGCGGTAAGGCCAAGTTTTACGCCTATATATAGAGTTCTAAGTATTAGAACTAATACTACTACATCCAACCAGTTTACGCTTTTTAATATTTCCATATAGATTATTATAAAAGTTCAGTAAAATATACCACACAACCTGATAAAAGTCAAGGCTTTGCAATAATATTAAATCTCAAACTTCAATAGGCCGTTTATGCCTTTGCCTGCGCAGCGATGGTATTTTTGCATCTTAGCTAAAATTAAGGCAAAAAAAGCCAAATCGCTGCGCAGGCAAAGGCATAAACGGCAATAAATATCTATAAATTCACAATATGCACACTGAGAAACTTTTCAACTGCCTTTACCGCTTCTTCTTTAAGCCTTGCGGGACTTTGCGCTATCCATACTGTAAAATTATACAGCTCTTGATTATCCGCTTTAATCCATTTATTATTCTTGTAAAGAAAAACAAAAAGAGTGGTCATTGCAATTCTTTTATTGCCATTCTGAAAAGGATGATTTTTTATCATCAGGTAGAAAAGCATCGCGGCTTTTGCAATAAGCGATGGATACAGGGCCTTTCTACTGAATCGTTGAAAAGGCGCGGCTATACAGCTTTCTAAGATATTAGGAAAACGTGTAGAAAAATCCGGTATTGGCTCACTGAATAACATAGTCTCCTTGGCTAATCTAAAAGCAACATACTCCACCTCCTTTGCTGTAATTTGCTGCATCACTCATCCCCTAACATTTTTAGCGCTTCACCATATTCATAAACTGTTTTCTTGACAGCTTCCACTATATTATTTTTACTCTTCTGTGTAAGATTTTTACCTGAGATATTAGACGCGGATATAGCATAGACCTTGCCTATTCTTATTGCCTCTATCTGGCCTTTCTTAACTCTTTTGTATACCGCTATCCTGCTTATACCTAATATCTTTGCTAACTGTGCTATTGAAATATATTTTTCGCTTTCCATCATTGTTCTCCAATATGTTAACATAAATAATATAAGTTAACATTAGTTAACTTTACATAACAAGATTAACATATAATATCGAAAAGTCAAGGTCTTGCGTTAAATACAGTGTTCGGTTAACAGCTAGCTGGCAGACTGGACTGACCTTATAAAGGCATCAACTACAATAGGATCAAACTGGCTGCCCTTTTTATCCTCAAGTTCTTTTAAGGCCTCTTTTTTTGTCATGGCTTTTTTGTGGGGCCGGCCGCAGGTCATGGTATCATAGGCATTACAAGCCGCTATTATGCGCGAGGCCATCGGTATCTCATTTCCCCTTAAACCATCGGGATAACCAGTACCGTCAAAATTTTCATGGTGATGCCTTATTATATTAAAACTATCCTCTATTTCTCTTATGGGTTTTAATATCTTCTGGCTTATAATAACATGCTCTCTAAGTTTTTTGTTTTCATCCGGTGTAAGTTTAGACCGCTTCTTAAGTATCTTATCCGGCACGCCTATCTTACCTATATCATGAAGGATTGAGGCAATACGTAGTGTCTCGTAAAAAGAGTCCGTGAAATTCACATACGGAAGAAGCTTCTCGAGTTCTTTTGTTGCTGCTATGGCATAATCGCTTGACTTTAAGGAATGGGCATGCGTGTAACCGTCTTTTGAATCAATCGCAAAGCTAAATGCTGAGGCCGCGTCTAAAAATAATGTATGTTCTTCTTTATAAAGCATTTCGAGTTTTACTATTCTCTCATTAAGCTCTTCGTTCATGCGGGCATTTTCAAATGCCACTGCCGCGTTATTTGCAAGGGTAGATAAAAGTGAGAAATCATCCCTTATGTATATATTACCTGATAGTTTCGCGCCCAACACAAGAAAACCTATCATCTCCCCTCTTAAAAAACTCGGAACGCATAATACAGCACCCATCTTTTCCATGGATACCCTTATATGGTCAACCGTCCTTTTCAGCATAAGCTTTTGCGGAAAAACACGTTCTCCTTGTATCCAGCCTATTATACTCTCATAGCTTATAGGCTCTTTTTTTTCGATCAGCCATTTAATAAGCGGGCTTTCCGCGTCTATTTTATCTAATGTCTGCTGGTCCTTAAAACCGCGATATACTTCGCGCAAATAAGTATTCGCTGTCTTGTTAAATATATATACAGCGCAACCTGTAACCCTTATCTCTTTTGATATAAATCTGACCATAAGCTTAAGAAGTTTTTTAGTATCGCTTATAAGCGTCATGCCTTTGGCGATATTTTTTAAGGCCAGCATATAATCGTAACCGCGCTGGTATAAAAAGGTATCGGTGATCTTGGCAAGAAGTTGTTCTAATGGCCTTATAAATATCGTTAACATACAAAGCGCCGCAACAGGAACCACCCATCGGTTCAGATTAAAGTTTATTGATAGAAATCTCTGCAATATAAAAACAGAGGCCACAAAACTTCCTACAATAACCCCATATAAAGCGGAAAATATAAGCGTTCTTCTTTTTACAATCTCAAAACCCATCAGACGAACTGTGTATGTGGCAATAGCTACAAAAAGGTTTGAGGCTGCCACAAAATACAAGGCCATCGGCCCTAATAAGGGCACATGCACATCATAAACGGCAAAGAATATTAAACTACCGCCGCTTAAACCGCATAGGCCCGCTATGGTAACATATTTTATCTGTTTTTTACCTATATCACTTAACCGCGCAAATGATTTATATATAAGATAATGCGCATAAGCAGGATATGCTATAAAATAAAGCATAAAAAGCATGTAGAAGATGCCCGGGTCTGCTACATGCATACCCAGATTAAATGCTACCCCTTTTACAAAATACGGGGTGAAATTTAATAGGGCAAAACACCCCGCAAGGATATAACCAATTAAAGCTGTATGTTTTTGGTTATCCGACAAACGCATAAGCTTTACAATAAAATGAAAATATAATACAGGGATAAAGGATACGCCTACATGGCAGAATCTGACCAATAACAGGATATGCGCGCTGTTGTTAAAAACACTGGCTAGCAAAATGCCGAAAGAAAATGCAGCTATAGAAAGCATGAGAAGGAAATAACTTCTTACAATATTGCCCCCTCTTCCTTTTACAAATATAAGGGTTCCAAGAAAAAGGGTTATCGCGAGCGTAAGAAGTGCTCCTATTATATAATTAATTTTGTAGTAGTACATAATCATCCTCTGTCGTTGCGAACTTTGCGAAGCAAAGTGAAGCAATCCAAAGTCCATAATTTTATCTTATGATTGCTTCCCGCCACGCTTCGCTCGCGGCTAAAGGCTTAAATGTTCGCTCGCAAAGACAAATCGTCTCATCTTATCTTTCCTTCCTCAAATGCCCTTAAGAATGCAGCCACCATATAAGGATCGAACTGCGCGGCAGCATTTTTCTGTATCTCTTCCCTGGCAACCATGGCATCTAAACCTTTTCTATAAGGCCTATTTGATGTCATTGCATCAAAAGTATCAGCAACAGATATTATCCTTGCCATGAACGGTATCTCATCAGACTTAAGCCCTTCAGGGTATCCTTTGCCATCATATCTTTCATGATGATATTTTATGCCGCCTATAAGATCCCTCAGGCCCTTTATATGAGAAACTATATCAGCACCCACCGACGGATGTGTCTGCATCTGTTTTTCTTCTTTAGGCGTAAGTTTTGCCGGCTTGTGCAGTATATCATCGGGGACACCGATTTTACCTACATCATGAAGAACAGCCGCTACCTGAAGCCTCTGCCTGAATAAAGGGTTTTTATCAACCTCATTGACAGGACCTATATAATCTAAAATAGCCAGGCTTATATTAGTCACTCTCTCTGAATGGCCGTGCGTATAAGAATCTCTTGCATCTATCGCCGCCGCAAAAGCAATGGAGGCATGCATAAACAGCCTGTGTTCTCTTTTATAAAGGGCTTCAAGCTCATTTGCCTTTTTATCTATCTCGAAATATAGCTGTGAATTCTTGAGCGCTATTGCCGCCTCATTAGATAAGGCGCTAAAAAGATTAAGATCCTCCTGCGAGAAAAAATCACCTGACTTTTTCTCCCCAAGCACCAAAACCCCTAAAAGCTCATCCCTAAAAAAACAAGGAACACATACCGCGGCATTTAAATCCTGCATCCTGTGTTGTATCTGCACAAGATCTGACTTTAGCACTCCAAAAGCACTTCTTCCTGAGGTATTGCTTATCCATTTTTGTACCTCTTCTAATGTAAGGGGGTTCTTCTTTTCAAAAAGCCACGCTATCAAAGGATTCTCGGGGCTTAAGTTTATAAATTTATCCCTGACACTTCCCCGTGATGCCTTCATTAGATAGCGCGCCTGCTTGTTGTCATATAAAAGCACGGACGCGCCGGCCAGCTTAAGTTTTGCTGATATGACGTGGAGTATAAGGCTAAGAAGTTTTTTGGGGTCACGTATCTTGGACATGCCTTCCGCGGCATCCTGCAAAGTTTTTTGATATTCAAATCTTTTACGGAATAGGTATTTCCCCACGACTTTATATACAAGTTTTTCTATGGGCCGTATTGCAAAGGTTACGAGAAGCATTGAAAAGGCAGGTATAACCCACTGGTTTAGGCCTATATAAGGCTGCAGGATCTGCTCACCAGCTGCGATTGCAAGCATAAACAGGCCAATGGAAAACCCGAATATACCCGCAAATATCGCTGTTTCGCGGATTATTACTTCGATGTCGGCCAGGCGATAACGAACTATAGCTATTCCTACTATCAATATATGCAACCAAACTATGTAGCAGCCTAAAGGCGGAAATTGAATATTGTACCATAACGGAAATGTAGACGCCCCTCCGATAAAACCAATAAAAGAAGCAACTAAAACATATGTTATTTGGTTTTTCTTAAACCCTGCTGATAGTTTCTGGAATTTAAGTAACAAGTACACTGCAAATAGAGA
>Ga0208325_1000096_pt1 | contig 23779 bp, 21 predicted proteins | sample PL_2010_330m_FD_185486 | JGI IMG/M metagenome (GOLD analysis project Ga0208325, IMG submission 185486) | Freshwater microbial communities from Powell Lake, British Columbia, Canada to study Microbial Dark Matter (Phase II) - PL_2010_330m... | ecosystem: Environmental > Aquatic > Freshwater >...
GAGATATAGGAAATGGTTCCTACTACTTTGATAGGGTAAACTTCAAGCTTGACCAGGACGGAGGCGGCGCGGCCGCCTTTGACGGCAATTCTAATTATATCTACGCGAACAACGTCTATTTTGACGGTCATTCAGGCGGCAACACCAATTTAACCGTGAGCGACCTAACCGTGAGCCATGACAACGGCCGAATTTATGTCGGTAATAGTAACAAACCCGGCTCTATCAACATAAGCGGCAGTATTGCAGTAGACACCTTCTATATCGATTCCAACAGTTTTATTACACAAACAGGCGGAACGGCAATTTCAGGAACTACCCTTACCGCAACAGCAGTAACCGCCATTACACTTGATTCGGCAACCAACAATATGACTACAGTAAACCTGACCTCCGGGAGTGACCAGAACATAACTTATACCGACGCAGATGCCGTAGACATAGCGCTTGCCAATGCGGCAGGAGGCGATGTTTCAATTACGGCAGGAGGAAATGTTACTGACTCAGGCACTATCACAGCTAATCTCCTGACTGTGGATACTTCAGGCGCAGCTTCATTAGGTGCGATCACGCTTAATTCGGCGGCAAGTAATGTAAGCACAATAAACTTAACCTCCGGGAATAACCAGAGTATAACTTACACTGATGCCGGCAGTGTAGCTGTAGAGCTTGCAAACGCAGGCGCGGGCAACTTTACTTTAACCTCGGGAGGCGCCGTAACTGAAAGCGGCGCAGGTGTAGACGTAATAGCAGGTGTCCTCACAGTAGATGCGCAAACAGGAATAGACCTTGATACCACGGTAACAAGCCTTGACCTATCCACTGCCGGCGCAGGTAACATCACAATCGATGAGACAAACGCCATCATATTAACTGATGTGGATACAGCAAATGGTTCCATTACAATTACAGCAGCGGGAGCAGTTACAGCCACTGATGTAGCATCACTTACTGACAATGATGCCAACGATATCTCCATAACCGGGGTAGGCATAAATGTAGTCTCTGTTAATGCCGGCGCAGCCGGTGATGCCACATTAGATGCAGGCACAGGAGCCATCGCTCAAAGTGGTGGCGGAGTAGATATTGTCGCGGATGTCCTTACTGCAGACGCCCAGACCGGTATAGACCTTGATACCACAGTAACAAGCCTTGACCTATCCACTGCCGGCGCAGGTAACATCACAATCGATGAGACAAACGCCATCACCATAACCGATATAACCTGCGCAAACGGAAACATCCAGGTGACAAATGCCGCAGGCGACATGAATCTATTGGTTACGACCGCAAATGGAAACACTGTTACCCTTGAGGCAACGACAGGCGCCATCACAAACGGCAACGCCGCCGCCACAAATGTAACAAGTACCACCCTTGATATAACAGCGCTGAATGACATAGGAAGCGCGGCCTCGCCGTTAACCGCGGATATAACCACCTTAACAGCAACCTCAACAGGAGGCGGCAATATCTATATAAACATAGTAGGCGATAGAGTCATAATCGACAATGTAAACCAGAACTATACCTATAGCCTGTTTACCAATAAAATCGTTGACATAAGAAATCTCACGGTAACAGGCGCCGGAAACTCAAGCAACATAACTACTTCATTCGGCGACATCATCGTGAAGAACGTAACCTGCGACGGCCCGGTAAATCTTACAACCCAATCCGGCTCCATGGTTGATAACGTGAGCAACATCAGTGGTACCCGGGGCAACTTCTCCGTCACCGGCATAATAGGCACCCGCGAAGACCCGATAAATATCAACTTGGACGAAGTATTCCTTTATCCCTTGAGCCAACAGGGCGGATTCTCCGGCGCCCTGACCGGCCGCGCCGGCTCTATCGCTACTACCGATGCCCCGGGGCTGGTTACCATGAACGGGAATATCGTGCATGTCCCGAACACAATCAAAAAGACCCTGGGGAGCGATAACGCCGTGATGTACGAAGACGAACGATATGAGGCATCACAACCTGTCCTTAAACTCCTGACAAACCTCGCGAACACAATAGTAGTACCTGAAGTATACGAGGTTGTAAGCCCTTACATCGACACAACCGGCTATATACTTGAAACTCCATATGACTTTAGTACAGGGCCGTATTTACAGTAATATGGTACTGATATAACAATAAGGTTGCCGCATAGTTCATACTGTGATAGAATCAAAACGGTTTAGTAAATAGAAGAACTTCCACAAAAGGAGGACAGATGAAAAAGGTTTTTGCGTTGTTTATAATAGCGGTATCATTCCTTAGCTTTGTTGGTATTGCCCAGGCTGCCAGGCAGCAAAAAAAGGTTGCTCCGCAGAAAGAGAGGATTGTCCCAAGAAAGGTCGAAATTGATACAAACGCTGACGGAAAGCCGGACCGCATCGAGAATTATGACATTGACGGCGCAATAACAAGCATAGAGGCAGACACAGATTACAATGGGACGACCAACGAATGGCTTTATTATGAAAAGGCCAAATTAATCAAAGCAGCTAAGGATACAAACGGCGACGGAAAACAGGATACCTGGATAACTTATTAGGAAACCGTTCCCAAGGTTACTTCTGGATTTCCCGCCCGGGTTATGATAAAATCCTTATCGGCAAATATGAAGAATACGTTTTTTATTTTATTAATATCCGCGCTACTTACGGTGCCTTCCCCGGCGCAGGTTAAGCATGCGGACCTGGCCGGCAGGTGGTATTCGGACTCGGAGGAAGAGCTTGGGCGTGAGCTTCGCTCTTACCTTGACGCTGTCGCCCCACCCGAAATAAACGGCGAGATTATAGCGCTCATATCCCCGCACGCGGGACTGATTTTTTCCGGGCCGGTCGCGGCCTACGGCTTTAAGGCGATACAGGATCAGGACATAGAGACCGTTGTTGTGGTAGGGTTTAGCCACAGGGAAAATTACGATTTCATCGCCGTTCTTGACGACGAAGAATTCGAAACGCCCATCGGCAACGTTAAAATTGACCGGAAAATTACAGGGGAACTCATAAAGAGAAATCCGAAGATCCACGCCTATCCAACGGCTTTTTTCGGGGAGAATTCCATAGAAATGCAAATCCCGTTTTTACAGATGGTATTAAAGGATTTTAGAATGGTTTTAATTGCCATGGGGCGCCAGAGCTTTGAAAACTCAAGGATCCTCGGGAGGGCGCTCTACGAGGAATTTAAAATGAAGGGCAAATTTTTACTTCTCGCGAGCACGGATCTGAGCCATTACATGCAGTATGACCGGGCCGAAAGAAACGATGCCAGAACAATCGCCCTCATAAAAGAGATGGACCCGGATAAACTTTACCGGGAGAGCCTTGTGGAAGGGCACCACTTCATGTGCGGCTACGGAGCGGTTACGGCGACAATGATCGCCGCGGAGAAACTCGGCGCTGGCAAGGCCATGATACTTAAATACGCGAATTCCGGCGATACCACCGGCGATAAAAGCCGGGTGGTAGGCTATCTTAGTGCCGCATTTGTACGAGAGACGAAGGACGAAAGACGCTTGTCCGCCGCCGCCGAAGCTGAACGCGAAAGCAATTCAGCGAAGGCGGAAGGGACGAAAGAAGGGGACAACAACATGTTAAACGAAAAACAAAAGAAGAAAATGCTGAAACTGGCGCGGGATTCGATCACTCATTACTTAAAAACCGGCAAGCGCTTAGAGCTCAAAGAAGCCGACCCGGTTTTAAACAGGGAAATGGGCTCGTTTGTTACGCTTCATGAACACGGCCGCTTAAGGGGCTGTATAGGAAACATTGTAGGCCGGGGGCCTTTTTATAGTACCGTGCGGGACATGGCCGTGGAAGCGGCGACGGGCGACCCGAGATTCCCGTCCGTAACACTTGAGGGGATGAAGGATATCGACATAGAGATATCAGCGCTCTCACCTTTAGAAAAAATCGAGGACCCGGAAAAGATCGTGATGGGAAAACACGGCGTAGTTGTAAGAAGCGGTTTTGCCGGCGGCGTCTATTTGCCGCAGGTTGCCACTGAGACCGGCTGGAACCGCGAAGAGTTTATGAATTCGCTCTGCGGCCAGAAAGCCGGCATGCCCCACGACGCGTGGAAAAAAGGCGAATGCGACATGTATGTTTTCACCGCGGAAGTTTTCGGGGAGAAGAACACGAATTAACACGAATAGAAATGAGTAGATTTTACGCGCCGAAAGAAAACATTAAGGGTGATTTGGTTTATATCGAAGGACGCGAGGCAAGGCATATTCTGAATGTCATGCGCCTGGGCGAAAGCGACAAGGTCGTTGTTTTCGACGGTACGGGCAAGGAATATACGGGATTCATAAAACAGGCGAAAACAAAATCCCTCGTGGTCGAAATAATTACCATGAAGACGCCGAAAGCCGAATGCCTCCCGGAAATTACTCTCGCGCAGGCAATACCCAAAAAAGAAAAAATGGACTACATAGTCGAGAAGGCAACGGAACTCGGCGCGCGAAAAATAGTTCCCGTTATAAGCGAAAGGACGGTTGTAAAACCGGACGAGAAAAAGGCGCTTGACAGGGTAGAGAGATGGAAAAAAATAGCGAAAGAAGCCGCGAAGCAATGCGGCAGGACCGACGTGCCCGAGGTGGAAGGGGTCCTGAAATTTTATAACGCCGCCTGCAACCTCGATAAATTCGACCTTTCCCTCATAGGGTGCCTTTCGGATGACAGCGTACGGCTCAGGGACGCGATTTCCGGATTTAAAGGCGGCAGCGTTATTATTTTTATCGGCCCCGAAGGTGACTTTACGCCGGACGAAATAACGATGGCAAAAAACGCCGGGTGTAAAAGCGTATCCTTCGGCAGCAGGGTTCTTAAAAGCGATACCGCCGGGCTTTTTGCTCTTTCGGTTTTAAACTATGAATTTTCCCGCTAATTCCGATAATCCTACCTTCGCAATCAGAACCCTCGGATGCAAAGTTAATCAATACGAGAGCCAGGCCATGCGCGAGGAGCTCGTGCGAAGAGGCTTTGTCGAAAAAGCCGGCAAGGAAAAAACCGATTTTTTCATAATAAATTCCTGCACGGTCACGGCTAAAGCCGACAGGGATACTCGGAGCCTAATTCGTCGCTTTCACAAGGCAAATCCCCGGGGAAAGGTTATTGTTACAGGTTGTTATGCGGAGCTGGCCAGCGATAGGGAAACACTTGCGAACATGCCGGGTGTCGCGCAGTTAATACGAAATAGTGAAAAGGCGAATATAGCCGGTATGCTTATTTCGTTATTGCGAGCGAGCCTGAACATAGCGAAAGCGAGCGAAGTAATCTCAAACGAAGAGATTGCTTCGGTTGCCTTCGGCAACCTCGCAATGACAGAGAAAAGGTGCCTCGCAATGACAAGTGGCGGTATGAAAATCACGGACTTTAAAGATCGCAACCGAGCATTTATCAAAATTCAGGACGGGTGTGACCACAGGTGTTCCTACTGCAAGGTCAGCATTGTTCGCGGCCCCGGAAGGAGCAGGCCTTCCGGGGAAATTGTGGAAGAGGCGCGGGCGCTCGTCGAAAAAGGTTTCAAGGAGATTGTTTTAACCGGTGTCTCTCTCGGCGCCTGGGGGAAGAGCCTAACCGACTCGAACGAACCGCCGCGGCCATCGACGGACGGTTGGGAAGATGATTTGGCGGGGCTTGTGAAAACAATTTCCCGTCTTGAAGGTTCGTTCAGAATCCGCCTGAGCTCGATAGAGCCGGGATGTGTTACGGAGGGGCTTATCCGCGAAGTTAAATCAAATGATAAGTTATGCAAACATTTGCACATACCGCTCCAGTCGGGGGACGACAAAATCCTAAAACTCATGAACCGGACTTACACTGCGAAAAAATTCACGCGACTCGTAAAAAAAGTCAGAAAGTATATTTCCGACATAGCCATTACTACGGACGTCCTTCTCGGATTTCCGGGGGAGGATAATAGGAGCTTTCAGAAGACAGCGAAATTTATAAAAGCCATAAGGCCGTCGAGAATACATGTTTTTTCCTACTCGAAGAGGGAAGGGACGGCCGCGGCGAAACTCAAAAGTTACACGACCAGGGAAGAAGTAAGGGAGAGAGTGAGTATCCTAACCGATTTAGACAAGCGCCTTCAAGCGGACTTCGCGAAGTGCCTTATCGGCAGACGTCAGGAAGTCCTTGTCGAAAGCCAAAGAGACCGTTCCACCGGCCTCCTTACCGGATACACGGACAGGTATGTCCGCGTCTTTACTGACGGCCCGGACTCGCTTAAAAATTGCCTGGTTTCAGTCAGGTCAGGGCCGTCTCGTTATTCCGAGCTATCCACACCTGTAGTGGAAGTTTAAACCTCGCAAAGTATAATATTTTGCGTTTTATAGGGCAGCCGCCTATCGAATCTGTGCGGAGTATTATACTCCGCCCCCGGTAATGTAAAATATTGTGGGCACTTTCAACATGTCATTGCGAGGTCTGCAAACGAAGAACAGGGCGGTCTCGCAATGACGGAGAAACGAAGGGCCCAATTATCTTGACATTACTTACGCCCCCCCCTGCCTTGACAATGGGTAAATTATGTGATATACTCTGTAGCACTTTGTCAGAGGTGGTGTTTACTTGGCCGAATTATTTAATAGGGTAAATTGGGTAGATCTGATTGCCCTAATCCTTTTATTAAGAATAAGTTACACTTCTTCACTTATAGGCGTCGGCAAACAAATCCTGCCCCTCGTTACACTGGTGCTGATAGTATCAATCATACTGCACAGCTACAGTGATATTGCCTCTTTCTTTGTAGGCAGATATTCTTTTGCCCCCTCGACATGCGAGTTTGCCTGCTATGTCATCATGGGGGTGGTATTTTTTGTAATTTATCACTTCATAGGGCGGCTAAGCGGGTTTTTCATAGCCGTTGGCGAAGCCGCTTCGGGCGGCGTCGAGAAGGCGGGCGGCGCACTTCTCGGCATTTTGCGTTCGATAATTATTGTCGGCCTTGTTGCGATAGGCCTTTTGCTAACGCCGGTTAGGTTTGTCGAAAGCAGCGTAAAGGGCTCCTATTCGGCGTCTTTTTTTATCAGCGCGGACTTGAGAATATATGTTGCCGCCGCGAATCTGATCTTCAGGGAGGAAAGGATATCATACCGCGAGGCGCTGGCAAAGCTGCTGGCGCAAAAAAAAGATTACATATTTAAGCCGATTGACGTGAAAAAGAAGTCAAGATTTTTCAAGGAAAAGTATTGAAACCCGGAGGGAAAACATGAGGCTGGAACAGATTTATGACATAGCCGTTAGAAAGGGAATAGCGGAGGACCCGCGCGCAAAAGAGAAGCTGAAAAAAATCAAGAACCTTTTTGCGGATACGAGGATTCTTTACGGTGACAGAAAAAAGGATATACGCACCGCAATGGTGGGGATTGATATAGGCGGCGAAGAGCTGTTGACGGCATATCTTCTTAACGAAAAGGGCGCGGGTATTGACCTTGCGATATCACATCACCCCTCGGGCATGGGACTTTTGAACCTGTCCAGCGTCATGCATGTACAGACGGATATCCTCGAGAGTTTGGGCGTGAGGCGCGATGTCGCCAAGTCCCTCATGAAAGAGCGAATAGACGAGGTTTCGCGCAGCCTTATGCCGAGAAACGCCGAAAGAAGTGTTGACATTGCGAGACTGCTTGATATTCCGTTTATGTGCATTCATACCCCGGCAGACAACTGCGTCGCGCATTTTATCAAGAAAACCGTCGAAAAGAAAAAGCAGAAGAAGGTCCGCGATATCCTGAACCTTCTTAAAAAGATTCCCGAGTACCGGGATTCCACAGCCAAAGGCGTCGGGGTCCGCCTTATAGCGGGGAAAGAAAAAAACGCTCCCGGCAGGATTTTTGTCGATATGACAGGCGGCACCGAAGGTTCCAAAAAGATTTTCGCGAGGCTTTCACAAGCCGGCGTTGGCACCGTCATCGCCATGCACTTAAGCGAGCAGCATTTTAAAACCGCAAAGGCGGAATTTATGAACGTCATTATCGCGGGCCATATCGCGAGCGACAATCTGGGGCTAAACCTGGTCCTGGATGAGCTGGAAAAGAAAGAGAAGCTTAACATAATACCCTCGTCGGGTTTCCTCAGGGTAAAACGATAATTCATGCACAGATGTCATTGCGAGGAGGCCCGCAGGGCCGACGACCGAAGGAAGTCCCGCATACCATAACACAAAATACAGGCCATGCGGGACGAAGCAATCTTAAAACTTGTTTCGAGCGAAGCGAAGCAATCTGAGATTGCTTCGGTCGCCCCTTCGGGGCTCCCTCGCAATGACGCAATGCCCCCATCTGTGTTAAAAAAGAAAAAGGAATGATACCGAACGAAGTAATAGACAAAATTCTTGACAGGGTGGACATTGTTGAGATCATATCCGGCCACCTTCCGCTTAAAAAAGCCGGGCAGAATTTCAAGACGCGCTGCCCGTTTCACCAGGAAAAGACCCCTTCATTCATGGTCAATCCGGCTAAGCAGATATTCCATTGTTTCGGATGCGGTACGGGCGGTAACGCAATCAGCTTTCTGATGAAGTACGAAAAGATGGATTTTATCGAAGCGATAACGACACTGGCGGACAAAGCGAGTATTCCGCTGCCGCGGCAAGGGTCCCCCGACAGGCAAAAAACCTCCTTTGCCGAGAAACTGTACGAGATCAACGGTCTGGCATGCGGTTTTTTTCAGGAAAACCTTGCCGGTGACGCCGGAAGGGAAGCGCGCAGGTATTTCGTTCAAAGGGGCCTTAACGAAAGAACGATAAAAGATTTCCAGTTGGGCTTCGCGCAGGATTCATGGCAGGCCCTCATAAATTATTTTAAGGCAAAGAATATCGGCGAGGATATACTGGAGAAGGCGGGTCTTGTCCTGCGCCATGAAACTAACCGAAACTTCTATGACCGCTTCCGCGGCCGGATAATCTTCCCTATTTTCGGCCTGAGGAAGAGGGTTCTGGGTTTTGGCTCGCGCGCACTCGGCGAAACAATGCCGAAATACATAAACTCGCCGGAGACGCACATCTACAGTAAGGGAAAACATTTATACGGCCTGAACTTCGCGAAAGACCATATCAGAAAGCAGGACTACGCCGTTATCGCAGAAGGCTATTTCGACTTTATCCTGCCTTTTCAGAACGGTATAAAAAACATCGTAGCCACTCTCGGCACGGCTCTGACACCCGAGCAGATCGGCGCGATCAGTCGATTTACGAAAAATGTCATAATAATCTACGATTCCGATACCGCGGGCGAAGCCGCTACGCTAAGGGGGCTGGATCTTTTGATCGGAGAGGACATGAATGTGCGCATAGCCGTGTTGCCTAAAGGAAACGATCCGGACAGTTTCGTAAGGAAAGAGGGCCCCGGCGGCCTCACGAGGGTGCTGAAAGAATCCAGGGACCTTTTTGACTATAAGCTCGGCACGCTTACGGCGAAATTTAAAAAGTTCGAACCGCGCGGCACGGCGAGAATTGTAGGGGAGATGCTTCCGACGCTTGCCAGGATAAAAAACGCCGTTTTAAAGTCCGGCTACCTGAAGAAGATGTCCGAGGAGCTGTCCGTAGACGAGGCGTCGATAAGGGCCGAGCTCGGAAAGGTAAAGCCGGAATATGCGGGCGCGAAAAATTCATCTTACGCCGCCGGGAACGAGCCGCAGGCTCCCCAGCTTCTGAGATGCGCCGAGATGACGCTCCTTGCCATTGCGCTTGAAGACCCAAAGCTGGCTGCGACGATCCGGGAAAAACTTGGCTTCGAGAAATTCAAGAGCAAAGCTATCGCCGGAGTGCTTGAGAAAATAGTCGGGCTCCAAAAAAACGGTGAAAAAGTAATTCCCTCGCATCTGATAAGCTGTTTCGAAGACGGGAAAACAGAAGAAATCATAACAAGGGCCCTCTCTATTGCCCCGACAATACAGGACCGCGATAAAGGATTAAGGGAATGCTTCCGGCATATCCTCGACGAGAACGTAAAGGAAGCCGCAAGGAACAATCCGGACATGTACGAGGTAAAAAGACTTATCGACGAACACAGGAATATGCTGAAGAAGATCGCCCCGGAAGTAACGGTTAAAAAAGTATGAACGCAAGAAGAAAAAAAGGAAAAGCCAGAAAACGAAGGCAGCCCAGGAGAAGGGTAAAGAAGCTGAAAAAGGCCGCAAAATTAAAGGTCATCGAGAGGCTCGTCGCCCTGGGCAAAGAAAAAGGATGTATAACCTACGAAGAAGTAAACAGCATTCTTCCGGACGAGATGTTTTCTTCCGGGGAAATCGATGAGGTCATGGATGCCCTCGACAAGGAAGACATCGTCCTGATCGACAAGAAAAAAGAAGAGTACTTGCTTCCGCACACAGCCCGCCCTAAAAAAGAGGCTCCGAAAGAGGACGACAGTCCGCCGCGTATTGCGCAGGCCGACGACCCTGTAAAAATGTATCTGAAACAAATGGGGCAGATACCGCTTCTCACAAGGGAGCAGGAAATAGCCCTTGCCATAATGATCAAGGAGGCGGAGGATTTATTCAGAAAAAATGTTTTATGGACGACAATCGCCAAAAAAATCGTCATAGACGTTCTCGAAGGCACCCTTATCAACGACGTCGCGCTGGACGAGGTCATCGACATAGACCCGGAGATGAAAGAACGCGTGGCGAAAAAAAGGACGCTGCGGCTTCTCAAGAAGCTTAAAAAGGCAAAGTCAAAAGTGAGAGTCGTAAATGTACTTCTGGATATGAAGCTTGCGATCTCAGTGATAGAGCGGATTTCGAAGGTAACCGGGGAATTTATCGAGAAAGGCGATTCGATAGAAAGAGAAATACGCAGGCAGAAGAAGCGGAGAAAGAAAAAAAGATCCGCCTTAAAAAGGAAGGTTGGAAAGCTTGCCCTGGAACTCGGCGACAGATGGGACAGCATCAGGAAGCAGTACCGCCTTACGAAGATCAAAGAAACAAATTTTAATAAAGCCAAGAGGCAGCTTGTCGCGGCGAACCTCAGGCTTGTTGTAAGCATCGCGAAAAAATATACAAACAGGGGCCTTTCTTTCCTGGACCTTATCCAGGAGGGCAATATCGGCCTGATGAAAGCGGTCGATAAGTTTGAGTATAAGCGTGGCTATAAGTTTTCAACCTACGCTACGTGGTGGATCAGGCAGGCCATTACCCGTTCCATAGCCGACCAATCACGCACGATAAGGATACCGGTGCACATGACCGAAACGATTAATAAACTGATCCGCGTTTCAAGATCTCTTGTTCAGGAAACGGGGAGGGAGCCCACGCCCGAGGAGCTTGCCCACGGCATGCGTATACCCGTTGGCAAGGTAAGGGCCGTCCTGAAGATCGCGCAGGAGCCCATAAGCCTCCAGACGCCGATAGGTGACGAAGGCGATACCCATTTCGGTGACTTCATCGAGGACAAGCGCGCAGTTTCACCGGCCAACGCTACGGCCTACGCGATGCTCAAGGAACAGATGGGCGGTGTGCTGGACACCCTTACGGAAAGAGAAAAGAAAGTTTTAAGGCTGAGATTCGGAATAGGTGACGGATACCCCAGGACGCTCGAGGAGGTAGGGGCCATATTTAACGTAACGAGAGAAAGGGTAAGGCAGATCGAGGCCAAGGCCCTGAAGAAACTGAGGCACCCCACCCGGGCGAGAAAGTTAAAAAATTTCTTAAGCGTCGGCTCAGGCCAGTAATATGCACCCGAACAGCAAATTACTTTTTGAAAAATACGCAAAGCCGTTATTTAAAAGCCATATGAGGGTGCTCGAGCTCGGGCCCGACAGGTGCCCTTCAACCAATAGGCAAACGATAATAGACGATACCCTTAAGTGGGAAACGCTGGATATCGTTCCTTCGCCCGACTTAACCTATGTTGCTGAGAGTGAATACAACTTTCCCGTACCCGAGGATACGTTTGACATCGTACTTTCCTCCCAGGTTATAGAGCATGTAAAAAAAATATGGGTCTGGGTCAAAGAACTGGCCCGCGTATGCAAAAAGGGCGGGCATGTTATTACGATATGCCCGGTCAGCTGGTACCACCATGAATTCCCGGTGGATTGCTGGCGAATTTATTCCGAAGGGATGAGGGTACTTTACGAAGAGGCCGGCCTTGGCGTAGAGCTTTGCAGGACCGAGACGCTGGAGGTGCCCGGCTATAAACGCGTGATACCCGGAAAATCGTACAAGCCGGGAAAAGGAAATTTTAAACTGTTAGCAAGGAAGCTTTTGGGCCGCCGGATTATCTGCGCCTTTGATACCATCGCTATCGGTGTGAAACCTTAAGCCATAAGCGGGAGGGCAAAAATGAAAGCCATAGTAGTAAGTTCGTGCGCGATATTATTATTTTCCGTTTTGTTCTGCGCATCTGCGCATTGCGAGCCGATAGGAGCCGAAGGACTCGTAGACCGCTTTTACGAAGCAACCGAAGTTCAGCGGAACGAAATAAGGGGCCTTTGTATAGGTGAAGACATAATCGCCGGCGGCATTATAAGCAATGTCGAAGATTCCAGTTTTTTCAACACCAATGATAACGTGCGGGAAAACTATTTTATGGTAAAGACACTGGTTCAGAATACCGCATCCGGAAATCCCTATGAGGCGGTATTTTTTTGCAAGGATGTAAACGCGGTTAAAGGCCTCAACAAGGGCGAGAGAATAGAAAAGTACGGCAGACTGCTTAAGATTGTCGACAGGGGCCTTTGGATTTACCTATGGATAGAGGTGGAGTAAGCAACCGGATTTACTTTTCGCCGGCCCGCCTTAGGATGACCGGCGAAGGATTCGATTCCACGGCCGAATCCTTTAACGAAATAGGTCATGGCTGTAAGGTCGCGGAGCTTCACCGGCTATGAAAAAATTGATAATCGCTCCGCCTGCGGCATTCCTTGAGAAACTAGCGCCGAATTTATAAGAAGGGGGTGTTTTTATGCGGTATGTTTTGGTATTATGTTTCCTTGTTATTTTTGGCGCGATTGCCGCGGCCCGGCCCGAGACAAAGGATGGATTTAAACCTGCGCCCGAGGGGGACGAGAGGCGGGAACTCCGGAAAGAGGATATCGTGAAGCAGGCCCGCATCGGCATGACGAAAAAGGATTTGTATAAGCTTTTCGGCAAGTATTACAGGACGGGTTATCGCCGGGAGGGTGAGGAGGAATGGATTACTTTCAGCGACCGCAAGCGCAGCGCGCCCGGCGGAATCACTTTTTATCTGCAAAAAGGAAAGGTAAAATCATGGGAGAGAAAATGAAAAAATTATCGTTTTTTATATTGGCTTTTACGCTTATAACGGCGAGCGCGTGTTTCGCGGGCGAAAAAGGAAACGCCGCCCCGGACGAACAGGCAGAAGAAGCAAAACCGCTGGATCCGGGCGAACCCACGCCGGAAGAAAAAAGTCAGATGGATAGGGAAGTGAAAGAGGGGCGCTTTGAGGAAAGCGGGTTTGACGAAGCCTGCGCCGATGACGATAGCACAGAGGAGATTGCGGGGGATGATTCGGAAGCGCGATGGGAGTTCAACTAAAGCAACCGGTAGTTTTCAGGCAGTGTTTTTCCCGTAGGAGGAGAAGAGCGCGTAGGCCAGAAAAAGCGTCCCCGCCGCTATATTTATACCGCGGAATTTATTTACGACCGGTATGAAATTAGTGATATCTGTCCCGACCATACAGCCCAATATAAAAAAAGCGCCTAACGCAAAATACAGCGCTTTCTTTTTTTCACTGTTTAACGTAAAAAGAAGCGCGACGCCGAAGGGGATTATTAGATTAATAAAATGGGCCACCCAGGTAATCGGCGAAAAAAGAAGAGATATCATAATGAGCGCCGAAACTTCCACGTACCTGTATTTTTTTTCGCCATTCCGTTTTAAGGACTTTCGAAAGAGTGCCGCCGCTGCGTACAGGGGCAGCGTTAATACCGCGCCCAGCAAATAAAACAAATCCTTAACCGAGATCAATTCTTTCAGGGTCCCATTTCGGAGAAGCAAATTCCCTATAAAATATGTTATGGATTGATTTTTGTAATTTAAAAGCTGGGAGGGCACCGACATCTTCAGGATTCCGGCCCAGTCTTTTAACAGCGTCGGTGCTTTACCGAATCCCATCACGGCCGCCGGCGCGGCCAAAAAAACGGCGAACGCCGCAACTGTCGATAGAACCAGCTTTTTTTTGCCGGTAAGCAGGAAATAAAAAAGCATCGGGGCAAAAAAAGGCTTGAACTGCAGTATCAGCGCAAGTATTATTCCGGAGACGAGTTCCCTGCCGCGGACATAAGCCATCAAGAAAAACACAAAAAAAAGCGCGATCAAAACGTCTATTTGGCCGATCGCCAGATCCATAAGGTAAAATCTCATAGACACGATAGCCGCGGCCCACAAAATAATATATCGCTCGGTATGTGAAACGGTAAAATCAGCGGAAAACTGATTTACCAGGAGCAACAATGCCGATAACATCGCGGCGTTTAAAATTGCGTACCATACATGGAGTGCGATGCGCGGAGAAGGTATTGAGCCGAGGGGGGCCATGATAAGCGCTCCGAAGGGGCTATACCTGAAATGGTAGAATTTTTCGGACTTGTTATAAACCGGGTATTCACCGGAAAGGGCATCCGAGGGGGCGGCGCTTTCGTCAATTTCATAGCGCATGTTGCGCGCCGCGGTCCAGAAGACATTGAAGTCGCACCCGCATATCCAACGTTTTTTATCGGGATCTTTATTGTACGTGAGCCTATTGTGGTAATAGAGGTCGGATGCGATCGAGACTATGATGAACGCAGCCAAAAACACAGCAGCGCTCGTAAATAATTTCCTAAGCATTGCCGCATTGTATCATAGATTGCGCTTTTTTGAAATACTATTTTACCCCGCGCGTCTTGACATTTCACCCTTTCTAAAGTATAGTTGCTATAATATACTTACGATAATACGTCCAATACATGCCGGCATATACAAAGGGTTTCTGATCATAGGCACGGTAATAATGTGTTCGGCGCCGCTGGCAATAAGCTATTTAAAAAACCCGGCATGGAAGAAATAAAAGAGATGTAACATGCAGTATTTTGTTGTTATCATTGCCCTCGCCTGCATCCTTTTCTTTATATGGACAAGCGTAGAATACCGAAAGCGGAAAAAGAGAGAGAATAAAAGGGTGGACGGCCCGCTTTTTCGCACCGAAGAGGACCTGGAAGAATACGGCAAGTCCATGGAGCCGCCCGCGGTGGATTTTGATGATGAGGACTAATAAAGGAAGGGCCGAATGAAAAAAATAGCGATTTATTTAGCTGTTGTGCTTTCTTTCATTTTTTTTATGAACCGGGCGCTTTTCGCCGACGAGATTTCAAGTTTAAAAGAACAGCTTAACGCGATGCAGGGGGAAATGAGAAAACAGGCGCGTATTATGGAGGAAATGCAGCGGAAAATTGAAATACTTGAAACCGAAAAAGACACCCGGGCCAAGGCGTCGCATGTAGCGGAAAAGCCGGAAAAGGGCGAAAAGCCGGCCGGAGAGGATATCCGAGTATTCTGGAAGGATGGGCTGCGCTTTGAAACGCCGGATAAGAATTTTGCCTTGAAAGCCGGCGGAAGAATCCAGGCGGATTTCGGCTGGATGGGGGAGGATTCAGAAGTAAAGGAAAAGCTGGGCAAGCTTGAACACTCCGCGGAATTCAGACGCCTCAGGATTTACGGGAGCGGCACGTTATTCGGAAACGGCGTGTATAAGGCGCAGGTTGATTTTGCCGGAGGAGACGTTGGTTTTAGAGACGTGTATGTCGGACTTAAAAATATTCCTTTTCTTGATCTCGTCAGGGTAGGGCAATATACCGAACCGTTCAGCCTGGAGGACATGACAAGCTCAAACCACATAACGTTTCTCGAGAGGAGTCTGCCTTACGCTTTGTCCATTCATAGAAATACGGGTATAGGTTTTAATTCCGCGCAATTTGACGAAAGATTGACATTTTCATCATCCGTTTTTTACAATGCTGACGACATTGCCGTGCCCGTATCAAACGCCATGAATTTCGCCGGACGCCTCACGGGACTTCCGTGGTATGAAAATAAAGGTGAAAAACTTCTGCACCTGGGCGCGGCATATGGGTACAGAAATTCCGCGAATGAAAACAAGACCAGCTTCAGTTACAGTTCACCGCCCGAAATACACCTTGCGCCCAATTTTGTTGATACGGGCGAGTTTCCCGGAAGATATGCTAACCTTGTGGGGCTTGAATCGGCGCTTGTCTACGGGCCGCTTTCCGTGCAGGGGGAATTTATACAGTCATTCGTAAACCGCAAAGATTCTTCCGCACTAGGTTACTTTGAGGGATTTTATGCGTTTGCAAGCTACTTTTTAACGGGGGAGCATAGAAATTACGACAAAGTCTGGGGCGTTTTTTCCGGGGTTAAACCGCATAAGAATTTTTCACTCAAGGAAGGAACGTTTGGCGCGCTGGAACTTGCCGCGCGCTATTCCTACCTAAATCTTTGTTCAGACGATATAAGCGGGGGAGCCCTTTCGGACATAACGGCGGGGTGTAACTGGTATCTCAACCCCAACATGAAGGTAATGTTCAATTATGTGCACGCGCATCCGAACGGCGTAGGCGACGCTGACATCATTGCGGTGCGCTGTCAGGTTTATTATTAAAAAGGGGGTTACGATGAAGAAGTTTAAAGCCCTGGCATTTGTTATCATTTGTGTATCCATTTGCGCGTTTGCGTTCGCCGAGCCCGCCGGCAAAGTACTGCCGTCCTGGAATGAAACACCCAACAGAGAGAGGATAATAGCTTTTGTCAGCTCAGTAAGCGACCCGGCCGGCCCGTCCTACGTTCCGGAAGAAGAGCGTATAGCGGTATTGGATCTTGACGGGACCATATTTTGCGAAAAGCCTTTGTATCTCCAGGTTTTAATAGCGGCCGAGCGCCTTTACGAGCTTGCCGAAAAAAATTCTATACTGCGCAGCGTAGAGCCATATGCGAGCGCCTGGGAACGCGATTGGGATTACATCTCGGACCACAACAATTTTCTGGAAATGAATCTAACGGCCTTCGAAGGGGCCACCGAGGAAGAATATCAGGAATACGCCGAAAGCTATCTCACCGAGAGAAAGAACCCTGATTTTAAAGTTCCGTATATCGAGCTTTTCTATATTCCCATGCTGGAATTTCTTGAGTACCTGGAATCCAATGGTTTTCAGGTGTACATAGTATCAGGCTCTCCCCAGGAATTTATCCGCGCCTTTTCGAAGGAGAAATTAAACGTGGCGCTTGAGAAGGTGATCGGCGACACGATTAGCGTTGCGTTTCAGGTGCGCGATGGCCGGGCCGTTTTTATACGAAAACATGCTGTCGTGGAACCCGAGGTATTGCGGGAAGGTAAGCCCGAAAACATCCGCACGCGCATCGGAAGGGTCCCGATTCTTGCCTTCGGCAATTCAAACGACGATATCGCGATGCTTGAGTCGGCAGCCGCGAGCGGCCTGCCGAATCTTTCACTCACACTGCATCACGATGACGGGGAGCGTGAATACGCCTACGACAAAGGCGCGGATAAGGTGCTTGAGGCTGCCAGGGAGCGCGGCTGGGCGACTGTAAGCATGAAAAAAGATTTCTCCGTCATATTTAACGCCGGAAAGAAATAAAAGAGCGCATGAAATATATTTTGGCCTTGGACCAGGGCACCACGGGATCCCGCGCTGTCCTCTACGATAAACGCGGCAAGAGGTGCGAATCCGCCTACCACGAGTTCACCCAGTACTTTCCGAAACCCGGCTGGGTGGAACACGACCCCGAAGAAATATGGAAAAGCGTCAATAAGTCGATCCAGAAAGTCCTCAAGAAAGTTCCGAAAGCCGAAATCGCGGCCGTCGGCATTACAAATCAGCGCGAGACCACGATCATATGGGACAGGCAAACTGGGCTCCCGATTTTTAACGCGATCGTGTGGCAGTGCAGGCGGACAGCCGGCAGGTGCGAGGAACTTAAAAAAATAAAAAACGAAAGCGAATTTTTCAGAAAAAAAACGGGCCTGCCCATAGATGCCTATTTCTCGGCCACCAAAATAGAATGGCTTCTTAAAACCGTAAGCGGCGCCCTTGCGAAGGCGAGGGAGGGGAAGCTTTGTTTCGGAACCGTTGATTCATGGATTTTGTGGAAGTTGACAGGCGGCAGGGTTCACGCCACCGATTACACGAATGCCTCGCGTACGATGCTTTTTAACATCGGAAAGCTTGAATGGGACGATGATATTATTAAGAAATTCAGGATTCCGAAACAGATACTCCCTGAAGTCAGATCCTCCTCAGGGGTTTTCGGTAAAACCGTCAAAATAGGGCGCCTTCCGCGTGGGTTGCCGATAGCCGGGATCGCCGGCGACCAGCAGGCGGCGCTTTTCGGCCAGGCGTGTTTTGAGCCCGGCACCATGAAAAATACTTACGGGACAGGATGTTTTGTTCTTTTGAATACCGGCAGGAAGCGGCCCGCTACAAAGCACGGCCTTATTGTTACCCTCGGCTGCGGGCCTTACCGGGATCCCGTGTATGTTCTTGAAGGCGCCGTGTTTGTGGCGGGTGCCGCGATCCAGTGGATGCGTGACAGGTTGAAATTCATGAAAGCCGCCCGTGAATCCGAAAAAATGGCGCTGCGACTGCATGGTAACGATGATGTTTATTTTGTGCCCGCGCTCGTAGGGCTCGGCGCCCCTTACTGGGACCCCGACGCGCGCGGAAGCATTTTTGGTCTTACAAGGGGGACGACTCCGGAACACCTCGTAAGGGCCGCGCTTGAGTCGATGTGTTACCAGACAAAGGACGTTTTGGAAGCCATGAAGAAGGATTCCGGCCTGAAGATAAAGGGCCTGAAAGTCGACGGGGGAGCGGTAGAGAATGACTTTATATGCCAGTTTCAGGCGGATATCCTGAGAATCGACGTGATAAGGTCGAAGCTGTACGAGACCACGTCTTTGGGCGCGGCGTACCTCGCGGGGCTTGCGGTGGGGTACTGGAAAAATACGGACGAGATAAGGAAATACTGGAAGATCGACAAGGTGTTTAGCCCGAAGATCGATAGACAAACTGCCGAGAAACTCTACAGGGGCTGGCTTGAAGCCGTAAAACGAACGCTGACAAAATGAAATTATACGATGTTGCAATAATAGGCGGCGGGGTAACGGGAGCCGCCCTCGCGCGTGAGCTTTCCCATTACAAGCTTAATACCATTCTCCTTGAAAAAGAAGAGGAACTTGCCTTCGGCGTCTCAAAATCAAATAGCGGCATAATCCACCCCGGCACCCAGAATCCACCGGACTCGCTAAAGGGACGGCTCTCGGTCCTGGGCAACATCCTGACAAGAAAAATTTCCCGGGAGCTAGGCGTTGATTTTAAAGAAGTGGGCTCCCTGATCGTCGCCCTTAAAGAGGAGGATCTACCTGTCCTCGCGCGCCTTAAAAGGGAAGCCGAAACGCTGGGCGTTCCGCGGCTAAAGATCGTTAAAAGCGACTGGCTCAGAAAAAACGAACCAAACCTGAACAGCGAAGCGATTGCGGCGCTTTACGCGCCGACGACAGGCATAATAAGCCCATACCGGCTGGTATACGACCTTTGTGAAAACGCAAAAAGAAACGGTGTTGAATTTTATACCGGAGCTAAGGTGGAAAACGTAATCCGTCTTGATTTTTCCGGCGCGCCGGGCAAATCGATTTTTGAGATCAGTACCACTAAGGGTGTTTTTAAGGCGAGGCACGTTGTTAACGCCGCCGGGCTTTTCGCGGATGAAATATCCGCGATGGTAGGCGTAAGCGATTTTAAAATAAAACCGAGAAAAGGGGAAGAATTCCTCCTGGACAAGAAGAGGGAACATCTGGCAAACCACGTCCTTTTTCCCGTGCCGGCCGGAAAGTCCAAAGGAATACTGGTTATAAAAACCTCCGATGGAAATCCCATGATAGGCCCGACAGCTCACGAGGTGGACGATAAAGAGGACCTTTCGACCTCAGACGAAGGGCTTAAGGAGGTTTTCTCCTCCGCGAAAAGACTGATTCCCACTTTAAGCGAGAACGATATAATCGCTTACTTCGCGGGCCTCCGGCCCGCCTCGGGGCATGATTTTATTATCCGTCACGAAGAAAAAGCTCCCGGCTTCGTAAATGTCGCCGGAATACAGTCGCCGGGACTCACAGCGGCCCCGGCAATAGCGCTTATAGCGGCGGGCCTTTTGAAAAGAAACGGCCTGCGTCTCAAAAGAAAATTCATTTTCCACCGGCACCGCCGGAAAGAAGCGCACCTTTTTGCGATACCACTTTCCGAGACGGCAAAACTTATAGAGAAAGACCCTGGATACGGAGACATTGTTTGCAGGTGCGAAATGGTTTCCGCGAAGGAAATCACAGAAGCGATAGAGCGCGGCGCCACAACGCTCGACGGCATAAAGTTCAGAACCCGCGCCCAGGCCGGCCGCTGTCACGGCGGATTTTGCACGACAAGAATTATGCGCATCCTGGCGCGGGAGAAAAAAATGCCACTGACAGAAATAACGAAAAGGGGCAGGGGATCCGAAATTGTTAAAGACGAAAGAAAAAGTGATTGAGAGGGACCTCGTCATAGTGGGGGGCGGGCCCGCCGGCATGACTGCGGCGGTTGCGGCTTACGAGAACGGCGTAAAGGATATTTTAATCCTTGAAAGGGACCAGTATCTCGGCGGTATTCTCAATCAGTGCATCCATACGGGGTTCGGCCTTAAATATTTCAAGGAAATCCTGACGGGCCCGGAATACGCCGCGAGATTTATCGAAAAAGTAGAGGGTATTCCGGAGATAGAAACGAGCCTCCAGTCGTTTGCCGTTGATCTTAAGGCGGATAAAACGCTTACTTTTCTTAAACCGGGTGTTCTGGAAAAGGTAAAGGCAAAAGCGCTCATTATGGCTACGGGCTGCAGGGAAAGGACGCGCGAAATGATACACATAGCCGGCACGAGGCCGGCGGGCATATTCCCCGCAGGGCTTGCCCAGAAATTGATAAACATAGAAGCGTTGATCCCCGGAAAGGAAGTAGTAATCGTGGGTTCCGGAGATATAGGGCTTATAATGGCGCGACGCTTTACCTTTGAGGGCTCAAAAGTAAAGGGCGTTATCGAAATACAGGCGAAGTCGAGAGGCCTCGGGCGCAATATCGTCCAGTGCATCGAGGATTTTGACATACCCATTTATTTCCGGCACAAAATTTCGAAAATTTACGGCAAGGACCGCGTTATGGGCGTAGAGGTCGTAAAGGTGGACGAAAACTTTAACGAGATCGCGCCTTCAAAATTCCAGATAACATGCGATACGGTTCTGATATCCGTGGGCCTTATCCCGGAAAACGAGCTCATAGAAATGGCGGGCGTTGAAATGGACAAAAAGACAAACACGCCCGTATCGACCGAATTGAGCAAGACGTCTATACCCGGTATTTTCGTCTGTGGAAACGCCCTTAAAGTATACGATATTGTCGATTCCGTTTCACATGACAGCCTGATCGCCGGGCGCATCGCCGCGGAATATCTAAAGGGTTTAAAATGATAAAAAAAAGCCTGATCTGCGTAGTGTGCCCCGTCGGGTGCCATATAGTGGCGGATATGGAGAAGAACAAGGTAATCAAAATAACCGGCAACAAGTGCCCGAAAGGCGAAGAATACGTGCTCTCCGAGATGCGGAATCCCGTAAGGGTGCTTACAACATCGGTTCTTGCGGAAGGCATGCCTTTTAAGCTTATCCCCGTGAAAACCGATAGGCCAATACCAAAAGCCAGGCTTCTTGAGGCGATGAGAGAGGTTAAAAAAGTAAGGGTTGATAGGCCCATACATGTAGGCGATATCGTTGCTGCGAATTTCCTGGGCACGGACGCGAACCTTGTGGCGACAAGGGAATTTTTTCACCCGGGGCTCCGCAAAAAAGAAAAGCCAGGACAAGGGGAAAAATAGAAAGTGAAGAAATATATAATAATAGCGGCCTTAAGCCTGCTGACAGCGTTCGATATTTTCGCGTTTTCCGAGGGGCCTATCCGGACGGATAAAGTATTGGAAAAAGCAAAAAACTATAAGTCCATGATTCCCGCGAGAAAGATACGAAAAATAGAACTGCCGGAAGGATACCATGAGGGGCTTCTTATTGACGGGAATAAGATCTGGGTAAATAACGGCACCGCCGGAAAGACGTGGGTTCTGGATTTACAGTCAGGGCGCGTGATATCGGAAATCGAGCCCGCAGCGACTTTTTCCGAGGGCATAACTGCCGCGCCGGGCGGAAAATACTGGGTAACGGATTGGACCGCGAAAAAACTTTACCGCGTAAAAATAGAAGAAGACAGAATGGTCCCGGACTTCGAAGTGTCATTTGCGCCTTCCCGGCCGACGGGCGTTATCTGGAACGGAAGCCATCTTTACATTCTTACATGGACGAGAGGAGCTTTGGGAACGCGATACCACCTCCTCAAGATGGATGAAGAAGGCCATATCCTTGACAGGTTCGGGATAGAAGATATTTCGGAGCCTTCGCAGATGGCCTGGGACGGGAAGCATATTTGGATCTCAAGCTGGTTCGACAGGCGCGTGTATAAAATAGACATTGAAACAGCTGAAATAAAAGGCTACTTCCGTTCCAACATAAAGAATCTAACCGGTATCGCATGGGACGGGAAAAGTTTTTGGGTAACCGGCACAAAGGCGGATCTTTATCAGATAGAGCTCATACAGGCAGAGACGGAATAAAGAAAGAAGAAGTAAAATTTTAGGAGAAAAAGATGCTCGAATATTTGACCCATATCGTAGATAGAATATCATTTCTGCATTTAAACATATTGCTTCTTTTGGGGCTGGCTTTGTTCGGCGGGACCGTAGGCGGCCGTATGTTTCAGAAATTACGCATTCCCCAGGTTGTGGGCTATATAATTATCGGCATTCTAATCGGCCGCTCCGGCTTCAAAATAGTCGACGATAATGTAATCGCCGCGCTAAAACCTTTCAATTATTTCGCGCTGGGTTTAATCGGTTTTATGGTGGGAGGCGAATTAAAAAAGGAGGTTTTCGTAAAATACGGAAAACAGCTTATCTATATTTTACTCTGTGAAGGGATCACGCCGTTTTTACTGGTAACTTTTTTTGTGGGTATTGCCGGGACTTTGCTGTTCGGCTCACAGCCTTTTATTTGGCCGCTCGCACTTCTTTTAGGCTCAATCTCATCCGCCACGGATCCCGCAACCACAACATCCGTGCTTAAAGAATACAAAACCAGGGGCCCTTTAACCACGAATATTTTCGGCATTGTCGCTCTGGATGACGGATTGGCTTTACTGCTGTTTGCGATTGCTTCCAGCGTAGCGGGAGTTTTGATAGGCCGCGGCGGAGAGGGTTTATTAACGGCGGTTATCCATCCTTTTTACGAAATAGGCGCGGCCATAGGAATAGGGTTTATATCCGGCCTGATTTTAAGCAGGATCCTCAGGGAGTACGCGGAAAAAGAGAGGATCCTCGCGTTTTCTATCGGTATGCTGCTGCTCGTTATAGGCCTGTCTTTAGCGGCGAACGTAAGCATGCTTTTGGCTGTTATGACATTAGGGATCGTTGTGGTTAATTCCAGGCCCAAGAAAAGTAAGGAAATATTTAATCTCGTCGAGGGGTTTACCCCTCCGATTTATGTTTTATTCTTTGTCCTGGTCGGAGCGAAACTGAAGTTTAGCCACATGACATTGGCCATTCTATTTTTGGTATTTGTGTATCTTTTTTTCGGTATGGCAGGAAAGATGTTGGGAGCCAATATCGGAGCGCGTTTATCC